>ERZ773056.722-NODE-722-length-17385-cov-9.612637_pt1 | contig 17385 bp, 22 predicted proteins | sample MGYA00580857_ERZ773056 | MGnify/ENA primary metagenome ERZ773056 (study PRJEB29015, sample SAMEA2737996) | human oral metagenome | biome: human oral; feature: human-associated habitat; material: dental | place: China | collected 2114 ... | reverse complement strand
CTCGCCGTTTTTCAGCCGCGCATACAGCGGCCCCGCGGGGACGCCCTCGGCGCGCAGGCGGGCGACATCAAGCGCGCCGGGCTGCACCGCTTCGCGAATCACATAGGCGAAACTCGCCACGCCGTGGATGAGCGGACGTGCGCTGACGCCGTAAAGCTCGTCTTCATGCACCGTGCCGGCTTCGGCAAACTCATGAATGTGCAACGGATAGGGCAGGAAACTGGCGGAAACCGCCAGCGCCGTTTCTAGAAAACGGCGGATGCCTGCCGGGCCGTAGAGATCAATCGGCGTGTCATTGCCCATCATCCCCCGGCTGGAAAGCAGGCCGGGCAGGCCAAAAATATGATCGCCGTGCAGGTGGGTGATAAAAATGCGGCGAATACGGCCGGGGCGAACGGTGGTATGCAAAATAGTGTGCTGCGTCGCCTCGCCGCAATCAAAAAGCCAGGTTTGCGCTGCCGGGCTGTCGAGATTAAGCGCCAGCGCGGAAACATTGCGTGATTTGCTGGGCATTCCGGCGCCCGTACCGAGGAATTGGAGTTGCATGAATGATTCCCTGCAAAATAGAAAACGCCATTGTAACTCGGTGATGATTTTCTTAAAAACCGATACGCCGTTTTTGCAGATGTGGTGCCTTTAACTGACATTCCTCCATTAACGCCTGCAGCCATTCCGCCGCATTCGTAAACGGTGCAAAACAGTGGCGGCGGGCAATAGCGGCGAAATCACCGGGCGCAAGCGAAGTGAATTGCTGCAAACGTGCCTGTTGTGCCGCATCCAGAGGCGGCAAATGCAATAACAATAAATGCTCAGCGGCGAGTGCGGCGGCTTGCCCAGCGGTGAGCCAGTCGAATTTCAGCTTCAAATCAAAACGGCGCAAGACGGCGGGATCAAGTTCATCCATCAAATTGGTAGAAATCACCAGCAGGCCGTCGAATTGCTCTATTTGCGTCAGCATTTCATTGACCATACTGCGCTCCCAACTGCGGTCCGCCCCTTGCCGGGCAAAAAGAAAAGAATCCGCCTCGTCAATAATCAGCGCCTCGCCAAGTGTATCGGCGCGACGAAAAGCGGCGGCAATATTTTCCTCCGTGCCGCCCACATACTTGTCCAACAAATCCGAACCCTTGCAAAGCGATACCGGCAATCCTGCCTGCTCCGCAATCCATTGCGCCCAGGCAGATTTACCCGTCCCCGGCGCGCCATAACAACAAATACGCCCCTGCGGACGGGCAATCAATCCTGCGCTGATGGCCGCCAAATCGCTATCGCAATTTACCCATTGCAAAGAATAGGCCGCCTTTGCCGCAGGCAATTTGCCAATCGTTTTATGCCGCTGCGCCTGCAAGGTTTGGTTGAAGATATGCAGCGCCTGCCCGCCAAAATCCGAATTGTCATCGCAGACAATACTGGCGACTTTCAGCCCGCGCTCAATCACGGCGGGCAATAATTGCGGCTGCCGCGAAAAATGCTGAACATAATCCGCTGACAGTCGCCCCGCACTTGCCGTTTCCAGCAAACGCGCTTTCTTTTCCCGCGGCAAATCCGGCATTTCAATCACCAAATCAAAACGGCGAATCGCCGCCCGATCCATACAGGAAACATCATTGCTGATCCAGATAGTGGGAACGGGGTTGTTGCTCAGAAAATCATTGATCCAGGCTTTATGCGAACCGGCGACAGAACGCTGAAATGCGCTACTGGCAAAAACGTCTTCAACTTCATCAAAAATCAGCAAAGAACGCTGCGCCGCCAATAATGTTTGCGCAACGCGGAATTTCACCAGTCGTGCTTCACCATCAATACAGTCACCATCTTCATCTTGACTGAGTACGGTGTAAGGATGGACAGCGGCTTTTTCGGCAAGCAAAGCGGCAAATTCGCTTTTGCCTGTACCGGGTTTGCCGTAAAGCAGAATATTGGCGCCGGGTTGCCCGCTATCGCGCATATGCTGCAAATAACGCAGGGCGCTGTCACGCAGGAAGGTGATGTGTGAGAAATCATCCCATTGCAGCGAGGGCGGCGTACTGCTATTGGCGCAAGTGTTTAGCCAGCTTTGCTCGGTTAAAGGCTCGTGCATGAATTGCTCAAATTCCAGCGCATCGCCCCATTCGAGGTAATTCCTTATATTGAAACAACCGCGACTCCTCTCTTCAATAAGTTCATATTTATACAATTTTGCCTTGTTCTTTAAAGCGTGAAAAACATTCTTGGGTGGCAAGTCGAGAATGTCCGCCATAAAATGATAGCAGCGATGAAAATCACGCATATTGTAATTGTTACAAAGCTCACGCAATGCCTTTTCATCATGCAAATAGACAGCGAGACGGAACAGGGCAATTTCGGTTTCGTTAAAGCTGAGCCGTGCCGCGATAAAGGCAATATTTTTCTCGGCCTGGGTGAAAAAAGAGGTTTCATCTTCCTCTTTATGCCGGATTTCTTGCCAGCGCGCCTCCAGCAGGGTACGAACGATTTGCTGCATATCGGGTTCACCCTGTAGTTCTTCGGGCAGCCCCAGCGGCAGGGCGACATCTTCATCCCAGTAATTTGGCCTAAAAGTGCTTTTCAGACCGTCGTGTCGCAGAATCATGCGGATAATCAGTTTTTCCGCGTACAGGCTCAGGGTAGAAGGCTCAAGACGCCAGTTGGTTTCGGTTGTCGTTGTGGTATCAGTTTGCATAATGTTCTCCTTGAAAGGGTGATGAACGGTAAGGTTCGGGGTGCATTATGCAGGGGGTAACGTCAGTTTGTGTCGCATGAAAAAAGCCGCCTGATGAAAGGCGGCTGTCGGGGTTTAGGCTAAAAGGTTGGGTATCTTTCAAGGGCTGTTTGCCATATGAGAATTCCTTACCCGTAGCAGGGTGAACTCACGATGTACACGGTGCCTTGCAAACTCATATTTACATACACATGGAGCGCTCATGTGTATGTAAATGGTATGGTGCGTTGCTGCGGTTTGGGTTGTAAGCAGCGCCTTGCTGCGGCTCATTTAGGTGCGCTTTCGGCGTTTTCCAAATGCTGATATAGCGCATCGACTTCCTTAACGATTTTTTCCGCAATTTTGTCATTTTGAATCATTAACCAAATGTCTGCATCATTTTGCCAGTCATAGCCATCATCAGATTGTTCGCCTTTATGCTGAAACCAATACCATACTGGCCAATGACCGGTATCCGGACATACCAACTGACAAGCGGTGTTAAAACTCCCATCTTCAAAGCGCTTTCTGATATTCTCGAAGTTTATATTCTCGCTTGGATTTTTTACAGGATTGGAAAAATATACGCCTAGCGCGGGCTTGTTAAATCCATAATCATAAAATTCTAATTTGACAGAATATTCTTTATTGTTGGCTTGAGTAAAATAGAAGCCTTCATACCGTCTTCCGCCCGTCAGGGATTTGTCGAATGTGGCTTCAACATTATAGGTGTTGGCTGCACGCCGTTTAAGGTCATTAAACAATTTTTCTATTAGCTGTTTTTTCTTTTCCTTCCATTGGGTAGAGATATTTATTGCCGCTTTGATATTATTTGGTTCTTCCATTATGAGATCTTGTATGGTTTGTTGTTCGTTCATGTTGTTAACCCCGTTAAATTGCTTATTGATAAAGAGTATAAGTTTTCTGACAAAGTCAGAAACGTCCGTGTTTGGAATATTTTCTACACAATACTCCAGACATTTGGCTAATTCGGTGTATTTTACATAGCTAATCTGTTTGTTTGCTTCCATTTCTTTCTTTTTCGTTTCATCCAGGCTGTCTTGGTGAGGTACTCCTTTTTCATTCAGATAGACCAGATGAAATTTCTGCAATCGTCTGGTCTCCAGTTCCATCGCATAATCAGCAAGTTGCTGTTTTTGATCAATAGCATACGGCTTGTTTTCGATACAGATGCCAAATTTTGCGGATTGCGACAGATAAATATCCATCCGTCGATAGGAGTGTATTGCCCAGGTTCTTTCTTCAAGTTTGATTTTGGTTTTAGACAAATTATCCTTGAATTCCTGCCAGCCATTATCATCGAGGTTCGGTAGGCATCTTTCTATAAAACAGCGCAGAAACAGATCTTTTTGGCCATGCTTTCCTCCGGGATTGAGCAAGTCTCCCAATATTCGGCTCAAGCCCAGCTCCGAGGTATCGACGTAATCAAAGACGCTGAAATCGGGGGCGAGTTGCGGGCTGTAGTGCGCTCTGGCTTTTGCAAGCGCTTCAAGTTCAATGGCGACTTTATGCAGCAGCTCATTTTCTGGGGGTGTTGTCATGACGTTCTCCTAAACGTTGTGGGTTGGCAGAAGCGATTATAGAACCGCTATGCGTCAGCCGGTGTCGCTGCGTTTACAGTGGGATTTTTTCAATGTCCCAAATGTCATCGCCGAAGCCGAGCAGCCATTTGTCGAGCAGGTCGCTGTCCACCAGCTCCGCCTGAATGCGGTAATGCTCTTGGTCTTCTTCGAGAATAATCTGGTTTTCCGCGAGTTTTGTTTCGGTGAGGTGGTAGCCGGCGCCGTGGCGGATGCTGAAGGTGAGGCGGATTTTGCTGCCGTCGCCGTAGCCGAAGCGGGCTTCATTGCAGTAGGCGGCGAGGTCAAATGGCGGGCGCTGGAAGGTCATGGTGCTGATGCGCGCCTGCCGGATGCGGTGCACGGCGAGGTGGCGTTTGTCTTCGTAGCCGTCGTACTGGACGACGAGGTAGAGCACGCTGCCCTGTTGTACCAGCGCCAGCGGCATCACCCGCCCGTCGTGTTCGCGACCCGCCTGATTGCGGTAGTGGATGTCGAGCCAGCGGTTTTGGTAGAGGGCGCGGCCAATGGTGTCCAGCACGTTTTTGTCTGTCGGCGGCGGCAACAGTGGCTGGCTGGTGGGGACGACGGCGATTTTGCCGAGCCATTCGCGTTCGGGCTTGCCTTCGGCCTCATAGACGAGTTTGCGCTCGGCCTGCGCGAAGAAGGGCTGTACGCTCGCCATGACGTTGGGCGGTAGCAGGTGTTCGAGCTGCGCCTTGGCGAGCATCAGCAGCAGCGATTCTTGTTCGTTGAGGATGGGGATTTCGAGGCCGCGCGCGTAGCTTTCCCAGCGATAGCCATAAGGTTTGCTGCGTTCGTCGCGCTTGATGTCGAAGTGTTCGCTAAGCAAATTCATGTAGCGCTGTACGGTGCGGTCGCTGAGGTTGTAACCCGCATCAGCCAGATGGTTTTGTATGTCTTTCGTGCTGATGGCGCCGACTTTGGGCATTCGGCGCAGGATTTCCAGCAGCGCCAGCACGCTGCTCATGTCGTCATTGCGGGGTGCCATGATGTTCTCCCTGAAGTGAAAGGCGGCATTCTAGCAGCGACGGCATGGCGCACCCGCCACTTTGCCGCTACACTGCGCGCCGTTCGTTACAGGAAGAAACCACCATGAATATCCACCTTTACACCCTGATTCCCCGCCATTTGTCGAGCGCGCTGATGTATCGCCTCGCGCGGGTCAAATCGCGCCTGGTCAAAAACACCATCATCCGCGCCTATATGAAAGCGACCGGCGCCAATACCAATTTTGCCGCCGAGAAAAATCCTTTTGCCTACGCGACGCTCAATGATTTCTTCACCCGCGCGCTGGCGGACGGCGCCCGCCCGATAGATGGCGACAACGCCGCCATTGTCAGCCCGGTCGATGGCCGCTGCGCCCATTACGGCACGGTGCAGGACGGCATGACGCTGCAAGCGAAAGGCTTGCCGTACCGCCTCGCCATCCTGCTCGGTAGCGATGAATGGGCGGACGCTTTCGCCGGTGGCAGCACGGCGACGCTTTACCTCGCCCCGGACGATTACCACCGCATTCATATGCCCTGCGATGGCCGCCTGCTCGCGCTGCGCTTCTGCCCCGGCAACAAGCACAGCGTGTCGCTGCCGCTGCTTGACCGCATCCCCGGCATCTTCAGCGGCAACGAGCGCGCGGTCTGCCTGTTCGAGACGCCGTTTGGCAAAATGGCGCTGGTGATGGTCGGCGCGCTCAATGTCAGCAGCATCGAAACCGTCTGGCAAGGCGAACTCACCGATCGCGGCAGCCGCAACCTTTATGACTACAGCGCGGAAGAATTGCGCTTTGCCAAAGGCGCGGAAATTGGCCGCTTCAACCTCGGCTCCACCGTCATCCTCTTCTTTGAAAAAGACGTCGTCGGCTGGAAGCGTGATGTATTGGAGCGGGAAGCAAAAATCCGCATGGGCGAACGCATCGCGGAGACGCTATGACCACGCCGCTCCTCATCTACACCGACGGCGCCTGCAAGGGCAACCCCGGCATCGGCGGCTGGGGCGTGCTGATGTGCTACGGCGAACACCGCAAGACGTTGAACGGCGCGGAGGCGATGACCACCAACAACCGCATGGAGCTGACGGCGGCGATTGCCGCGCTGCGCGCGGTCAAGCGCGTCTGCCCGATCGTGCTGACGACTGACAGCAGCTACGTGAAAAACGGCATCACCCAATGGCTTGCCAGCTGGAAGCGCAACGGCTGGAAAACCGCCGACAAAAAGGCGGTGAAAAACGTCGATCTCTGGCAGGAACTGGACGCGCTGGTGGGGCAGCATCAAATCGAATGGCAATGGATTAAAGGCCACAGCGGCCATCCCGGCAATGAAATGGCCGACCAGCTTGCCAATGAGGCAATTGCGGAATTAAGAGCGAAAGGGTAGGGGGAATGTTTTAGACCGGGCGGCTGCCCGGTTTTTTAATAAATCTCCGAATGGTTTTTTTGCGGGTATTTCGCACCAAACGCCATTTGCAAAATTGCGCTATTTTCTGAATGACAAAAATTCCACCGCAAGCGACGGGATAGAATTTATCGGGGTTCGGCAACCAGGCGGAAGCCGATACTGATGCCGCGATAGTCGGCGTCATACGGCTTGCGCCAGGCGCTATGCCAACCGCCTGCGGTGATATGCCAGCTGCCGCCGCGTACGGTTTTGCGGTTGGTTGCAGTAGCGTTGTAATCCGGTCGCCAGCCGTCTGCTACCCACTCCCAGGCATTGCCGTAGATATCGTACAAGCCCCAGGGGTTAGGCTGTTTTGTGCCAACCGGATGGGTGCCGCCGCTGGCAAAGTCTTCGCCATGCCAGGCGGTGTCGCATCACTTGAAACTGTTGCTACAGGCCGGGCTGGTGCAGGTCGCGCAGGAGGGCAAAGAGCGCTATTACTCACTTGATGCCAATCTTGTCTTGCAGCGGCTGCAAGCGCTGACCGCCTCTTTGGCAAACGACATCCTTAATCAACAAACCCAAAAGGGGGAATCCTCATGAAAAATATCGTCATGCTTGGCGGCAATGGCTACATTGGCCGCAACATTATCGAGCAATGGCTGCAACGCGACGGGCAGGTGCAATTTTATGTATTGTCCAGAAGCGGCAAAAATATTCTGCAAGATGCGCGCATTCACAATATCGCGGTGGATGTCAGCGATGCCGCTGCGGTCATGCAAACCTTGCCGGAAACAGTCGATGGCATCATTGATTTCGTCGGCCATCCGGCAAAAGACCCGGCGGAATTTGTCCGCGCCAATGATTTGCCCGCGCAGGTCATGCTGCAAATTGCACAAGCGAAAAAAGTGAAAGCGATGGGATTTATCGGCAGCATCCTCGGCCCGAAATCTTTTGTGGAAGGCAAGGCACGGCTGGCGCAAATGCTGAAAGACAGCGGCATTCCCACCGTGGTGGTTGCGCCAACGATTGTTTATGGCAATGGCCGCAGCGATACACTGGCGAAACTGGTACCGCTCTTCAAATTCCTCGGAATATTTGCCAAAAACTTTAAGCCTGTCACCGTAGATGCGGTCGCGCGGGAAATGGTGGACGGCTTAGCAGACAAATTATGAAAATAGCCGTTGTCTCATACAATAAATACTGAACCACATTTTTATCCAATCAGGAACCATAAATGTATCCCACCAGTTATAACGCTGACGCATTCGTCGAAAAAGTCATCCAGCATCCCGAAGTGATGATACCCGTGATGGCAATCGGCATGGGTTTTGGCTTTATCGAATATATCTACTGCGCCATCATGACCCGGCGCAATGGCACATCGCCCTTTCCGGTGCATATGCATACCTATTACCTCGCGCATGATTTTCTTTTTGTGCTGCTGTTCAAGCAATGGTTTTTTGAATACGATTCCGTTGTCTATCAATTCATGTGGATGGGCATGGTCACATTCAATCTCTTTGAAATTTACTCGCTCTACATTACCGTCAAATACGAGCGGCAAGAAGCCCTTGGCAAATATTACGACCAGCCCGTAACCGAACGGCAGGCAACGGCGTGGGTGGTCGGCATGACCCTGTTCTGCTTTGTCCTGATGTGTACCGTGCGCGCATTTACCAATGACAAACTGATGCTCATCGTTTTTATCTCCACCAATGTGATGATGGCCATCAGCCCCGCACTGCTGACCATGCAAAAACGGGTGCGTTACAAACATTCATCGGGGCTGGCATTCTTTATTGTTCTTGGCACCATTGCCACTTTCCTACCGCCCGGTTTGGGGCAATACACCACCGGCGCAGGCGATTTCTTCTCCCGCCCGCTGTTCTATCTTTTGGGTATAGCCTGCACAATCATTGCCATTTGGCATTACCGGGTATTGCGCAAAATGCCCATCAGTCCCGCACCGATACGGCACGCTTAATCCATACGGAAATAAAAAAGCCGCTTGTAGTAATGCAGGCGGCTTTTTCATATTTCATACTGACCGCTCCCGTTCGCGAAACTGCTGCGGGGTTAATGCGGTCTGCTTTTTGAAGAGTTTGACGAAATTGGTGGGTTCGCCAAAGCCGAGGCGATAGCCAATCTGGTTCACCGCATCATTACCGTAAGTGAGGAAGCGCTGCGCTTCCAGCAAAATCCGTTCGCCAATCAGCGTTTTGGCGGACTTTCCCAGCAGCGCGAGGCGTCGCGGCTCAGGGTTTTTTCCGTGCAGCCGAGCGTGGCCGCATAAAACGCCACGCTTTTTTCCTGCGCGAAATGCGCTTCCAGCAGTTGCTGAAATCGCACCACCCGCTGCGCCCCGCCGTCGCTCAATAAGCGTCATCCGTCCAAGCGGAGCAGCAGCGGTGGTTTCATTGCCGCAACCTGACGTTGCCCATTTCATACTTGATTGCGCGCACAATGGCCTTAAACTGTCCGCCCCCATTTATTCAGGAGAACATCATGCAAAACATCTTGATTATCGTCGGCAGTCTGGCGAAACAATCCGTCAATCGCACCATCGCACAATACATTGCCGACAAATACCGCGACCAGTTCCACTTTACCTTTGCCGAAATCGGCGACCTGCCGCTTTATACCCAGGACCGGGATGTCGATTCACCCGCTTCATACCAACGTCTGCGCCAACAAATCAAGGCGGCGGACGGCATCCTGCTCATTTCCCCGGAGCATAACCGCAGCATTCCCGCCGCGATGAAAAACGCGATTGACGTCGGCTCCCGCCCGATGGGTGAAAATGCGTGGAATGGCAAGGCGATTGCCATTATTACTGTTTCCCCTTCCTTTGCCGGAGGTATGGCGGCGAATCATGCCCTGCGCACGCCGTTTACCGTATTGAATGGCGCAGTCATGCCGTCACCCGAAACCTATTTCGGCAGCATTCACCAGTCCCTGAATGAACAGGGTGAACTGGCTGGCGAACACGTCACCAATACCATTGAAAAATTCATGCAGTCCTTCAAACAATGGATAGCGCGTTTTGCCTGATGCAGCCATTCCCTTTTTTATTCCTGTGAGGCTACCGGCAACGGTAGCCTTTTTTATGGCCATATAATCCGCACCATAATTGCCTGTATTTGCCGCCAGAATTTCAGTAAACTGCGCTGTTTTCACCCACCCAAAGGAATCTTTCTGATGAATGAAATCAGCCCGCAACGCCGCATTCTCGTCCAAAGTCTGGCGGCTGCCGGAATCTTGATGAGCACATTCGGTATCAGCCGTGCCGCTTCGGCCAGCGGCAATACGAGCCTGAATTACAAGGCGCTCATTCCCGCCGAAGGCTATGCCTTCAGCGATTATTCCGGCAAATTGCTCAAAATTACCTTCCAGCGCCGCCCGGTCGGCGATGACGATGTCGCCATTGAAATCCGCTATTGCGGCGTCTGCCATAGCGATGTGCATACCGCGCACGGCGTTTGGGGCAAACAGCAGGCGATGCCGCAAGTGACCGGCCACGAAATTGCCGGAGTGGTTGCGGCGGTCGGCAAAAACGTCAGCCGCTTCAAAGTGGGCGACCGCGTTGGCGTTGGCTGTTTTGTTGATTCCTGCGGACATTGCGCCGAATGCCGGAGCGAGCAGGAGCAATATTGCATCACCGATGGCGGCGCGGTATTCACTTACGGCTATCCGACTTCGGAGGCGCGCGATCCGGGCGGCTTTACCCAGGGCGGTTATTCCAATCGCATCGTCGTCAAAGAACAATTCGTCGCCCCCATCCCTGAAGCATTGCCGCTGGAAGTGGCCGCGCCGATGCTTTGCTCGGCCGTCACCGCATATTCACCGCTGAAACATTGGCATATTGGCAAAGGCAGCAAAATTGGCGTGCAGGGATTGGGCGGCGTCGGCCATATGGCGGTGCAAATTGCCACTGCATTGGGCGCGGAAGTCGTGGTTTTCACCACCTCCGCCGACAAGGCAGAAGATGCCAAACGCTTTGGCGCGGTGGATGTAGTGGTGAATTACGACGAACAAAAAATGGCGCAATATCGCCGCCAACTGGATTTCGTTTTCTCCACCGTGCCCTATCAATTCGAGATAGACCCGATTTTGCTCACGCTGAAAGTGGGCGGCACGATGTGCCTGATTGGCGTCGGCGATGTCAGCAAGGTCAATGGCATCAATCCGATGACGACCGCGCTGAATCGCGTCAATTTCGCCGGTTCACTAACCGGCTCGATGAAAGAAATCAACGAAGTGCTGAATTTCTGTGCGGAGCACAAAATCGCCGCGCAAATTCAGACCATCAAGCCAAACCAGATTGAACAATACTGGAATGGCGTGATTGAGAAAAAAGCGCGCTACCGTTATGTGATTGACATGGCGACGCTATAAAATACAGAAAAGGAAATACCCGTGTCTGCTTATATAATTTTTATCCGTGACAAAATGCTGGACGCCAATCAATATGCCCATTATCTGCAAACGGCGGCACCAACGCTGTCGGCTTACGGCGGTGAAATTCTGGTATTGAACGGCGCCAATCAATCTCTGGAAGGCGCACCGATTGATGGCGCGGTCATTTTGCGTTTTCCCGATATGACGGCCGCCCGCGCGTGGTACGACAGCCCCGAATATGCGGCGGTGAAAGACCAGCGTATTACCGCGACTGAAGGACGTGCCATCTTGGTGGAAAGTCTGTAAACACTCGCCGCGCATTAAAAACCGCCTGAAGCAGCGCAATGCTTCAGGCGGTTTTTTATTAGTTCTCTTTCCAAATCAGGCAAAGGTATACGTTTTTGGAATTTGTATCCCTGCCCCCACCCCAGCCCTCCCCCACGGGGGAGGGAGCCGTTCTGCGGCAGATTTAAATAACTGCTGTCGTATCACTATGGATAGTCATAAAATTATGGCTATTTTTGCAGCCAATGAATCCCCTCCCCCTGTGGGGACTGGAACAGCTCATCCGCAGGATGAGAAAGTTAGGGTGGGGGCAGCAGACAACGGCTCAGCAGGTTTGAGATTTTGTTGGGTTGTCGTGCAAGCTATGGTTCGGAAGGAAGTCTATTGTTTACGGCAAAAACGGGTAATCAATATAGCCTTTGCTGTCGCCGCCAAACATGGTGGCGCGGTCGGGAATATTTAATGCGGCACCGAGGGCAAAGCGGCGCGGCAAGTCGGGATTGGCGAGGAATGCAGCGCCGAAAGCAATCAAATCGGCAATGCCTTTTTCCAGCTCCTGCTCGCCGGTTTCTGCCGTATAACCCGTTCCGGCAATCAGCGTTTTCTCCACCATTTTGCCGAACAGTTCGATTTCATCATCCTGCGGGTAATGTGGCAGAAGCGGAAACATTGGTGAGCGCTTCATGATTTTCACAAAAGAGAAATTCAGTTTGTTTAATTCACCCAGCAAATAGCGGTAAGTGGCGACGGGATCATCAAAGGCTATGCCGGCATAGGGATGCAGCGGGCTGATTTTGATACCGACTTTGTCGCCGCCAATGGCGTCGATAATGGCGCGCATTGTTTCCAGGGTAAAGCGCGCCCGGTTTGCGATGCTGCCGCCGTATTTGTCGTTACGCTGGTTGGCGGATTCGGCGAGGAATTGTTGCGGCAAATAGCCATTGGCGGCGTGCAATTCGACGCCATCGAATCCGGCTTTAATCGCGTTTTTTGCCGCCTGTGCGTAATCGGCTATGGTTTGTCCTATTTCGGCAAGGCTCAAGGCGCGCGGCGTTTCGTATTCTTTTGCCCCTTGCGAGGTGAAATGTTTGACGCCTGCGACGTTAATGGCGATGGCACTCGGTGCGACCGGCAATGCGCCATTGCGGTCAATGGAATGGGCGACGCGGCCGGTATGTCACAGTTGCGCGTAAATCAGCCCGCCTTTTTCATGTACCGCTGCGGTGATTTTTTGCCAGGCGGCAAGTTGCGCGTCGTTGTAAAGGCCGGGGGTGAGCGGGCTGCCCATGGCATCGGCGGAGATGTTGATTGCTTCCGACAGGATGAGTCCGGCAGAGGCGCGCTGTGCGTAGTATTCGGCAGTCATGTCGCCGACGATGCCGTTGGCATCGGCGCGGCTGCGGGTCATCGCCGCCATCACCATCCGGTTTTTCAGGGTGTGGCTGCCGAGCTGGAAAGGTTCGAGTAATTTCATGGTGTGTCTCCGGTTGAATGATGCGGTGCATGGTAATAGCTGCCGTCTGGCGGATAAATCCCCCAAAATGGATAACATTTATGCGGAAATGGATTAATCTGGCAGGGAAGGGCAGGGCGCGGGGTGATTTACATACACCTGAGCGCTCTCCCTGTATGTATAGCAATCCTCACAAAGCCCTGTACGGCGTTGCGCCGCCTCGCCGTATTCCAGATACTGTCTTCGGCGGCGCGCCTTGTACAGAACTTTGTGAATATCGCTATATATTTGGAGTCATCATGGATTTTTTGAATGAAATACCGCTGTTTGTCGAGGTTGCGCAATGTTTGAGTTTCAGCCGGGCGGCAGCGAAGCTGAATATGCCGCAGTCGTCGCTGTCGCGCCGTATCCGCACGCTGGAGCAGGCGCTGGGCGTGCAGCTCTTTAACCGCAGTACGCGCCAAATCAGGCTGACGGAGGCGGGGCAGCGCTATTTGCAGCGCGCCGCGCCGCTGGTGGAGGAGGCGCGGCTTTTGCATGACGAGCTGAGCGGTCGGTACGCGCGGCCAGGCGGGGTGTTGCGCCTGTCCTTGCCGGTGGATTTCGCGTATGAGTTTCTCGCGCCGCTGCTGCCGCAATTCGCTGCGCAATTCCCGGAGATTGTACTGGAGATGGATGTGTCGCCGCGCCGGGTGGATCTGGTCAGCGAGCCGTTTGATGTGGCGGTACGCGCGGGAATGCTGCCCGATTCGGGACTGGTCGCGCACCGCCTGTTGCAGTCGCCGCGCTATCTGTACGCCGCACCGGGCTATCTGCGGGCGCAGGGCGCGCCGGAGTCGCCTGCCGCGTTGGCGGCACACCGCTGTTTGCCGCTGGCAGGTACGACGGTATGGCGACTGACGGCATTCGGCACAGCGGAGACGGTCGCCATTGGCGGGGCGTTTGTGGCGGACAGCCCCGGTCTGTTGCAGCGGCTTGCCGTCGCCGGGATGGGCATCGCGCTGTTGCCGGAGCTGGGCGCGCGCGAGGCGGTCGCCAGCGGTCGCTTGCAGCGGGTATTGTCGCCGTGGCAGGCGGAGGCGGTGCCAATCCATGCACTGACGACGACGCGGCTGTTACCGGCGAAATGCCGCTGTTTTATTGAATTTTTGCGGGAACAGGCCGCGGGCTGACATGAAAAAAGCCGCTCGCGGGCGGCCTTATACGTCTGCAAACGGGTTGAGCAATGGCACTTGCAGGGCGGCGAAATCGCGGGTGTTGCGCGTGACCAGCGTCAGGTCGTGGCGGATGGCGCTGGCGGCGATGAGCGCGTCGTTGTAAGGGCGCTGGTCAGGTACGTGCAGGCGGGCGCAGATGCGGGCGGTGTGGCGGTCAACCGGCAGGATGCGCGGCTCGAAGGTGGGCAGCACCGTTTCGTTCAGCCATTTTTGCAGGCGCAGAAACTGCGCCTCGTCGCCCCGGTGCTGCACCCGCAAAATGCCTTGCTCGATTTCCAGCAGGGTGATAACGCTCAGGTAGCAGCGGTCGAAATCAACCGTCCGCGTCCAGCGCGCCAATGCAGGATCGGCTTTCCCCTGGCTGATTTTGCGGATTTCCGAGAGGATGTTGGTATCGAGCAGAAACATCAGAACAATTCCTCGCGGTCGGCGATGATGCAGCGGGGAAATTCCACTTCAATCCAGTCCGATGCCGGGTCGCTCAATTTTTCGGCCAGGCTCGGCTTGCCTTCCTGTAATGCCTTGTAGGCGGCGTAATTCATCAACACATAGGCGGGCTGGCCACGGTCGGTGATGCAAACGGGGGCGGTGTCGCTCATGTTTTTTGCCTTGGCGACGTTTTGGTTAAATTCACGGCTGCTGATGGTTTGCATGGTGTCCTCCGGTGAAATGTAGCAACGTTTGCGCATTGTAGTCGCTTTTGCCGGATACTATCAACCGCCCCGCACCGTTTGCTTTCATTTCTGCATCGCAGTATGGTGCCGTATCCATTCCTGCCAGCGCACAGCTATGACGTTGGCGGTATTTTTTCCATAATGATTCCGGGAGGATTTATGAGCGGAATAGCCATTCATTTGCTGATTGCCCTGATATTGTTTCCCGTCATTTTGCTGGCGGCTGCGATTTATGCGCGGCGGAAATTCAAAATCCGTTTTGGCATGGTCGCGCTGGGCGCTTTGGCATTCTTTTTGGCGGTCAATATTCTGGAGCGGATGCTTCATTTTCTGGTTTTGCGTCCGGCAGCCAATGGCAGCATTGCGCTGATTCAACAGCATCCGTGGCTTTATGCGCTATATGGTGTCATGGCCGCCGCTATTTTTGAAGAAAGCGCGCGCTGGCTGGTATTCAAATGGGTACAGAAAAGGCGGGAATTGGTCAGGTCAGACGGGCTGGCTTATGGCTTGGGCCATGGCGGCATGGAAATGCTGCTGACGGGCGTGGCCATTCTTTCCCTTTATCTGATGGTTTATCTGGCACCGCCGGAATCCCGGGAAAAAATACCGTTCATGATTATTACGCAGGCAGAAACGTCGTCAGCGACTGCCATTTATTGGATGGTGCTGGAGCGCGTCTTTGCGCTGGGTGCGCAGATAGTGCTGTCGTATTATGTGCTGTATGCGGCCGCAGATCGCAATATCCGTTTTTATTTTTATGCCATCCTGCTGCACGCCATGCTGGATTTACCCACCGTCCTGGTGCAGGCGGGTATTTTGGCAAAAGGATGGTTTTACGGGATGCTTGTCTTCGAGCTGGCCGTGCTGCCGGTTTTGTTTATTTTTTTGACATTCATGGCCAATCCGTTTTCCGGAAAGGAAAATACTGCAGCGAAGGCGCGTTGGCGCGGAAAGCGCAATATTTCCTGAAACTGAAAGGGATGTGTTTTTTAATCTGTTCCAATGGCACCCATTTGGATTGCGACACCGAATGTTCCCACCCCTGCAGGGCGAATTGTCAATCCAAGTGCAACACCTCTTCAAAAATACTCTTCATAAGGTTTCTCCCACTGCAAACAGCAGCCAACCACGCCAGCAACGGTATCGGCTTCCCCGGCCACCAATGCGCTCCTGCCAGGCACTTTGACAGCTCATGCCCGACGGGGAAGTTGTCGCGTATGGGGTCGCCCTTGCGCCGGCAAGTCTTGTGTCTGTTGTCGTATTTCTCCTGCGCCGGACTGGCGCTGTAGGTTCCATCGAGAGGCACTGTTGCGCTCCAGTTCGCACAGAATTTATGTGTTCCCGTTCGGCTGGCGCAAGATGGCGATAGGCGCTCATTTGTGGTCTCCTGCAAAGTTTTGAAATTTTTTGCAGTATCACTTATGAGCGTCTTTTTTGTTGCCCTTGCACTTGGATTGCAAATTCGCCGTAAACCCCCGCCGTTTCACAATGTGAAGCAGGCCGCGTGCTATAATCCGCGCCCTTCCCGGCCACCGTGCAGCCCGCCACATGACCCGCAACGACACCCACTCCACCCCCATTCCGACCCGATGGATCGGGCCGCTCACCATCTGCGGCAATGCCATGAACGACACCGTCCGCGTGCCGCTCGCTACTTATGAATCCCCACTCTGGCCTTCGACCGCGCGCGGTGCGAAGGTCGCCGAGCATTGCGGCGGCGTGCGCTGCACCATTGTCGATGAGCGCATGGCGCGTTCCGTCCTATTAGTTGCCAGCGATGCCGCGACCGCTTTTGCCGCACTACAAGCCATCCGCGCGCGTGAAGCCGAACTCGCCGCCGTCATTTAGCAGCTTTGCCTTAGAGCCTGCGGGCGCGCCGTGCAAAAACACGCTCCCTTCCTCGCGCACGACCGAAATAGGCACGCTAAAAATTTCGTCCTCGTCCGTAATGCAAGAAATCGTGCCGTATTCGCACGCATCGATGATCGCAAGCCCTTCCTCCGCGGTTAGTTCTCTATCTTTTCGTCTCATTTTTCGCCTTTAAATTTTTAGAGATTATAAAATTTTAACCCTAAAAAAGAGTATAATCAGGCAAAATTTAAAGGACGACGATGAGAAAAATATTAATATTTTGCGCTCTTAGCGCGCTGGCTTTGGGCGCTCAAAACGCGTGCGAGGAGTACGTGAAGCAAAGCAAAATTTATCTAAACGAGCTTTATGAAATGAAAGCCAAACAGCTAGAAAACGATCCGCAAGCCTTTAGGCTGTTTGAGCTCAAATTTAGCGAGCTGCAAAAGGCGCAAGCGGGGCAAGAGGCTTTAATCAAGCAAAACGGCGACGAAAAATTTTGCGAGCGCGAATCGGCACGGATAAAAAGCGCGCTAGAAGAGATAAAAGCACAAAAGTAGGGGAGTTTATGTATTCTAGGCTTTAAATTTAAAATGCCCGGCCTAGTTTGGATAAAAGCGCGAATAAAGCGGCAGCTAGTAAACGTAAAATTCGGTATGCCGTAGCCTGCTGATTAAGTAAAATTTATCTACCGCTAACGCCGCTAAAATAGCCACGGCTAACAAAGCCCAAGCTAAATTTACGTCTAGTTTAGCTATGATTAAATTTACTTTGCCGGCTTGCTTAGCTAGAGTTAAATTTTACCGTCTTAAATTTCGGCTCGGGCATTTAAAACC
>ERZ773056.721-NODE-721-length-17395-cov-17.217647_pt1 | contig 17395 bp, 8 predicted proteins | sample MGYA00580857_ERZ773056 | MGnify/ENA primary metagenome ERZ773056 (study PRJEB29015, sample SAMEA2737996) | human oral metagenome | biome: human oral; feature: human-associated habitat; material: dental | place: China | collected 2114 ... | reverse complement strand
CACGAGAAATAGCCGATGATGACAGCATATTTGAGATAGATACGGATAAGTATGCTGAGTATAGTATGGAGTATACTACAAGAATTAAACTATATAGTAAACTTGAAAAAGAAGTAGTGGGTATATACATAGGTAAAATAGAATCAGGAAAACCTAATGGATATGGGGTGTTTTATTATAAAGATGAGTTCAATGGAAATACAGATCATATTAGTTATTTTGGAGAGTGGGAAGATGGAAAACTAAAAGCAGGAGAAAATGTAAAAAAAAGATTTTTAAATTATTTAGAATCTTCTAAAAGATATTATTATATTATGAGTGGAAAATGGAATAACATAGATTTAGATTTTGAAGGCGATTTAGAGGGAAAATATGTGCATGAAGATTTTAACAGTTTAACAGAAAAATGGGAATATAGTAGATGGGAAGAAGGAATATTTAGAAAATCATCTAATATAGATTATGATATTGTAAAAGGAACAGAATATTCTGAATCTCCTATATCTGATGAGGTATGGAAATATGAAGGAGAATTTGATGATATGGGTTTATTATACAACGGTACAGTTTATGACGAAGATGGTAATGTTGAATTGACTGTAGTAAACGGAGAATATCAACGAAAAAACTAAATATATTACATTTATATGCAATGTACCGGTTTAATGATATTTAAACTAACTGCTGTTTTATATATATTATAAAATACAAACAATACCTATAAGTATCAGTTCAAATATTAAAAGGGAAATACACTAAAATAAAACTATCAAACGATAACAGAAAACAGGTAAGCGATTTACTTTATTTCTTTAATAAAGAAAAAAATACATTATAAATTTCAAATAAAAGACGGAGCAGGCACATGACACATTCAGAAGTAATACAGAGGGTTTGGTCTGACTGGATTATTCATGAAAAGCTTGGAGAAGGATCATTCGGACAGGTTTTTAGGGCAAGAAAAGAAAGATTTGGAGTTACACAGGAAGCTGCCATCAAGGTAGTGCGTATACCCGGTGATGATGCGGAACTTAACAGAGTACAGTCCGGTTACGGATTAAATGAGCAGGAACTTAAGGAGTATTTTTACCCTGAGGTTGAAAAACTCAAAAAAGAGATAGTGCTTATGCAGGAACTGGGAGAAGACAGTCATATAGTCAGAATTTTGGATTTTGAGATAATAGATGCACCGGATGCAATTGTGGGTTGGTACATACTTATCAGAATGGAGCTTTTAGAGTGTCTGGAAAATTATATAAAAAGAGCCGATATAAGCGTAGCTGATGTAGTTGCCATAGGAGAAGATGTACTTACAAGCCTTGAAGTATGTGAGGAAAGAAATATCATTCACAGAGATATAAAGCCGGCTAATCTTTTCAGAAGCGATAAGGGAGTTTATAAACTCGGAGACTTCGGTATTGCAAGAGATATGAGGGCAGGCATGGGAAGTCTTTCTCATAAGGGAACGGAAAACTATATGGCACCGGAGGTTTACCTTGGCAAAAAGTACACAAGCAATATAGACATCTATGCACTCGGTATAGTGCTTTATAAGTTACTTAATAGAAACCGCCTGCCCTTTATGAATGAAGAAAAGCTTACTGCCGGAAGTGTGGAAAGAGCCTTTCAAAAAAGAAATACCGGTGAGGAACTGCCAAAACCCATGGAGTCCCCCGATACTCTTTATGAGATAATTAAGAAAATGTGTGCCTATAATCCTAATGAGCGGTTTCAGACTGCATTTGAGGTAAAAAAGGCTTTAAGTGAATATAGGCAAAATCATAAAGAAGAACTTAAAAGACTACTTAATGTTGCAAGAAAGACAGAAAGTACACAAAGGCAGGTTAAAGAACAGCCGGTAAATGAAATTGTATTTGAGCAAGTTAAGAATGACAGTAAAGTAAATGTTAACGAACCGGATATAAGTTCTATACAGTCTGATAAAAAATATTCAGGTACAAAAGATATAAAAGATATAGAACCTGAACTTAGTAAAAGTAATAATAATGAAAATAAAACCGAATACTATAAAGACGGCGGTAAAAAAAGTATATATGAGGCAAGCAGGCAAAGCCAAGCAAAGGTAGCTGCACAGCCGGTTAAAGAGCAGGCAAGTAAAGAAAAGACGGTAATTGAAAGAGTAGAACAGGCACCGAAGAAAAAGAGTAAAACCGCTCTGATACTTGGAATAGGAGCCGGAGTTTTGGTACTGCTTATAGGAACTTTTATTTTTATAGGTTCAAATGTTAAAGAAGATGACTATGTGATTGCTGAAACAAGTGAAACCACTAAAAAGAAAAATAAAGAAACCGAGGCTGGAACAAGAGAAGAGACTAGCTATAAAGAGGAAACTGATGTAAGCGAAGAGGAAAGCAGTACAGAAAATACTATTGTAAAAGAAGGCGGAGAGGCTATAGCACGAGAAATAGCCGATGATGACAGCATATTTGAGATAGATACGGATAAGTATGCCGAGTATAGTATGGAGTATACGACAACTCTTGCAATAACTGATGAACCTGAAGAAGTAACAGGTATATACATAGGTAAAATAGAATCAGGAAAACCTAATGGGTATGGATTGTTTTATTATACAAAAGAGTTAAAATCAGTTGTAATAAGTATATATATTTATATTATTTGTTCTGGTGAATGGGAAGAAGGAAACTTAAAAACAGGAACAAATGTTAAGAGGAAGTATATGTCATTGAACAAGGATTATAAATCCTATGAAATTCTTAGTGGTGAATGGGGAAATGGTTATTTTAACAGCAATTCGAAAGGAGTGGAGATAACTGAAAACTTCAACAGTTCAACAGAAGAATGGGAAGAGGGGATGCGGAGTGAAGGAGTATTTGATAAGTATAATTTAATAAATGGAAAAGTATATTACGGTCAAACTGGAATTGTTGAAGAAGGAGAATTTAAACATACTAGTTTGTATAACGGTACAGTTTACGATAGAGATGGTAATATTAGATGGACTGTAGTAAATGGAGAACAGCAATAGCAATAAGGGAACCAAATATCAAAAAAGGAAATAAAAAGCTGTAGCAAGGGATTGATTCACTTATGACTCTGATTCCAACGCAAATTAGGTTATACAAAATGATAGAGGTTTGCAAATCTTTATCTAAAGTAAAATTATTGATACATAAATATATATTATAAATTTCAAATAAAAGACGGAGAAGGCACATGACACATTTAGAAGTAATACAAAAGGTTTGGCCCGATTGGAAGGTTACCGAAAAAATAGGTGAAGGCTCGTTCGGACAGGTTTTTAAGGCGGAAAAAGAAAGTTTCGGTATAAGGCAGGAATCTGCTATAAAGGTAATACGCATACCGAGTGATGAGGCGGAGCTTGAAAAGGTAAAATCCTCTTTCGGGCTTGATGATGAAGAGTTAAGAGATTATTTTTATCCGCAACTTGATAAATTAAAAAAAGAAATTGAACTTATGATGAAGCTTGATGATATTAATATTGTCAAAATTCATGATTTTGAGATAAAAGAATCCCTAGACTCTAAAATCGGATGGTACATACTTATCAGAATGGAACTTTTGGAATGTCTTGAAAAGTATGTAAAAAATAATGATATGACTGTAGCTGACGTGGTCTCAATAGGAGATGACATACTCTCATGCCTTGAAACCTGCGAGGAAAATAATATTATTCACAGGGATATAAAGCCTGCCAATCTTTTCAGAAATGAAAAGGGAGTATATAAGCTTGGAGACTTCGGTATTGCTAAAGATGTGAGTGCAAGTGTCGGAAGTCTCTCTTATAAGGGTACTGAAAACTATATGGCACCGGAAGTATATATGGGAAAGCGTTATAACAGTACTATAGATATCTATGCTCTTGGAATTGTGTTATATAAATTGCTTAATAGGAACCGACTTCCGTTTATGAGCCAGGAAAAACTCACCAGTGCAAGTATAGAAAAAGCCTTTCAAAAAAGAAATACAGGTGAGCCGCTGCCTAAACCCATGCAAGCTTCAGAGGCGATATATGAAGTTATAAAAAAAATGTGTGCATATAGACCGGAAGACAGATTTCAAACTGCTGCCGAGGCAAAAAAGGCTCTGACAGAGTATAAAAGAACGGACGGCGAAGAACTTGAGGCTGTACTTGATATAAGTAATAAGACAAGAAAACTTGTAGGTACGGAAAGTTCTGACAAAGAAACGGAAAAAAGCATAGCCGAATTAGAATACATAAATCCGGCTAAACCTGAAATTAAGCCGGCTGAACAAGAACAGGCTATGCAAGCAGAGTCTGCCATACCTGTAGTTAAGGAAGAAAGTACTACGAAAGATACTGTAGATACAAAAGAAACAATACAAAGTCAATTGTTTAACGAATTTAATAACATAGAGCAAGCGGATGAAGATTTGGGAAACAAAACAAGAAGTCTGTTTCAGGAAAAAGAAAAGCCTATAGTACAGGAAAGCCAAAGCCCTGAGAATAGGCAGATTATACAAGAGGAAGATAAAGGAGTAAGAAAGAAAAAATCAAAACTCCCTATTATAGCCGGTATAGGAGCGGCATGTATTGTAATACTGGCAGTGGTATTTTTCTTTGTAATAGGCAATGCTAATGCTTCCAAGGTTGCTATAGCAAAGGAAATATATGCTGATGACAATGTATTTGTAATAGATGAAGAGGAATATAAAGGCAAATATATAGAATATACAACGAGCTTGAGGGCTGAAGAAGGAGAACTTGTAGAAAGAAACGGTATATATATAGGTGCGACAAAGGGTGGAAAACCTGAAGGTTACGGTGCTTTCTACTACAGAAGAGAGGGTAAAGATGATGATGGAAAATATACAAATGACATTATTTATATCGGTACATGGAAAGCAGGACTCCTAACAATAGCAATAGCGGATAAGGTAAAAAAAAGAGTCTCCGGTAATAAAAAATACAACACCGGAGATAAGGTAAATTATACTTATATTATGGAAGGTGATTGGGGTATAGGAGATTTTGTCGGTAACCCAAAGGGAACATATAGTGAAGAATATACAACTAAGGAAACAGGAGAAGTAACAAAGAAAAGATTTGAAGGAACATTTGAGGGCTACGATCGTTTAAATGGTGAATGGTATCTTAACGATAATCTTTTATATAGGGGAGAATATAAGAATGATGAGCCTTATAATGGTACCTACTATGATGAAGACGGCAATAAGACCGGTAAGGTTGTTGACGGAGTTAAACAATCTTATTAATCTATAAAACTTATCTTTAACTATTAATAAAAACACAGGAACGGGGAAAAACTATGAGCGATATATTTATGAATTTCGGCTCTGTAAGCCGTCTTTCGGGCGTAGCCGGAGAGATAAAAAGCAGTGTAGCTAATTGCAGTCAAGAACTCAGGTCTATAGGTTCAAACCTTAACCTTGGAAGGGCAGGAGAACAATTAAGGGCAAGTATTAACCAAATGTCCAACCAGTGCAATGCACATGCACAAAGAGTACAAAGAATGGGTACTACCATGCAATATGCTTCAGAGATAATGCAGCGTGCAGAAAACAGGGTTGTAGAAAATAATATTCTGTCTATAATTCCCAAGGAACTTAGAGGACCTTATATGCCTAATGCTTTAGAAAACAGTGCATTACCGGGGCTGGGTATGCTTCCCGGCAGGGCTTACGGAGGCGACCCTATAAGCATGTATTCAGGTAATTTGCTGTGGCAATTTACTCCGATATCCACCTATTCAGGCAATATGCTTGATTTTATCGTCTACTATGACAGCTTAAACAGCAAGGACATGGGACTTGGTAAGAGCTGGAGACATAATTTCATGACCGAGGTGCTGCATGTAAACTTAAAAGTATGGGCGGTTACCGACGGAAACGGAGTATCAAGCTTCTTTGCCGAAGGTGATGACGGAGTATTCTATCCTCAACACCCTACCGTAAAAAGACTTGTCAGGGTAGAAGACGGATATATGTATTATTTACCGGAAGAACAACTTACATATAAGTTTAATAAAAGCGGAAAGCTTATTGCTATATATGATAAGGGAATAGAAATTCAAAGCATTGAATACGAAAAAGATTTGCCTATAAAAGTACTCGGACAGCATGGATATTTCTTTAATCTAAGTTATGATACTGACGGGCATCTTGTATACTTGGAAGATAATATAGGTAGAAGCCTTAAGTTTGAATATAGTGAAGATAAGCTTGCTACTTTAATCATCGGTACGGAGCCGGATTCAAAAAGTGCCAAGGCTTATGATAACAGAAAGTATAGTTTTACATATGATGAGCAGGCGTATTTGACAAAGGTTACAGACCCTGAAAATAAGCCCTTCTTTACTAATGTATATGATAAGTACGGCAGGGTATTAAGACAGGAACTTTCCAAAGAAAGATATTTTGAATTTGTTTATGAAGAAGGAAAGACCCTCAATACCGATCAGGACGGCTTTAGAGTAGAATATATACATGACCAAAGAGGAAACCTTATACATTTGCAAAGTCCTTTTATCAAATATGCTGCGGAATATGATGATAATAACAGAATTACTAAAAGTATTCTTAATGACTCTGAAATCACGAAATATAATTATAACGGATTCGGTCAGCTTGTAACAATAAGCAATTCAACCTTTGTGCATAATTTCATATACGATGAAGCACATAGGTTTAAGGAATATATATTTAACGGCAGAATCTATCTGAGCCTTGACTATGACGATGCCGGCAACAATATTGCGATGCACTACCTTGGAGATATCACTCATCTTTTTTACTATGATGAGAAAAATCGCCTTGTGGGCTATGAGGCTGACGGAGAAAGTTGCAGAATAGGCTACAATGAGCAGGACTTCATCTCAAGCATAGACTCACCGGAGGATTTCAGTGAGTATTATACCTATGATGGCATAGGAAGAATTACCAATGTAAAACTTACAAGCGGCAGGGATGTAAATTATGCCTATGCCTTTAACGATCTTTTTGCCTATGTAAATGATGAATTCGGCAATGATATAAGTCTTGAGTACAGTGCCATTGGAGCTTTGAAAGTTTATACCGAAGGGGAAAGAAAAGCCGAGTACAGCTATGATGACATGGGAAATATTGTAAAGGCGGTACTTCCGGGTGATGAAAAGCACTATCTTGAGTATGATAAAGAGGGTAATCTTTTAACACACTACAGAGAAGACTTTTTACTTGAAAAAAATGAATATGATGAGGGCAGTCGCATAATAGCTGTAGAAGACGGCTTCGGATACAAAGAAGAGTATGAATGGAACTTGTGGCAGCAGGTAAGTGCCATAAGAAATAATGACGGACTTGATCTTAGACTGGAATATGATGAAAATCATTTCCTGTCCAAGGTAAGTATGAAGGATTTTAAGTTTGAATACGGATACGATGCGGACGGAAGACTTTCAAGTATTACCGATGAAGACGGAAGATATGCCATTTATGAATATGATGAGGCGGACAGGCTGGTGCAAATCAATACCTTCCTTGCACAGATGGAAGTAAGTTATGACTCTTATTCCAATATAAACCTTATTACCATGGCAGATTTCGGATACATACTCCAATACGGCTATGACGAGTATAACAGGTTCAAAAGCGGAAAACTGCTTGGAGAGCCGGCTTATGAGGTAAGTTACGGAACCGGAAGGATAGACAAACTGGAGTTCGCAGGAGAAGAAGTGGGTTTTAAGTATGACAGTGCCGGACGGGTAATAGGACTTACCAATTACCTCGGTAAAAAAGTTACACAAAGGTTTGACAGGTATGATAACCTCATATCAATGGGTATGGATGAGCTTGATGATGCCGTAGAGTACGGTTACGACCTTGCAGGAAGACTGAGTTTTATAAGAGACGAGCAGCAAAGGGCGATAGTATTTACTTATGATAAGCTTGATAATAATTCGGGCATCTATCATTTGACAAAAAGAGCCTATGAAAAAGAAGAACTTAATAATGCAAGCAGGGAGTGGCTTGAGAGTGAAAGCGAGGCTTATTATAAGATTGATATAGACTATGAAAATAGGCTTATGTATGTAACCGACTCTCTTGGTGAAACTCAAATAAAAGAATTGACCTCAAGAGAGTATATTAAAAAAATCACTTATGAAAACGGTGATACCAAGGAGTTAAGTTATGATGAGCTTAATAGAATTACTAAAATAAGTGAAAGCGGAACATATAAAGATGAGTCCGAATTTATCTATGAGAGAGACAATATTATAGAGGCTAACAATTCAAAAAGTAAACTTAAGTTCGAGTATGATCTTGCCGGTCGTGTAGTCGGGGTGAATTATGAGGACGGAAGTGTAGCCGCTTATGAGTGGAACCAGGCGAATCTTTGTAAGGCAATGATTTATCCTGACGGAAGCAAGGTGGAGTATGCTTATGACAGTTACGGAAATCTTATAAAGACTACTTTACCGGATGAAGAAGTTAGTTATAAGTATGATGAAAAGCACAGACTCATAAGTAAGCAATCAGGAAAGTTTAAGCACAGCTACAGATATCATGCTAACGGCAGAGTAAAGAATATGCTTGTGCAGGACGAACAGGGACTGTTTTTTGAGATTGACTATATATATGATGATTACTATGGGCTGATGATAGGTCAAAGTATTAAGGAAAGAGGAAAGGAAGAACTTAGCTATAACTATGAGTATGATAAAAAAGCCTTCCTTACCAAGGTACTTAAAAATAATAAGCCTTATGCCGAGTATGAGTACGATGCAAGAGGCAATAGAACAAAGGCTATAGAAGAAGGCGTAGTTACACAGTATTACTATAATAAGGAAAACCAACTGCTTAGAAAACTTTGTGAAAATAAAGAATATGATTATGAGTATGATGCAAGGGGTGATTTGATTAAAGAATATATCAATCAAAGTTGCATAGCTGAGTATACTTATAATTCAATAGGACAGGTGCTTTTTGCAAAGAATGAAAAAGGCACTGTAATCTATAGTTATGATGCCCTCGGTAATAAGACGGCGGCGGAGTTTAAGTATGCTGACGGAAGAAGGGTAAAAGAGACTTATTATATTAACTATCTGATATCCAATGCTCAATCACTTTGTAAGAAGGCAGAAGAAAACGGCAGGGAAAAAACTTATAACCAATATTTTGACGGCAGTCCTTTGGCAGAAGAAACAGGCGGAAAGCTTATATGGGATATATTCGATGAGGTGGGCAGTCTTGTAATGAGGCTTAACAGCAGTGAAGTATACCAAAGACTTGATTACAGTCCTTTTGGAAGTATCATAAGGACAGGTGAGAGTTTCGCAAGCTTTAATCTAGGCTACGGCTTTGCAGCTATGCAGTTTGATGAATTCCTTGGAAGACATACCACCGGAACCAGAGTATACAATCCTGAAAACGCAAGATTTCAAAGCAGGGATATAGTAATAGGTTATCCTTATAATCCACGAAGCTTTAACCGATATATCTATGCACAAAATGATCCTAAGAATAAAAAAGACCCGGACGGTTTCTTCCCCTTTGTGGCTTGCCTGATAAGCGGAGCCGTTAAGGCGGGAGCACATTTGGTTAAAGAAGCTGTGGTTGCCGGAGCTACAATAGTAACAAAAGCGGCAGCCAATGCGGCACAGGGTAAGGGCTTTAACCTATGGGAACAGGCAAAGTCCTATGCCAAAAATTACAGGTGGGATAAGTTGGCGGTGGATACGGTAACTAATTTTGCAACCGGCTGTCTTGACCCGCTGACTGGAGGTCTGGCAAGTGTTGCCAAGAAAGTTATAAAATACGGCTCAAAACTTGTAAAGAATGCAATGGATTGTGCACATGATAAAAAGCCCTTCTTTTCATTGGATAATGCCCTTAAATTCGGAAAGGACACGCTGGGCGATGTTATTGAAGATATCGGCATAGGTAAAAAGCTATCTGATGTTGCATTTAATAAGATTGGTAATAAGATATTTAATATCGGCGGTTTTGGAAGCAAGTTCAGCAAGTGGGTAAAAGACCCTATAGGAAAGTATTTTTCTAAAACTATGAATCCGAAAGAGCTTAGAAAATATATGGGAAAGATAAAAGGATATATTAATGCTGACGGTATTGTGGGTAAACTGGCTAAGAATGCCGGTTGGGTTGCTTGCACAGTAGCCGGAAGCCTTTCCAACAATATTACGGGAGGATTAAGCTTTAGCGGCAGCGGTTCTTGGTAATTTCCAAATCAATCGGCATACTGTATACGGTATGCCGAAATAAGCTGCTATAATCATAGCTAAACCCTTAGAAAAGGCTATGACTTAACAGTTACAAAGACCTTGGAGAGGGTCTTAAAAAACTACTACTATATAATACGAGGACTTTAGATGATACGCACTTTAACATTTTTTTTGCGTTCGGGTTTTAAAGAAATAAGCCTGCCCAGTATAAATAATGATGACTATCTGCTTAAAGTGGAAAGTAAGATGTATCCTGAGATTAACGGACTGTCCTTAGGGTTTGAAGTTATCAATGATGCCTGGTATATACTGGATGCGGGAAAGTACCCATATTCAATTAATAAAAAGCCGGCAACAAGACAGGCACTGAAGGCGGCTGATATAATACATATTAAAAAGAGTGAGAAAGACTATATAGTTGTTATGTTTCAGGAGTCTGCGGAAGCTTTCAGGGATCTTACCAAGGTTTTTATAGGCGACAGAAAGATGATAAGCATAGGACGTGATCCTATATGCAATATAGTACTTGATGACAATCAAAGCTGGGTATCACAGCACCACAGTTTGTTACATTTCAAAGATAATGCCTGGTACATCAAAGACTCCAGTACCAACGGAACCTTTGTAAACGGTCATAAGATAAGCAAAGAAGAGCATTTACAAAGCGGAGATATTATAAGCATTGTCGGAATACGTATAATGTTTTTGGGTAAGTTTATTGCCTTGGATACAAGGAGCGGTAATTATACGGTAAAGCTTAATGAACTGAAAAAACTCAGTGGAAGCAATTTTCAAGGTGAACTTAAAAACATACTGAAAAAAAATACCGCTCTTTTCCATCGCGCACCAAGAACGGTATTTCCCATAAAGAAAAAGGTCTTTGATATTGACAATCCGCCTGAAAAAGAGGCGGAGAGTACAGCTTCTTTACTCTTTATACTCGGACCTTCCATGACTATGATAGTGCCGATGATGGCAGGAAGTGCTATGTCAAGCATAGCAAACAACAGTGCCATGGCTTATGTGGGAGTGGTTACAGCTCTGCTTTCAGCTTCATTTGCCGTACTTTGGGGTACATTAAATTATAAAAGGGCTAATAAACTCAGAGAAGAAAAAGAAAGAAAAAGAATCAAAGCCTATAGCGAATATCTTAATGAAAAAGGTACGGAAATAGAAGAAGACTATAATCAAAGAAGAGCTTCACTGGGAAGAATGTATATGGAAGTCAGTGCCTATCTTGGGGATGTTGATGAGGGTCAGCTGTGGACAAGAAATCAAAATCATAAGGATTTTATGTACTACAGATTAGGTATAGGCAATATTCCTTCATTGGCGGAAATTAATGTAAGAAGGCAGGGATTTCGTGTAGAAAAAGACCCATGGCAGGGTAAGGGCGAAGAAATCAAGAAGACATTCAAGGAGTTAAAAGAAGTTCCGGTAGGAATAGATTTAATGAATCAAAGTATTATAGGTGTGGTAAGCGGTGGAAACCGTGAGGGAGCAGTTGATATACTCAGACTTTTAGCAGTGCAGATTGCATACAATAATTGCTATACTGATGTGAAACTTGCAGCCATATATGATGAGAAAAAGGAACTTGAAGCAAACTCACTTGAGCCTCTGAAGTGGTTACCGCACTGTTGGTCAACAGATAAAAAGACCAGATATATCGCAGGGAGCAAGGATGAGGCAAGAGAGGTATTCTTTGACCTTAGTCAGTGTCTAAGGGATAGATTCAATTCTGAAAAAGACAATCTCAGCTACAGTACCCATTATGTACTTATGCTTACGGATAAGGAGTATCTCGAAGGAGAACTTATTAAAAGCTTTGTAGACAGCAAGAAGAATGTAGGTTTGCATACTATAATAATAGCGGACTCCGTTACTGACCTTCCTAATGAGGTTGATTTTGTTATACAAAATGAAGGCTATTTCAAAGGCTTTTATTCATTACTGGCAGATTATGAAGACAGAGTAGCAATTAAATTTGATTATATAAGTGATAAAAACCTTGATGTGGCTGCAAGAAAGCTTGCAACTTATAAGGTTAAGGAAAATACTCAGTTTGCAGGACTTCCGGCGGGTATCGACTTTATTAAAATGTATGGAGTCAATTCACTTAGCGAGATAGGAGTTTACAGTCGCTGGATTAAAAATCGCTCTTATGAGTCTATGCGTTCACTGGTAGGAGTTAAGGACGGAGGAAAGCCTTGTTTTCTTGATATACATGAAAAATATCACGGTCCTCACGGGCTTATAGCAGGTACTACAGGTTCGGGAAAGAGTGAAACTTTGCAAACCTACCTGCTTTCACTTGCAATTAATTTCAGCCCTGACGATGTGGCATATTTTATCATTGATTACAAGGGTGGAGGTATGGCTAATCTTTTTGAAGGACTTCCGCATATGGTAGGAGCTATCTCAAACCTTTCGGGCAATCAGATTCAAAGAGCTTTGGCATCAATTAAGAGTGAGAACAGAAGAAGACAAAGAATGCTTAACGAAGCGGGAGTTAATAATATCAATAACTATACCAGACTTTATAAGGACGGAAGCATCACAGAGCCTATGCCGCATTTACTTATTATAGTAGATGAGTTTGCCGAGCTTAAGAGGGAAGAGCCGGAATTCATGAAGCAGCTTATAAGTGTTGCACAGGTAGGTCGTTCTCTTGGAGTACACTTGATTTTGTCAACTCAAAAACCGGCAGGAACTGTAGATGATAATATATGGAGTAACTCTAAGTTCAGACTCTGTCTTAGAGTACAGGATGTACAAGACTCCAAAGATATGCTTAAAAAGCCGGATGCCGCCTATCTTACCAATCCCGGAAGGTGTTATATGCAGGTAGGACAGGACGAAGTGTATGAACTATTCCAGTCAGGATATAGCGGTGCCGTATATCAGGAACAGGATCAGTCTCAAAATCAGAAAATTGCAAATATGCTTGATCTTAACGGTAAAGTTTCGCTGGTGGGCAATGCCAATCAAAGAAAGCTTGCCAAGGAGAAGAAGGAAGCTTGGATTTTGAAAATAATCGAACTTATGATTGAGTATATTAATAATAATGCGAACTACAGTTCCAAGACTGAGGCTGAAATTATTGAAAAACTGGAAAGCATACTTAAAAAGAACTCTATTAACATAGAAAAGAATGAAAGAAATGAAAGAAAGTTATATGATTTGTTCGGATTTGTAGCGGAAAATGATAACTTGAATAAAGAGGGTATTCTAAAAGTTTATATTTCAAGACTTGAGTCAAGTGGAGAAGATTTACCTACCGAACTTCAAAAAACACAGCTTGATGCGGTTATAGAATATCTTGCCATGATTTTTGAAGAAAATAATTATAAGCCGGTTAAACCTCTGTGGCTTGAGCCTCTTGCAGAAAGAATTGAGTGGAGAAAACTCAAGGTTACAGGTTCTGAAAAGTCTCTTAATGAAGGCGGATTATCAACTGTAGCTATAGGAGTGGTAGACCATCCGCATAATCAGGAACAGTTTGTGCTTGAGTACAATCTGGAGTCAATGGGCAATACTTTGATAATAGGACTTCCGGGAAGCGGTAAAAGTACCTTCCTGCAAACCCTCTTATATGCCTTAATGACTTCCAATACTCCAGATAAGCTCTGGGTATACGGAATAGACTACAGCAGTCGTATAACAGGTTGCTTTGAAAGTTTTCCGAACTGCGGCGGTATAGTGTTTGAGAATGAAGATGAGAAACTTGAAAGACTTATACATTTAATCAAGCGTATCTTGGATGAAAGAAAGGCGCTTATAAAAGGTCAAAGTTTTGCAGACTATAACAGAAGAGCTGCAAGTAAACTTCCGGTCATAGTTTTATATATTGACCAGTACAGCAGTTTCAGAAATCAGGTCAGGGATGAGATAGAAGACTTTTTGATAAAACTCAGCGGTGAGGGTGTAGCCTACGGTATTTATTTGATATTTACGGCAGCTTCCTTATCGGCAGGTGATATTTCTTCAAAACTTTCTAAAAACTTTATGCAGGTTTACCCGCTTGAGATGAAAGATAAGTTTGACTATGCAGAGGCTATTTCTCTTATGAGAATTGAAACTTTGCCGGAACAGGGAGTAAAGGGAAGAGGACTTGTAAGAGTTGACGACTTTGCACTTGAGTGTCAGATAGCTGTTGTCGATGAGAAACTTTCCGACTACGACAGGTCTGAAAATATGCTTAATTTAGGAAAAGAGCTTACACGACGCTTTGAAGGAATAAAGGTTATGCCTATTCCTACCATTCCGCAAAATGCAAGCTATGAAGACTTTTGTGAAAATATTCAGGTAAAAGAAGCTATTGCAGACAACAGATTACTTCCGTTTGCCTACAACATGAAGAATGCACTTCCTCACTCTATAGTTTTGGACAGAAGCTTAGGTTACCTTATCTCGGGTAAACACGGTGCAGGAAAGACCAATGCATTAAAGATAATATATAGGATGGCGGCAGATAAGGGCGGTAAGGTTTATTATATAGACATGACCGGCAATGTACTGCGTTTGCCTGAATATGAGAATGCAAAAGTGGTAAGGGATTATGAAGAACTTAATAAAATGTGTGAAGAAATAATCCCGCCGTTAAAAAGCAGAAATCAAAGAAAGAAAAAAATGGAAGAAGATGACTATGCTCCGGAAGAAATATTCCTTGAATTTTCAAAGGAACAGCCTATATTTATATTAATTGATGAACTTCCTACCTTTTTGGATAAGTTACAAAAAGCTGCTGATAAGTATGCGATAGTTAAAAATATACTTGAAAACTTTGCGGAAAAAGGAAGATTGCATAAACTATACTTTATAATGACCCTTGATAACGCTCAGGCTGCACAGGTTGGAGGATATACCTTCTTCCAGCTTCTGAAAAATCAAATAGAAGGAATACAACTGGGAGGAAATTGTATAGGTCAGACGATTTTGAGTTTTGATAAGCTTAATTATAAAAAGCAAAATCAAAGCTTAAAACCTGGTTATGCATTTGTAAGCAGTACCGATGAGGATGCAGCCGAAGAAGTCTATGTACCTGTGTTAAAGTCAAAGAAAAGTAAGGAAAAGGAGCTTAGGTCATGATAATTGTAGATATAAATGTAGTTATTTTTGATAAGTTTTACGACTTTGAGCTTAATGAGGATGCTAAGGTAAGAGAGGTTATTGAAGAAATCGTACATATGATTGAACAAAAAGAAAAAACCGGTTTTACAGGAAGCATATCCGATTTGATACTATTTGACAGAAAAAATAAAAAAGTGCTGAACCTGGATTACAGTTTGGCACAGCAAGGCATAGTTTCGGGAGGAAGTCTTAGCCTGATATAAAGATCAAAAAGGAGCAAGCTATGGGAGCACATGTAAAAATCAATATATATCAATTACAAAAAGATCTTAACAGATTGGATGAGTCCATTAAAAAAATGCAATCTACCTTTAACGAAATGGAAAGTTCCATAAACAGTCTTAAAAGCAAGTGGACAGGAGAGGCGGCAGATGAGTTTGCAAAATATTTTGAGGAAGAAAAGACGATGTATAAGTCTATGACGGATGAACTTGAGGATCTTAAAGAAAGACTTATGAGATCTCAAAACGACTACTCAAATGCAAAAAATGAACTTAGTGAATTGATTAATTCATTTAATGTATAAAGGAGGTTTTTATGCCTGAAATAAAAGTCAGTACGGAGAGCTTAAAACAGGAAGCGGAAAATGCGGTTTCAAATATTCACAAGATGAAAAATGTACTGGAAGAGCAAAAGGAGATTATAAAATCTATGTCATCTTACTGGGAGGGAGAAGGTTATACTACAGCTACCGACAGCTATATGAAACTTTCCGATAAATCTTTGTCGGTACTTAAAGAACTTGAAGATATACCCGCCAAGATGTTTGATATAGCACAAATTTACGAGCTTACTGAAGAAATGTTAAATGAAGATTTATCATCAGATATTCCGGATTATCTATTGGAATAATTCACTACTTACGAGAAAGGAGGGCATATTATGGCATATGATGAGTTTGCTTACAGGACACATCGTATTGAAGTTAAGTATTGGGAAGCACTTGATAAGGCAAAAAGACTTGAGAACTTAGCCAATGAATTATCAAGACAGGCTGTAATGAAGTCTAGAGATCTTCTTAATGAAACTACAAGAGAGTGGAAGGGAGATGAGGCAACCGCTTTTATCAGAAAGTCGGATATAATAGTTACGGATCTTGATAAGATGGTAAGAAATATAAGAAATACTGCAAGCAGTATAAGAAGAATCGCCGCACAAACCATGAGGGCTGAGAAAGAGGCGGTAATGATTGCGAAAAGAAGGGCAGATGCTGCTAAATAATGGTTTGTAGGGGAGTTAGCAACATAAACATTATGCTTATAAAAAACTCCGTATAATTCAATCATACTCGCAACCCTTTCTCAAAGCTTCGACAAATTCACACAGACTGCGGAACTCGCTTGTCCACCAAAAAACGGTGGACTGACGCTCAAACAAGTCCTCGTCTGTGGAATTTGTACCTCGCTTTATCAAAAGGGTTAACCGCTAAAAAGATTGAATTATAAGGAGTTTTTTATTTCCCGCCACGCCACTGTTACAAAAGATTAGTGATGTGTAGAGATACTTATAATTGTCCATGTTGCTAAGGGGAAGAGTAGGGGAATGTAGAAGCGACTTTTATTCCGAACTTATAAAAAGATGTATAAATAATTGTCTATGTTACCTAATGTAGCGGCGGAGAGTGATGTGTGACAACACATACTATTTACATTTTTAGAAACCGCTTGTACTTAAGTCCTCATGTATTTATAGTAACCTTTACACTGTACTGATATTGTCATTATTTCCTACATTAGTTGTGTTTATATTTTTCGACTTATGGGTGTAGGACTTATGTAAAAAGTAATCCTTCCCTTATACAGGATTTTGTGAAGAGATGCAGTAAACTTATAAACAACACTGTAATTACGGTTACAATATAACTTACATCCTCACCTTTACCTATTACTTCCCATAGAAACAGCTTTTTTAATTTGAAATAAAAGTTGCTGCCACACCTCCCCTCTACTTCCCCTTAGCAACATAAACAATAGCTATTTGTCTACTCCAAACCAATTATTCCGCTATTTCTTGCGGGTTGGTGATTACAGAAACACTCCCTATTTCAATCTTTTTAG
>ERZ773056.719-NODE-719-length-17402-cov-26.027613_pt1 | contig 17402 bp, 21 predicted proteins | sample MGYA00580857_ERZ773056 | MGnify/ENA primary metagenome ERZ773056 (study PRJEB29015, sample SAMEA2737996) | human oral metagenome | biome: human oral; feature: human-associated habitat; material: dental | place: China | collected 2114 ... | reverse complement strand
CAGATACAGACAGCTCTTGGGCGGACTTGCTTAGATGGACTATTTCATGCCCGTAAAATGTGGCAAGCAAATGTGAATTTTCAAAATGCTTTGGAATATGCGGTTTTGCAATCAATAGAGCGGGGATAACAGGAGTATATATGGATAAAAGACAATTATTTGATGCTTTGGATGATTTTTCTCAGAATTTACTTGTGACTTTAGCTGAGGTGGAAGCGATCAAAAAGAATCTAAAAAGCATTGTAGAGGAAAATACTGTTCTACGTTTGGAAAATGATAAATTACGTGAACGACTCGGAGAAGTGGAAAGAACAACACCAAACAAAGGTGGTCAGGGGCGTGAAAATCTTGAGCGGATTTATTTAGATGGATTTCATATTTGTACAGACTTCTATGGCCAACGTCGAGATAATGATGAAGAAGAATGCGCTTTTTGTAATGAGTTGCTATTCAGGGAGTGATCATGCAGATTCAGAAAAGTTTTAAAGGCGAGTCAGTCTATGGAAAGCTCTATCTGGTAGCCACACCAATTGGCAACATGCAGGATATGAGTAGTCGGATGATAGAGACTCTCCAAAAGGTTCATTATATAGCAGCTGAGGATACACGAAATACAGGTAGATTATTAGATTATTTTGATATTTCTACTAAGTTAGTCAGTTTTCATGATCATAATTCTAGAGCTAGGATTCCAGAAATCATTGCACTTTTGAAAGAGGGGAACGATGTTGCTCAGGTGTCAGATGCAGGACTTCCCTGTATTTCTGATCCAGGTCATGACTTAGTAAAGGCAGCTATTGCAGAGCATATTGCGGTCATAACAATTCCTGGTCCTTCAGCTGGAATCTCTGCTTTGATTGCAAGTGGATTAGCTCCTCAGCCCCATATTTTTTATGGTTTTTTGCCACGAAAGAAAGGGCAAAAAAAAGAGTTTTTTGAGAGTAAAAAAGCCTATCCTGAGACACAGATCTTTTATGAATCGCCACATCGTGTAAAAGACACCTTGGAAAATATGTTAGTGGTGTATGGTGATAGACGTGTGGTTTTAGTTCGTGAATTGACGAAGATTTACGAAGAGTACCAGCGTGGTTTCATTTCAGAATTGATAGAATCTATTGGAGATGCGCCACTTAAGGGTGAGTGTATGATCATTGTAGATGGTGCGAGTGAGGAAAAAGTTGAGAGAACCGAAGAGGAATTACTCGCTGAAATTGATTTTCTTATTGAAACTGGGAGTCAAAAAAGTAAAGCTATTAAGGAAGTAGCAAAAAAATACGGCTTACATAAAAGTGATTTATATGCTAAATATCATCAGTAAGATATCATAGGATTTATCATGTTTATTATTGATTTAACTTATAAAAAAGACCTAGTAGAAGTTGAAAAATATTTACCAGAGCATATTTCTTTTTTAGATAAATATTATTCATCTGGGCATTTTATCGCATCAGGACGGAAGAATCCTCGGACTGGTGGGATTATTTTAGTGAATGCAGATAGTAAAGAAACTATTCAAAAGATTATTTCAGAAGATCCTTTTTATATTCAAGAAATTGCAGCATATACCTTCACCGAGTTTTATCCGACAAAGTATTTGCAACACTTCAAGAAAATATTGGATGAGGATGATGTCTTGTAGAGGAAGCATTTGCTTTCTTTAATAGTAAACAGAGCAATTTCAAGATATTTTGGAATTTTAGACCACAGAAGGCTAGAAATTAATAAGAATTGAGGTAAGTATGTTACAATTTATCGAATATCCTAAATGTTCTACGTGTCGCAAAGCTAAGGCCGAGCTCAAAGAATTAGGCTTGGATTTTGAAGCGGTGGATATTGTCCAAGATACACCTAGTCGGGACCAACTCCTAGATTGGATCCAGAACTCAGACTTTGAGATCAAGGCCTTTTTCAATCCCAGTGGTCTCAAATACCGTGAGCTGGGTCTCAAGGAAAAGGTGCCGCATTTGACAGCCCAGGAAGCCGCTGATTTGCTGGCGACAGACGGCATGTTGATTAAAAGACCGCTCTTAGTCCGAGATAATCAGATCTTGCAGATTGGCTATCGAAAAGCATATGCAGAATTGGAATTATAAAGAGAGCTGAGTGACTAGCTTTCGTGGGTTAACTGACTTGCTCAGTTAAGCTTTCACGATCAAATGTCAGTAACTTAATCTTAGAAAGAAGAATCATGGTTTTATCAAAAAAACGGGCTCGGCATGTCATTGAAGAGATTATTGCTCTTTTCCCTGACGCCAAGCCCAGTCTGGATTTTCGCAATCACTTTGAGCTTTTAGTAGCGGTCATGCTGTCGGCTCAGACAACAGATGCTGCGGTCAATAAGGCAACACCGGCTTTATTTGAAGCCTATCCAAGTCCTCAAGACATGGCTGCGGCTGGTGAAGCAGACATTGCTAAATACATCTCCCGTCTGGGTCTTTATCGCAACAAGGCCAAGTTTTTGAAGAAATGCGCCCAGCAGCTTTTAGACGACTTTGACGGCCAAGTACCGCAAACGCGGGCAGAATTGGAAAGTCTAGCTGGTGTTGGTCGCAAGACGGCCAATGTAGTCATGAGTGTGGGCTTTGGTATTCCAGCCTTTGCTGTCGATACTCACGTGGAACGTATCTGCAAGCACCATGATATTGTCAAAAAGTCAGCAACGCCACTAGAAGTAGAAAAGCGAGTTATGGATGTCCTTCCACCGGAACGTTGGTTGCCAGCTCATCAGGCCATGATTTACTTTGGCCGGGCCATCTGTCATCCTAAAAATCCCGAGTGCGATCACTATCCGCAACTCTATAAATTTTAAGATATTTAAAAAGCGAGGTCTGATGACTTCGCTTTTATTTGATAGGGAAGAAAGTAAGTAAGAGCCAAGAAATCAGTAGAGTAATAGCGCCAATTCCAAGGCTAAATAGAACGGCAAGAATGATTCTTTGGTAGGGAGCTTTACCTCTTTCTTCGGCTTCTTCAATCTCGCTCAGACTGCGTCCTTGTTCATAGGCGAGAATCTGGCGATAAGTACGTAAATTATGCTTTTGCTTGAATTTCTCAATGCGTAGGGCGTAGAACATCGCGATAGCAAGAATCAAGCAACTAATAGTGATGCCGTACCAATCCAAATAAAGTATCAGGGGAATGCTGATGATAGGACTGCCAATTAGCAGCAAGCTAAATACCACACTATCTTTTTGATAGCGCATAAATTCTTGGTCATGAATAATCTGTTTCATGGTTTCCAAATCTCCTTTTACTAGTTTGTCCAATGACACTTCAAAGACCTTACTCAGTAAGAGCAGGTTTTGAATATCAGGATAGGTTGCGCCGCGTTCCCAGTTGGAAATGGATTGACGGCTGACAAAGATGATTTCAGCTAAATCGTCTTGAGATAAATTTTTCTCTTTCCGATAGTGCTGGATTTGCTTTCCGACTTGCATAAGATTTCCTCGCTTTCTGATTTTATTCTACTCAATTATATAAAAAACGGCTATCAAAGTTCTTTGACATGTTGATTTCATGGGCTTTAGCAAAGGCTTTTGCACTGGATTTACAGGTCTGTCAATTCATATTTCGCTATTGAAAAAGGGGCCAGTAGCCTCCTTTTTCTTATTCACTAAATCGTAAAAAATATCCATCTGGATCCAAAATTGCAAATTCATGAGGATAAATAAAGCTATCTTCTACGCGAAATTCTCTTTTTGTTAGCGGACGATGGATGGGATAGTCAGCTTCCAGCAGTTTTTGGTAGAGCTGGGGGACATCCTTAATGCCAAAGGAAATATTGACACCACGGCCGAAAGGATAGGTCAGTTGGTCTAACTCTTCGGCGCTGCCTTCTTCTAACATGAGCTGGCAGTCTTCAAGTGAGAGGAAGAGAAATTTCTCCTCGGGACGCTCGTATTCGACAGAGAAGCCCAGCAAGTCGCAGTAGAAGTGGCGTGATTTTTCGATGTCAGAAACCACAAATTCAGGAATGACAGCTTGATAGTCCATCGGATTCCTCCTTAAAGTTCAATTTCCATGACAATCGGCGTATGGTCTTGACGTGCACCAGAGTCGATCATATCAGACTTGGTTACCTTGTCAGCTACGCGGTTGCTGGTCAGCCAGTAGTCGATTCTCCAGCCTGTATTGTTGATTTTAGAGGTCTTGCTGCGTTGCGCCCACCAAGTGTATTGGTTAGGGATATCGCCGTGCAAGTAGCGGAAGGTATCGGTGAAGCCTTTAGCCAGTAAGTTGGTGAAACCGGCACGCTCTTCATCGGTAAAGCCTGGTGAACGGCGGTTGCTGGCAGGATTGGCCAGGTCGATTTCCTTGTGGGCTACATTATAATCGCCAGTTGCGAGAACTGGCTTTTGTTCATCCAGTGATGCCAAGTATTCAGCGTATTTGACATCCCAGACCTGACGTTCTTCCAAGCGTTTGAGACCATCGCCAGCATTAGGTGTGTAGACCTGAGTGACGAAGAAGTCATCAAATTCCAGCGTAATAATGCGGCCTTCGACATCCATGGTTGAAGGAGCGCCGATTTCTGGGAAGGTCACGATGGGTGTTAGTTCTTTTTTGTAAAGGAACATAGTTCCAGCATAGCCCTTGCGAGCTGGCTCTTGAGACGAGCGCCAAGTATTTTCATAGCCTGGGAAGAGCTCTTCTAAAATTTCAAGGTGTTTTTTAGTCGGGCCTTTAGCGGAAAGCTTTGTTTCCTGAATAGCGATGATATCCGCATTTTCTGTTTGCAAGGTCCGAAGGACAGCCTGAGAGAGCTGAGCGCGGGCAGAATCACTGGTCAAAGCAGCGTTTAGAGAGTCTATGTTCCAAGAGATGAGTTTCATAAAATGTCCTTTTCTAGTAGAAATTTCCTGAGTTTATTATACCAAAAGATAGAGTTGATTTATAGCAAAGTGATTGCAAAGCTACAAAAAGGCTAGAAGAAGGAGGAGTCCCCTCTTTCAATCGATAGGAAATATGATATAATGAAGTGTTATCAAAAAAGGTTTCATTAGCCTTGAAAGGATTAAAAAATGACTACAAAACAATCGTTTTATATTACGACACCTATTTATTACCCGTCTGGCAAGCTTCATATCGGGTCTGCCTATACGACCATTGCCTGTGATGTTTTGGCTCGCTACAAGCGCCTCATGGGCTATGATGTTTTCTATCTGACTGGTCTTGATGAGCACGGTCAAAAAATCCAGCAAAAATCTGAGGAAGCTGGGATCAGCCCACAAGCTTATGTCGATGGCATGGCGGTTGGCGTCAAGGAGCTCTGGCAGCTCTTGGATATTTCTTACGATAAATTTATCCGGACGACTGATGACTACCATGAAAAGGTTGTAGCCGATGTTTTTGAAAAACTCTTGGCCCAAGATGATATCTACTTGGGAGAATATTCAGGCTGGTATTCTGTATCTGATGAGGAATTCTTCACCGAAAGCCAGCTGGCCGAAGTCTTCCGTGACGAAAATGGAAAAGTAACTGGTGGAATCGCACCATCTGGACATGAAGTGGAGTGGGTATCAGAAGAGTCTTACTTCCTTCGTCTCAGCAAGTACCAGGATCGCTTGGTGGAATTTTTCAGATCACAGCCTGACTTCATAACGCCGGACGGACGTCTCAATGAAATGCTGAGAAACTTCATCGAGCCAGGCTTGGAAGACTTGGCTGTATCTCGGACGACCTTTACCTGGGGAGTGCCAGTGCCATCTAATCCTAAACATGTAGTCTATGTTTGGATTGATGCCCTGCTCAACTATGCGACAGCCCTTGGCTACGGTCAGGAAGACCATACCAACTACGATAAATTCTGGAATGGAACGGTCTTCCACATGGTGGGCAAGGACATTCTGCGTTTCCACTCTATCTACTGGCCAATCTTGCTTATGATGTTGGATATTAAGTTGCCTGACCGCTTGATTGCTCACGGTTGGTTTGTCATGAAGGATGGCAAGATGTCTAAGTCTAAGGGCAATGTGGTCTATCCTGAAATGCTGGTCGAACGCTATGGCTTGGATGCCTTGCGCTATTACCTCATGCGCAGTCTTCCGGTTGGATCTGATGGAACCTTCACACCAGAAGATTATGTTGGCCGTATCAACTACGAGCTAGCCAACGACCTTGGAAACCTTCTCAACCGTACTGTTTCCATGATTAACAAGTACTTTGATGGTCAAGTGCCAGCCTATGAAGAAAATGTAACAGACTTTGACGGAGCTCTGGCTCAGGTGGCATCTGAATCCATTGCTGACTACTACAAACATATGGATGCAGTTGACTACCCACGTGCCCTGGAAGCAGTCTGGACGCTCATCTCCCGCACTAATAAATACATCGATGAAACCGCTCCTTGGGTTCTGGCAAAAGATGAAGTCAAGGTCAAAGAACTGGCAGCAGTCATGAGCCACTTGGCAGCCAGTCTTCGTGTTGTGGCGCACTTGATTGAGCCTTTCATGATGGAAACCAGCAAGGCTGTCCTCAGCCAACTCGGCTTGCCTCAAGCAGTTTCACTAGAAAATCTAGCAATTGACCAGCTCCCAGCAGGTCTGACAGTTGTAGAAAAAGGGACACCAATCTTCCCACGTCTGGATATGGAGGAAGAAATTGCCTATATCAAAGAACAAATGGAAGGCAACAAACCTGCGGTTGAAAAAGAATGGAATCCAGAAGAAGTCGAGCTCAAACTTAACCGAAAGGAAATCAAGTTTGACGACTTTGACAAGGTAGAAATCCGTGTCGCAGAAGTCAAAGAGGTTTCTAAAGTTGAAGGTTCTGATAAGCTTCTTCAGCTCCGCTTGGATGCGGGAGACGGTGAAGACCGCCAAATCCTTTCTGGTATTGCTAAATACTATCCAAACGAGCAAGAATTGGTCGGCAAGAAAGTCCAAATCGTAGCCAACCTCAAACCTCGCAAAATGATGGGCCGCATCAGTCAAGGCATGATTCTCTCAGCTGAACACGGCGACCAACTGACTCTCCTAACTATGGACGAGAAAGTCCCAAATGGAAGTTTGATTGGGTAGAGAACTCGCAGCCCATTATTTCAATTGATAATATTCGTGTTAATCTCATCTAATGTAAAGCCCCCAGCAAGTTTATTTTGCTGGGGGTTCTTTTGATCGAATAAGATTTTTCACTGAGCTGTTTATTCATAGAACCTATATACAGATTCTTTGGACTGGTGAGGCTAGCGATTTGATGGCGATGAGGATAAGGAGACAGTGTTGCATAATTGTTCTAAGATATGCCAATTCTTTATTTAAATTTAAAGCCTTCATAGACCAGATCTGCTTTAGGCTTGGTCTTTTTAAATTCGTTGGCTAGTTTATCCATCATTTTGACAGGTCCGCACATGAAGACGGTGGTTTTGTCGTCCAAAGGATAATTCTTGAAGTCCAAATAGCCAGAGACCTTGCTATCAACCAAATGAAGGTCAAACTGCGGATTCTTGGCTGCGTAGTCTTTGAGTAGGTCTAGGTAAACCGCATTTTCTGCTCCAGTATAAGCGTAGTAGAAGCTGACTGGACGATTCAGATTAGGATTTTCGCGGATATAGGAGATGAAGGGTGTAATACCAATTCCACCAGCAATCCAAATCTGCTTTTCCTGCCCCTGGTCAAGAATCATGTGGCCATAAGCCCGGTCAATGGTGACCTTGGTTCCCTCTTGGATTTTGTCATACAGTTTCTTAGTGTGGTCACCAGAGTTCTTGATAGTAAAGTAGACGATATTGTCATGGCCACCAGAGATAGAGAAAGGATGCGGCGCTTTTTCAAATCCTTCTTGGAAAATCTTGATAAAGGCAAACTGTCCATACTGGTAGTCTAGCTTTTGACTGAGCTGGATCTTCAACTCCACAGTATCGTGGTTCAGTCGCTTGACTTGCAGGATTTTCCCCGGATGGCGAAAGGCCAAACTTTGGTAGAGGAAGATGATGTAAAAGCCAGAAGCTAAACCGATGATAGCGTAGAATCCCACTACGAATCCTAGCAAGGTAGGTGTTAGGAGTTGACCGCCCATCAGCATATAAGCATGGAAAAGACCAAAGATATAGGCCAAATAGACAAAGCGGTGAATCCAGCGCCAAGCCTCGTATTTGATGTGCTTGCCAAGATAGGCCACCAGAACAATGCTGACAAAGAGATAGATACCGACATTACCAAGCTGGCCTGCTAGATGAGAGCCCCAGAGACTGCCACCCATGGCAATGTTGTGGAGAGCGAGCAGGACGACGGAAAAGATAGCTGTAAACTTATGATAGGCGTACATCTTTTCGATGCCATTGAACCATTTTTCCAATAGGGCATTCCGAGTCGCAAGTAAAAAGGTCAGCGAAAGGGTAGTTAAGGCCAGACCGGGTACGATAAAGTTGATCATCCCAGCTGAAGCCCAAGAATAGATGGTCAGGAGTATGCTGGCAGTGATAAGGGCGATTCCTTTGATAGATTTCATGATGGATTCCTTTCTGATTTTTATCACTACTTAGTTGTAAACGAATTTGTTACATTCTAACAAAGAAAAAACAAGCTGTCAAGAGACCGCTTTTCAATCATACTATATGTTGCTTCCGATTTTAGAGCATTCACCTATTTGTCAGAATAAAACACTCCTGAGTCTAGTTTTTGTACTGACCCCAAAAAGTTAGACAAATAATTTAAGTGAAGGATTTAGTTCTGTATTGCATAGGACTAAGTCCTTTTAGTTTGACCTTAATTCGTTTGTTGTTGTAATAATCAATATATTCCACAATAGCTTGCTCCAATTGCTCAAGTAACTTAAATGTTTTCTCATAACCATAAAACATTTCGGATTTCAAGATGCTGAAGAAGGACTCCATCATGCCGTTGTCTGGGCTGTTACCCTTGCGTGACATAGATGGCTGAATTCCTTTATCCTCTAAAAAATGATGATAGAAATCGTGTTGATATTGCCATCCCTAGTCACTGTGGAGAATTGTATTCTCGTAATGCTCCTCTGTGAATGCCTGTTCTAGCATCGTTTTTACTTGTTCTAAATTAGGCAAACAAGAAAGATTAAAAGCAATAATTTCGATGTTAAAACCATCTAAAACGGGCGATAAATACAATTTCTGTGTGCTATTTGGAATGGCAAACTCTGTCACATCCGTATAGCACTTTTCCATTGGCCTTGATGCTTCAAACTGGCGTTGAATGAGATTCTCTGCTTTCTTGCCAATCTCTCCTTGGTAGGAAGAATACTTCCGTTTCCGACGAATTCGAGCCACCAAACCAAGGACTTTCATCATCCGTTGAAGCTTTTTATGATTAAGCGTATAACCACGATTCCTTAGTTCAAGAGTAACTCTGCGATAGCCATAGTTGCCTTTATGTTCATTATAAATGGCCTGAATTTCAACTTTAAGATCTTGATTCTTATCTGGTTGATCTAGCTGTTTCAACTGATAGTAGTAGGTCGAACGAGCAAGTTTAATGGCTTTTAGAAGAATATCTAACGAAAAATCAGTGATTAATTCTTGAACAATTTCTGTCTTTCTTCTTTCTCTTTTTCTTCCTTCAATCGGGGTTCTCTCAACTTTTTTAGAATGGCATTCTCCGCTCTTAGGTACTCATTTTCTGTTTGAAGACGTTCTAATTCTGTCAATTCCTCAGGTTTTTTCTTTAGCTTACGTCCCATTTTAAGCGGTCTCCCTCTTGTTTTCTCAACAATAGTATCTTGTATTGTGCCAGCCAATTTGAAATCATTCCTTGGTTTGGGAGAGCATAATCAAGACTGACACTTCTACGTGAACGACCTTCAAGTAAGACTTTATCAATCATTTCTTGTTTTAGTTCTGGAGAATAGTAACGATTCTTCCCCTTTTTAACAATCTCTATCCCATAACGTTCAATCAATCTGATCATGTATCTTAGCCCAGAAACATCCACACCAAATCTTTTTGAAAGCTGTTTGAAGCTTTGTCCTTGATTTCTCAGTTCATAGATTTGAACTTTATCTTCATCACATAATTTCATAACAAAACACCCAAAAAGTTAGATTTTTTCTGTCTAACTTTTTGGGTGCAGTTCAATTGTAGGAGGTTTTTTGAATGAAAATACAGATTAAGGAACATGACTTCCTAATAGATAGGAAAAATTATTCTTTCCTAACTGAGCGGAGAAATGGTATGATAAATATATGATTAATGTTTAATAAGGTTTGTTTGAGATTGTTTATAACAAATCAGAACACTTATAAATGTATCATAAGGGGAAGTTATGCTAAAAAAAAGACAAAACAATATCATTGATATCCTAAATGATAAAGATCAATGGTTGACAGGAAAAGCTTTGGCCCAGATGTTGAATGTTTCAGATAGAACAATTCGCTCGGACATTGAAGCTATCAATAGGGAATATCAAAGAGAAATGATTATCTCAAATAAGCGCCTTGGATATAAATTAGACGAGCGAGCTATTTCAGAGATGGAATTAGTGACCAACAATATCATTCCTCAGACACCGCAGGAACGCTGTATTTGGATTATTAAAGAGCTTCTTTTCAATTCAAAGGAATTGAATCTGTATGATTTGGAAAATCGAGTTTTCATCAGCGGTTATTCGATTGAAAATGATTTGGGGCGTATTAAAAAGATGATTAAAGATTATCATCTAAATTTGAAACGTTCTAAGAATTTTGTCGAACTGGTTGGAGAGGAAAACGAGAAGCGTAAACTTTATCGTAAATTATTAACTGATGAAGTACAAGGAAACTTTACCAATTTAAATATATTGGCGACTTTGTTCTCAGATTTTGATTTTCTAAAAATATCGGATGTTTTTACGGAAACTTGCTATGAATATGATTATCAAATCAAAGAATCGCTTTTTCCTATTGTTATGATTCATGCAGGAGTTGCGATTGAAAGGATTATCAGTGGAAATTATGCTGAGAATATTGAACTGCCAGATGAATCCTTTACGGAGACTTTGGAGTATCAGTTGTCAAAGGAATTCTTTGAGAGAGTAGAGGAAGAATGCAGGATTCATTCAGTAAAAAATGAAATTATCAAGTTTGCTATTCTACTTTGTAGTAGTAATAGTCAACAAGATTTTACACAAAAAGAAGAAATTCGAGCGACTGTAGCTGCAGTTTTGTCAAAGATTAATGACAACTTTGATATTGACTTTTCAGACGATGAGGCTCTGGTAAGTGGGCTTGGAAATCATATTTCATCATTGATTGAACGACAAAAAACTAATACTAGCATGTCGAATGTCTATCTTAAGGAAATTAAGCGAAAGTATCCGTTGGTATTTGAGATGGCTGTTCATGCAGGTGAAGTGCTAAGCGAGCGGTTAGAGAAAAAAGTTGGAGAAAATGAATTATCTTTTATCGCTTTACATCTTGGAGCCGCCTATGATAGAGTGAATAGTCCGAGTAAATATCGAGCAGTAGTGATTATTCCTAATAATCAAATGTTATCTAAGCCTTTTATTAATAAAATCAATTCACGCTTTGAAGAACGGATGTCAATTGTTTTTCACTATAAGATTTTTGATGAGCGACAAGTGGGAGCGATTGAGCCAGATTTAATTATTTCAACAGTTCCCTTGAAACATCAGCTAAAAATTCCTACTTTGCAACTATCACTCCTTTTTGATTATGAAGATGAAAGTAAGATTTTTCAGTTATTGAATCAGTTAGACAAGGCACGCTATCATGAGAAATTCCGAAAGATGATGGAGCACCTTATCCAAAAGAAATTATTTTATCGAAAAGACCATGTAGCTGATGGTGAAGAAGCGATTGAATATTTGTGTAATGAACTAATCAAAGAAGGACTGGCTGATGAAGATTATAAGGCAGATGTTATTAAGCGCGAGCGGATTTCAGCAACTTCTTTTGTACAAGGTTTTGCTGTCCCACATGCCATCGAAATTTCAACAAGCGAATCTTGTATAGCTACATTGACCTTGGATAAGCCTGTTCAATGGGGAAACTTTGAAGTGCGTCTGGTTATCTTACTAGCTATCCGAGGAGAAGATAATCAGTTAATGAGTATCTTTTTTGACTGGTTATCAAGTCTAGTTATGGATCCGCAAAAGCTATCTGCTTTATTGAATGCGCGTGATCAAAAAGACTTCATAGAAAGTATTTTAGAATAGGAGAAAAGAATGAAAAATGTTAAAAAAATGAGGAAGCCTCAATCGTCTAGCTTGTCACAAACTGGAATGACGAAGCGTTTTGTGGCTTATCTGCTAGACTGGTATTTTGGTGCAATGCTGGCGTCACTTCCGACTGGAATTGTTTCTCAAAAAATATATGGCAACATGCTTCATCAAAATTTATTGACACTTCAAAAACCATACGGTTTGATTTGCGGAATTTTGGGTTTTGTTTGTGCTATGTTTTACTATATAGCAGTACCACTTGGGAAAAATAAAGGTCAGACCCTAGGTAAGAGAATAATGAAACTAAAAATTATCAAAGAAGATGGGCAGGCTGTAGATTTAAAGACGATTTTATTGCGACAGTTAGTAGGAATTATCCTTATTGAAGGTAGTCTTTACTCTGCTAGTGCAATTTTGCATCAGATTATTCAGTTAAGTACAGGCTTTAGAATAGTTGTCCCTTTGATGATTATTGGTCTAGTGATTGGGGTTGCGAGTGCTTTGTTTGTGGCCTTTCATCCTAAACATAGGGCTTTCCATGATTTGATTGCCCATACAAAAGTAGTAGAAGTATAATTTTTTCCGCTTATTAGGAAAGGGCCTTCTTACACAAGAACACAAAAAATATTTATAATGAATACATAAAGTTAGAAAGAGGTTAGCTTATGAATGACGTACAAATGGCAAGTTTCAAAATTATCTCTGCTGTTGGAACTGCTAAATCTTACTATATTGAAGCGATTCGTTTTTCAGAAAATGGCGAGTTTGAAAAAGCTCAAGAAAATATGGAGAAAGGAAAAGAATCGTATAAAGAAGGACATGAAGTCCACTTTAAATTAATCCAAGAAGAAGCTGGAGGAGGAAATCAAGATGTAACAGTTCTCTTGATTCACGCTGAAGACCAACTCATGTCTACTGAGACTATTCAGCTTCTGGCCGAACAAATGATTAATACAAATAAACGTCTTTATAAATTAGAAAATAAATAGGAGGGAAAATTTATGAAGAAGATTTATCTATTCTGTAGTGCTGGGATGTCAACTAGTATGCTTGCCAGCAATATGCAAAGTGTGGCAAATGACCATCAACTACCGATTAAAGTAGCTGCATTTCCGCATGATAAATTAACAGATATTATTGCAGAAGATCGTCCAGATTGTATTTTACTTGGTCCTCAAGTGCGATACATGTATGATGAAACAGTCGCAAAATATGGAAACGAAGGCATTCCAATTAGTGTCATCGACCAAGGCGATTATGGTATGATGAATGGCGAAAATGTTCTTAAAAGCGCCATAAAATTAATTAAAGGTAATAAATAATAATTTATGAAAGGTTAGGATTTCACATTATGATGAAACAACTGGAAAAGTTTCTGGTTCCTCTTGCGGAGGCAATCGGAAAGAATAAATATCTCGTATCAATTCGGGATGGTTTCTTAATTACTACACCGCTTTTGATTGCTGGTTCGATCTTCTTGTTGATTGGGGAATTTCCTTGGCCAGCTCTTAATGAGTGGATGGGCTCTGTCATTGTTGATCAAAAGGCTGGTACAAGCTTAACAGCATTTATCGAAAAGCCATCAAGTGCAACTTTCTCCGTTATGGCAATCTTTGCGGTTATCGCAATCGCTTATTCATTTGCTAAACAAATGAAAACCAATAAAATTTTTGGTTCTGCTACAGCGGTAATGAGCTGGTTGCTCCTTATGCCTTATGTGGTAAATGGTGCTGCAAAAGTAGGTGGTAAAGATGTACCCGTTAGCTTAGCAGGTATTCCACTTAACTGGGTAGGTGCAAAAGGTATCTTTATCGGTATTGTGGTATCATTCATTGCCGTTCATATATATGCCTTTGTAGAAAAGAAGGGCTGGGTTATCAAAATGCCTGCAGGTGTACCACCAACAGTAGTAGAATCATTTGCAGCGCTGATTCCAGCAACTGCTGTAATGACTGTCTTCTTCTTCATTAACCTTCTATTTGGTTTCTTAGGTACAAATGCTTTCCAAGTAATCTTTGACATTCTACAAGCTCCACTAGTAAATCTTGGTGGAACACTAGGTGCGTCATTGACAGCCTACTTCTTTAACTGCTTGTTCTGGTTCTTTGGAATCAACGGTGGTGCAATCGTTGGTGCCGTATATAGTCCAGTTCTTGCAACTCTTTCACTTGAAAATATTGAATTCTTTAAATCAGGTGTTGGTACACCACATATCATCAATGGACAATTCCAAGACTTGTTTGCAGTCTTTGGAGGTGCAGGTTCAACTCTTTCTCTTATCATTGCAATGCTCTTTTTCTGTCGTTCAAAACGAATCACAGAACTTGGTAAATTGTCATTGATTCCTGGTATCTTTGGTATCAACGAACCAATTATCTTTGGTTTGCCAATGGTATTAAACCCTGTTATGGTCGTACCGTTTATCTTGACACCACTTTTCAATATCGTGGTTTCTTACACATCTATGGCAATGAAATTAGTGCCAATTACTAATGGTGTGACTATCCCTTGGACAACTCCACCAGTAATCTCAGGTTTCCTTGCGACTGACTGGCGTGGTGCAATGCTTCAAATCGTCTTGATTATAGCTGGTGTCTTCATCTATATGCCTTTCATTAAAGCAATGGATAAACAATACCTAGCTGATGAAGCAAATGCTGTAGAAGTAGCTTCAAATGATGACCTTGATTTGGATAGCTTGTCATTTGACGACTTATAGGAGTAAACTGTGAAAATAGTAATGATTTATGACCAGATTCAAGCAGGTGCTGGAATCAAAGATGACCACATGGTTCCCTTGGGCTTAAACAAGGGAGTCGTTGGTCCGGCCATTATGATGGAACCCTATTTGAAAAGGGTAAATGGTAATGTTTTGGCTTGCTTGTACTCTGGAGACGGCTATTACAAAGAAAACAAAGAAGAAGTGAGCCGTAAATTGTGTGCCATGGTCACAAAATTACAAGCAGATATTGTTATTTGTGGTCCTTGCTTTGACTATAAAGGATACGCTCAAATGGCTGCAGAAGTTGCGGCTGATATAAATGCAAAAACAGATGCACGAGCCTTTGCTGCAATGGCAGAGGAATGTGAAGAAGTAATTGCTGCTTACAAAGATAAGGTTCGTATTGTCAAAATGCCTAAAAAAGGCGCTCCTGGTCTTAATCAGGCTTTGGAAGGTATGTGCGAATTGGCTTATGCAATGGCAAAACGTGAAGACGAAGATGCTCTTGCAAAAGAATATTGTTATTAAAGATTGATAAACGAATATTGCTAAGCTATTCCTTGTATGAGCTACTGTAGATGATTTTCTAAGAATAGATTTACTTGATAAGAACAAACTAACCAAAACGTGTGTTTCATAATCCCCTTTCTTATCAATAAAGACTGTTCTTAAGTAGCTGGTGCAGGGGATGCTTTGTTTAAAATGGAGGGAACGAAAATGAGAAGACTTGGTGTTTCTGTTTATCCTGGACACAGTGAAATTGAGGATATTTTAGATTATTTGCGATTGGCTGCTAAATACGGCTTCTCAAGAGTATTTACTTGCCTCTTGTCTGTAGGAAACCAAGAAAAAACGATTGCAGACTTTAAAGAGGCTGTTAAACTTGCGACATCACTCGGTATGGAAGTTATCGCGGATGTGGACTTGAGTGTCTTTGAGAAACTAGACCTAAAATATGACAATCTAGAATTCTTTAAAGATATGGGCTTAACAGGGATACGCTTAGATGGTGGTTTTTCTGGTCAAGAAGAAGCCGGAATGACTTTCAATCCTCAAGGGCTGATGATTGAGCTCAACATGAGTATTGAAAATCGCTATTTAGAAAATATAGCAGCTTTTCAACCAAAATTTGAAAAATTGATTGGGTGCCATAATTTTTATCCACATCGTTACACAGGACTTTCTGTGCAACATTTCCTTAATACTTCAAAACGTTACAAAGATTTAGGCTTGCGTACAGCAGCCTTTGTCAATTCAAAAGTGGCTACAACAGGTCCATGGCCAGTTGAAGAAGGGCTTTGTACACTAGAAATGCATCGTGAGTGGGAAATTACTAGCGCTGCTAAATGGCTTTGGGCAACAGAATTAATTGATGATGTTATCGTAGCCAACTCCTTTGCTAGCGAAGAAGAACTAAAAGCCTTGAGTGAAATTGATCCATATTTGTTGATATTAGATTGTGAATTGTCAGCCGATGATAGTGAAATCGAGCGTCATATTGTCCAAGAAGAGCCACACTTGGTGCGTGGTGATTCATCTGACTATGTTTTACGTTCATCTCAAAGTCGGATTACCCACAAAAAGGATCACTTTGAACCACATGATACTCGTCCGATAGAGAAAGGGGATATCCTGATTGATAACTACCTCTATACGAAATATGCAGGTGAGTTACAGGTTGCCCTTTTGCCGATGGAAAATTCTGGCAAGACCAACGTAGTAGGTCGTATTCTTGAACAAGATCTGCCTCTTTTGGATCTGCTAAAACCATGGCAAAAATTCCAATTTAGTGTAAAAGATAAGAAGTAACCAAACATCTTTATCTTTTGTATCTTACCAAATGGAGGGTGGACGCTATTATTACATTTCTATATCCATCCCCTTAAAAAACTCGCTTTACTAGCTTGCTTTAAGGCTTTCCTGCCTTCTTGATAGTAAGTTGGTAAAAAATTAAACATGACTCGTATGTACTGACCCTAAAAAGTTAGACAATTAATTTACACAAAGGATTTAGTTCTGTATTGCACAGGACTAAGTCCTTTTAGTTTGATCTTAATTCGTTTGTTGTTGTAGTAATCGATGTAGTCTACAATAGCTTGTTCAAGGTCTTCTAAAGACCTAAAATTCTTCTCATATCCATAAAACATCTCAGACTTAAGAATGCCAAAGAAGGACTCCATCATGCCGTTGTCTGAACTGTTGCCCTTTCGTGACATGGATGGCTGGATTCCCTTACTCTCTAAGAACCGATGATAAGAATCATGTTGGTATTGCCATCCCTGGTCACTATGGAGAATTGTATTTTCGTAATGCTCCTCTGAGAAGGCTTGTTCTAACATCAATTTTACTTGTTTTAAATTTGGTGACGTAGAAAGGTTATAGGCGATAATTTCGCTGTTAAAGCCATCTAAAACGGGTGATAAATAAAGCTTTTGGCCGCTTGCTGGAATGGCAAACTCTGTTACATCCATATAGCACTTTTCTATTGGCTTCGATACTTCAAACTGGCGTTGAATGAGATTCTCTGCTTTCTTGCCAATCTCTCCTTGGTA
>ERZ773056.716-NODE-716-length-17411-cov-15.349908_pt1 | contig 17411 bp, 22 predicted proteins | sample MGYA00580857_ERZ773056 | MGnify/ENA primary metagenome ERZ773056 (study PRJEB29015, sample SAMEA2737996) | human oral metagenome | biome: human oral; feature: human-associated habitat; material: dental | place: China | collected 2114 ... | reverse complement strand
GCATCGGTATAAAGCATCCTAACATTTGAGAATTTGCCGCATTTACTATGGCATCTACTTCAAGCCTTGTAATATCTCCCTGCCAGATAGAAATATTCCCTTTAGTTACAGGAATATCTGAAAGCTGGACAATACCTTTTTCTTCAGTACAGACAGATAAATATTTATCCTGTACTTTCAATACTGAATCTGACATTTTCTTAGGCATACGTACATTCATCAAAGACCTTAAAATAGAACGTTTCCCATTTATATCTTCTGGAATTTCTATATTTTTATATTCAACAGAATCAGCTTTAAATTCTTCTAAAAGATAATCAAGCCTTTTCTCCTGCTCCTTATTCTTTTCCATAACTCCATCTTCCTTTCATCTTTCATTCAAATAATTTCTATAAATTTTAGATTTTTTCCTCAACCCTGCTGTTTCTAAATTTAATCTTTTTTCCCCAGAAACTCCTGCATCTCATCTTTAAGATTTTCCAATGTGTATTTTTTCATTTCATTTTCCATAGCCTTCTGTATGTTTTCCAGTTTACTGTCAAGTAATGTATGAATATTTTTTCCCACAGGACATTTTGGATTTGGATTTTTATGAAAATTGAAGAGTTCACCATCCTCTAGTGGCTCAATTGCCAAATATACATCATAAAATGTTATTTCTTTTAATGGTTTTGTAAGCTCAATCCCTCCTGTTCCTCTTGTAACTGTTATCAGTCCTGCACTTTTTAATTTTGTTAAAATTTTTCTTATAATAACAGGATTTGTATTTATACTTCCAGCAAGAAAATCACTTGTAATTCTGTATTCATCTTTAAATACCTCTACACATGCGAAAATATGTAGTGCTATCGTAAATCTACTTGATATCTGCATAATTTCATTCTCCTTTTTTTATATTTTCTATTGGTTTTTCTATTTTTAAAACTTCAAAATTAACTCTAATATTCTATAAAACTTCCAACTTTTTAAGATGTAATAATGATAGTTATATCTTATAAAATTATAGTATAACATCTTTGATGTGATGTCAACAGTTACAACAGAAAATTATAAATAAAAAATTTCTTTAATTAAGATTTTTTCTTAAATTTAAAGAAGGTTTTACAACTTTAGTATTCATAATGATTTGCACAGGCAATAACTACTATACTTGTTTCTGTCAGTTTATATATAAACCTGTGCTTATCTGTAATTCTTCTACTCCAGTATCCACTCAGTTCATGCTTTAAAGGCTCAGGCTTACCTATCCCTTCATTGCCATTCCTTTTGATGTCTTTTATCATTTCATTTATTTTTTTGACCATTTTTTTATCCTGTTTTTGCCAGTCTTCATACTGCCCCCATGCAATATCTGTCCATGTTAAATTCATTATTCCACCTCAATTATATCATGTATTTGTACATTCCCCGCTTCTGCTTCCGCTTTACTTTTTAACAGTTCATTATAATATTTCTTATTTGACATGATGTAAAGATTTTCCATCAAATTGTTATATTCCTCTTCGCTCATCAGTACCACATTTTTTTCGTTTTTTCTTGTTATAATGACTGTTTCATAATCATCAGTTGCCTTATCACAATATTTTTTTAAATTGTTTCTCACATTTGAATAATTTGTAGCTATCATTTAAATCACCTCTTTTCTATTGTACAATATTTTTGACAAATTTTCAATTATAATTTCTCTTTTTGCAATGAAAAAAGACATAATTTTTTTCATAACAGGACAGCTCCATTTCTATTCCTCTTCAGGATAGGTCATTCCCCATTCCTTACGTAATCTTGTCATAATATCCATAACATCTATCGTATATTCCAGTTTCATTTTGTTGATTCCTGTTCTTACGGACTCATCCATATTCTGAAGTTCATACTGAAGGGCATTTGATGTCATTCCTGCTATGATTTCTTCAACTTCACCAGTTTCGGTATAAACTATTTTAGCCTTATCAGCTCTTGGGTATTCGGTAATTTCAATATACGCCTTCTCACATGCAATTACAACTCTTTTCGGCTGTTTTGAATGAAGTGTAAGTGCTATTGTTGACATCTGCTGTTCCTTATTCATCATAATTATACCCACCTGTTCATCTACTCCTGTCGGTGCATATTTTACTTGCGAAAGCACATTGTCAGGTTTTGAAGTCATAAAAAGCCTTGTAATGGAAATGGCATAAACTCCTATATCAAGCAATGCACCTCCTGCGAGATTTCTGTTGAAAAATCTATTATTCATGTCATATTCCTTATAACTTCCAAAATTGACCTGTATCATCTTTACATCGCCCAGCTTACCTGAATTTACAATTTCTGAAAGTTCAGTATAAAGTGGCATATTAAAAATTGTCATTGCTTCCCCAAGAATAAGATTTTTTTCCTTTGCAATTTTTACTGCTTCTTCAAGTTCTTCACTATTTAATGTAATTGATTTTTCACATAGTACGTGCTTCCCATTTTTAAGTGCTTCAATCATAAATTTTATATGTGTGTTATGAGGTGTCGTAATGTAGATTATATCAGTTTCTTCATCTGTAAACATATCTTCTATTTTGTCATAGACTTTTTGAATTCCATATTTCTCTGCAAATTCCACAGCCTTTCCATGTGTCCTGTTTGCTACTGCATAAAGATTTTTTCCCATTTTTTCAAGTGCCTGTGCCATTTCATTTGCAATTATGCCTGTTCCTAGAACAGCCCATTTTAATTCTTTTTCTAATTTTTCTCCCATAGTTTGCCTCCTCATAGTAAATTGTATTTTACGCTTTTTAACATTTCATTATAATATTTCTCACACTCAAATAATTTCTAGCTATCATCCAAACCACCTTTTTATTATTGTACTATCTTTTTGAAAAAAATCAATACGATTTATACTTTTGCAACGAAAAAAATACGCCAAATTTATGACGTATTTTAATATTTATTCTTTTTCTTTCCTATACTGCAATACTGTTTTCCCTGTCCAGCCTTTAAATGCACGATAAAATGAAGAAGTTTCAGTATATCCCACCAGATAGGCTATTTCATCTATTGAAAGTTCTTTTGATTCTAAATAGTTAAGGGTCATTATTTTTTGAACATTTTTAACTATCTGATTAAATTTTATATTTTCTACAGCCAGATTTCTTTGGACTGTACGAGTACTTATCCCAAATTCTTCCGCAACATTTTCAAGGCTAAACTGTCCACTTGGAATAAGTTGAAAAAGTTTTTTCTGAACCCTGTCAGCAAAAGTTTCAAGAAATTCACTTTCTTTTTCTGCCAGTTTCTGTTTTAATTGTGGCTCCAGATATTCCACCATTATGTTGTTTGCTGTCAAAAATGGCTTTTTCAAATCTTTCATGCTGAAAATAATTTCATTTTGTACACCTTTATTTACAGTTATATTCATTTTCTTAGACAAGAATTCCCCATATTCAAATGGACTTATCACACTTATTGGAATTATTCCCTTGCCAATTCCTTTATTCAACAAATTCATCAATAGGAGCTGCTCATTTAAGACTGCAAAACGGGGTAATTCCTTTTCCCTTTGCTCAAAAAAGTACTGTACTTGAACTATTTCTTCAAATTCTTTAATTTCCAGAAATATAGGCCCTATCAGTTTTTTATATTTTGCCAGCCTTTTTATACCTTCAAGTCCATTTTTAGAGGAAAGTGCCGCAAAAAACGAAGGAATAAACATATTCAAATTATCTACATTACTAATTGCTAAAATCTGTTCATCTGTAATAACTTCATCAATTTCCTTTAAAAACAAATAATATTCCTCAGTAGAAAACTGAATTTCCTCCTTCCATAAAATATTAGGAATTCCTGCTTTTTCAAGTATATTTTCCATCGACATCCCAATGCTCTTTAAAAAATCCTGAAACTGCTTTGGTACAGTTAATTTCATTTATTTTATCCTTTCTTCAGAACAGTTTTATGGATTATCCCATTGTACTTTTCATAAGTTTATCAAAAATTTTTGCTGGAAGTACTGTATGTAAAAATACCAGCGGTTTTGCCATAAATCCTATTAAGTATCTCGCTTTAGGACGATTACTGTTTACTGCCTTTGAAATAGCTTTTGTAATAACTTCAGGTTTAGAAAGTCTATTACTTGAATAATTTTTTCTCATTCCTTCTGCTGTTTTTAATGCCGCCTTTTCATAAGCTCCACCTTTTGCAGACTTTTCCAGTTTATCTGCAGCAATCATTCCCCATTCAGTTTTTATTCCACCTGGTTCAATAATGGAAACATCTATTCCAAAATCAGACACTTCCATACGCAGTGCATCACTAAATGCTTCAAGCGCATACTTAGTTGCATGATACCATGCTCCAAAATAAGTTGTAAGTCTTCCACCCATGGATGCCACATTTATAATTCTTCCTGATTTCTGTTTTCTCATATGAGGAAGTACCAGCTGAACTAATCTCGCCAGTCCAAATAAATTTACCTCAAACTGCATTTTTGCTTCGCTTATGTCTACATCTTCCACTGCTCCGTAAGAACCATATCCAGCATTATTTATCAGAACATCTACACGCCCTTCATTTTCAATTATCGTATCAACTGCATTTTTTATACTGTCTTCATTAGTTACATCCAAATAGATAGGTTTAACTCCAAACTGTTTTAAATCTTCCATTTTTTCAGTACGTCTTGCCGCACCATACACTATGTGTCCTTCTTTCGCCAAACTTTCTGCTGTATTATATCCGATTCCGCTGCTTGATCCTGTTAATAAAATTACTTTTTTCATTTCTATATCCATACCTTTCTTCTTGTTTTATGAAATAATTTTATCAGAAAAATAAAATTTATTGAATAGCAAATGACGACATTTAATTGACAATTCACGACATTTTTCTCAATATCTTCTATTTTCTATTTTTGGAAGATTTTATCCTGAAAAATATATTCTTCATAAAACAGAAAATAATCTTCAGTTATTTGAAAAACTTAAAAATGGCAGTTATCAGATGATTATTCTTTCTGAACCTATTGATAATTCTGAATTTTTCTGCATAAAATACAAAACTGAACAATTATTTTTATCAGTTCCTTTGCAACATCCACTGGCTAAAAAGAAGGAAATACATTTTTCAGATATTACAGATGACAGAATGCTCTTATTCAATCCAATAGGAATATGGAAGGATGTAGTTTTAGAAAAAATGCCTAATATGAACTTCCTTATCCAAAACGACAGGATTATTTATCAGGAATTAGCTGAAATGCAAAATTTACTGCATTTCCGTTCAAATTTCACACTTGAACGTGAAGACAATTTCAAAAATAATATTTCAATCCCTATTGCTGACAAGGAAGCAAAAATGACTTTCTACTGTATCTGTAAGAAAAATATAAAAAATGAAATTGAGAAACTTTTTGATAGTTTTAGTAAAGATTCTTAAAAAATAAGAGGGAAGAAATCTCCCTCGTATTTTTATTATTTCCTTCCATTAAGCCATTTTACTATTTCCACATCATCATGATTTAAAAATAGACTTTCTTTTTTATCAAGTTCAGCTATTTTATTCATATCTTCTACACTCAATTCAAAGTCAAATACATTAAAATTTTCTTCAATTCTGTCTTTTCTTGTTGATTTAGGTATTGCAATTATATTTCTCTGAATTAACCATCTTAAAACTACCTGAGCCACAGATTTATTGTATTTTTTACCAATTTCAGACAAAATTTCATTTGCAAATATTCCATTTTTTCCTTCTGCAAAAGGTCCCCATGATTCTATTTGAACCCCATATTCCTTCATTATTTCATTTGCTTTAATCTGCTGATTGAAAGGATGTGTTTCCACCTGATTTACAGCTGGCACTACTTCATTATTCATAATAAAATCAACCAGTCTGTCAGGATAGAAGTTACTTACACCAATTGCTTTTATTTTCCCTTCCTTATACAGCTCTGTCATCGCTCTCCAAGCTCCATATACATCATTAAATGGCTGATGTATCAGATATAAATCAATATATTCCAAATCCAATTTTTTTAAAGAAGTTTCAAATGCCAATTTTGCCTTTTCATAATTCGCATCGCTTACCCATAATTTTGTTGTAACAAAAATTTCTTCTCTCGGTATCCCACTTCTTTTTATAGCTCTTCCCACAGCTTCTTCATTCCCGTATGACGCAGCTGTATCAATTAATCTATACCCTGCTTTTAACGCATTGTAAACCGCTTCCTCACATTCTTTCATATCATCAATTTGAAATACTCCGAATCCTAATATCGGCATTTTTACTCCATTGTTTAAAGTTACGTATTTCATAATATTTCCTCCTAATTTTTATATGTCATTTTTTAATTACAGTTACACTACCAATCTTCTTGAACATATTTTACAAAAAAATTTTTCTAAAGTACAATATCAATTTTGTAATTCACTATAACCAAAATGCATAGCTTTAGTTATTTTTTATTTCGATTAAATACTATTCATTATTTCCTGTCGACAACCAGCAGTAACAAATAGCCGCTAAAGCTCCACCAATAACAAAATTTGCAGTAAATATCAAAACATTTATATTTCTATTTTTCCCAGTAGGAATCTATAATTTTCAAAATAGGATCATTTATATCTTCATTTTGAACTATATAATCAATAAAAACTTGTTCAATTTCAGGATTATCTTTTATCTTGACTAAAAACTCATACATTAATACTTTCAATACATTAGAGATTTTATGCTTCAAAGAAGCTCTGGCATACTTAATTATAAATTCCTGAGCTTTTTTCTTATCTGAAAATTCTAAGTTATGTATAATTATCCGTACTTTTCTTTGACTTTCTCTGTCAAATTTTTTCAAATAATATTCCATTAAATCATCTGTTATTTCCATTTTTTCATAAACTAAGTCATTTACTATAGTTGCATATTTTATTAAATCAGGAAATTTTTTTACTGATTCGATATATTCCTGTTCCCATTCTCTTTTATTCACACAGCCTTCTTCTACATTTACACTTTTAGTAGTATTGTTTCTTTCAAATTTTGTCAATTTTCTATATTTATCAGAAATTTTATCTCCTTCAATTTTTCTTCCTAAAAATCCTAAATAATTCTTTTTATAATAATCTCTGTAGCTCTCTCCTTTTATAATTAATAAACATTTTAAAGGTTTCCCCAGCAAGGCAGATGCACATGCCTTATGATGACCATCAATTACAAAATTTATAAATTCACCAAAATTATATACAATTGCTCTCGGTTCATTGTTGTCACAGTTTTTAAATTTTTCAATATAATACTCCACTCTTTCTTTATTATAACAATCTGTTGTCTGTGTCGGATAAAGATAGACAGGCTGACCAAATACATAATAATTGTCACCGTATTCATGTGAAAATACAAGTGCTGTTGCAGGATAATCTTTTAATTTATTGGAAATATCCCAATAAAAGTTTTTCTCTCCATCTGTTGGATAACATTCTGCATCTGCAATCATATAAAAACCTGTTTCAAAAAGTTTAAGCAAAGGTTCTATTGTTTTTATGGATTCCTCAAGTGAAATAAAGTTAGAATTAATTTCCTTCTGTATTTTTTTCAGTTCTTCGCAATCTGCATTTTCTATTCCATACCCACTTGCTAATATAGAACTGGTAGTTGAAGAAGATGGCAGATTAACTTGAATAAGAGGAATATCATTAAGCCTTATATTCATTGAACACCCATATTCAGATCTATTATTAACAAGTTTCCCTGCACCATTAACATAGACTACTTTTGCTTCCTTAATATTAATCATTTCAGATACATCTACTTCTATATCAGTTAATTCAACAGATAATTTATTTTTATTTTCTACAAAACTCATAACTGATTTTAATAATCTACTCCACAATGTTTTTGACCCGTAAATCAATTTATTCTTATTTTTTATAATACTCATAACTATCCCTCTAATATCTAATTTTTCCCCCTTGTAAATATCATTCTTCCACAACATCCCCTATCTTTTTGCAATTGCTGTAAAAGTAAATTCATCAGGATGATAAGTTATTGTTTCATATTGAAAAAGATTTCCATTAGATAAATAGGCATGTGTATCTATAACAACAACTCTGTCGATATTTTCAAGATTTATATAATTCTTCTCTTCATCTGTACTTTTTCTGAATTTTATTTCTCTTTGGGAATAGGATATTTTTAATTTTAATTCCTTTTCCAGATATTCATATATAGATTTTTTTGCAATTTCTTCACTTAAAAAAGGAACTATTCTTCTATCAAAATATGAAGTTGCAAGCTGGACAACCTTGCCATTTAAAGAATATGTACGTACAACTTTATAAAAATCCGCTTCCTTTGAAACATGAAATTTCTCCATGAGCTCTTTGTTTCCCTGAACTATATATAGACTTATCAGATTTGTTTTAACATCTATATTTTTAATTTTATTAAGTTCCTGAAAAGTCTGTATTGATGTCAGCGAAATATTTTTCAAATCCCCTTTCTCTAAAATAAATGACCTTTTTCCTTTTATTTTTTGAATATATCCTTCATTTTCAAGCATTGACAGGGCTTTTCTTACAGTAAGCACCGAGCAGGAATAATCATTGGCTAAATCAGCTTCTTTTTTCAAATAATTTCCTGACTTGATTTCTTCATTCTTTATGAGTTCTTTTATACTTTGATAAACTTCTTTGTATTTATTCATATTTATACCTTTCATAAATAATTTTATATATTATACCCTAAAATATTAATAATGACAATTCCATTCTTAATTTGTTTATCTCTATATTTTTTTAATAGATATGTATAGATGTATTGACTTTTAAAAAAGATATGTTATAATATAATACAAAATTTTTAATAGGAGATGATTTAAAATGGCTATAAAAAATAAGGTCGTTATAATTACAGGAGCTTCTTCAGGAATAGGAAAAGCTACCGCTCTGTTACTTGCCGAAAGTGGTGCAAAAGTTGTACTTGCTGCAAGAAATCAGGAAAAATTAGAGAAAGCGGTAAATGAAATAAAAGAAAGAAATGGAGAAGCTACTTACAAAATAACAGATGTATCAAAAAGAGAAGAGGTAAAATCATTAGTTGATTTTGCTATTTCAAAATACGGCAAAATTGATGTTATATTTAATAATGCAGGATTAATGCCTAATTCACCTTTATCTGAATTTAGGACAGAAGAATGGGATGAAATGATTGATGTTAATTTAAAAGGTGTTGTAAATGGTATTGAGGCTGTACTTCCACATTTTATAGAACAGAAATCCGGTCATGTTATCAGTACTTCATCAGTCGCAGGATTAAATACATATTTGGGAGCGGGTATTTATTGTGCAACAAAACATGGTGTCAAAGCTTTAATGGAAGTTCTCAGAAAAGAAAGTGCCAATGAAAAAAGAAATATCCGTACAACTACTCTTTATCTTGGAGCATTTAAGACAGAACTTGCAGAACGTATTACAAATAAGGCAATTAAAGAAAGAATTGAATTCCTTTATGATACAATTGGAGCAGATCCGATAATTGTCGCTGAAGCTGTAAAATTTGCCATTGACTTGCCTGAAGAAGTAAGTATAAATGAAATGACACTGTATCCAACGGCACAATTATAAAATTATAATTTTCCACAAAAAAAGACTGTCTCAAAAAGAAAAGTTAAAAATTAATGTAAAAAACTATATTTTTGCTCTTCTGAGACAGCCTCTTTTTTAATTTAAAAAATTTTCAATATTATTTTTTAATAAGAGTTACATTAAATTCTGAATCTTCAAGAGCAGTTCCTTTTATAAAGTTTACGCCATCAAAATTCAATATATCTCCTGGTACAAGAACATGTTTTTCAGTATCATTAAGATACATTTCCATTTTCCCTTTTAAAACTGAAAGTACTATATTATCACTTTCATGATTATGTGAAGGAATCTGTTCTCCTGATTTTAATACTTTTTTTACAACTTTAAAATTATTTCCGCTGAAAATCATCCCACCTTCATTTTTCACTGTACCAAACATCTCTATCATCTCCTGTTATTTATATTTTAAGTTTATTATACAGTATCTCAGAAGGAAAAATTGTAATTTATGTTACATATCTTTTTATTAGTATCTTTCTTTTATTAAGTGTACTTAATTCGGATATGCTTTCTCCGATTTTACAGCTTAAATCTATGTTACTTTTAATAAACCTTTATTCTTCATCAACTTTTATATCATATATTTCCATAAGTTTTTTTGCTACACCATTTCTTGAATTACTTGTTACAATTTCAAGTTCAGGTAAAGCTTCCTTTAAACTATAGTGCGCATTTTTCATAATGCAGCCTTTTTTTACTTCCTTCAGCATTTCATAGTCGTTGAATCCATCTCCAAATGCAATAACATCATTTAAAGTAAAATTTTCCATATCGCTAAGTTTTTTTATGGCTATGGCTTTATTCACATTCATATCAAATATTTCAAGACATTCAGGATGCGTAAATGCAACGTTTACTTTTCCATCAGTTTTTTCAAGTATTATTTTTTCAAGCTTTAAAAGTTCTCTTCTTGGACCGATATAATAAATTTTTGTTATGTTTCTTTTTTTCAATTCCTCAATAGACTTTATCTCATATCTAAAGTGTGGTTCTTCTTTAAATGGATTGACTTTTCTTTCCTCTGTTGTCAGAAACCATCTGTTATCACTGTAAGCATTTATATGTATTAAATCTGACACTGCCATATAGTCTATATCAAGAATTATATTTTTTGATTCTTCATCCAGGTCATCCCTATATATTTCATTTCCGTCAGAATCATTTATGACTCCACCATTTGCTGAAATAAATTGTTATATTATCTTAAATATTTTCCACAAAGTCAATATTAAACTTTTTCTTACTTTTCTTAATTTTATCAAAGTAAACGTAAACATAATTCCAAATGACTTATAAGTCACTTAGTGTAAAATTAAGTCATATTTGAAGTGGAAGACAATTTCACACTTCAAATAAATTTAATAAGGAAGTTACACTTACAAAAGGAAAGGTGAGTTATTATGAAAAAAACATTATTAGGATTATTTTTAGTATTAGGAATGGCATCATTCGCTAACAATAAGATAGAATTAAAAGGAGCCTATGATTTAGGAGGAGAATATCGTTTTGAAAAATCTTCTGTTAAAGGTAAAGCGAATGCGATGGAAGTAGGTGCAGAATACAGATATGAAGTTACTCCAGGAATGGAACTTGGAGCAGGAGTAGCATATCAGGCACACAAAGATATAAAAAACTATAAGGCAGAAGCTTATGATTCTGTACCAGTTTATGCAACTGCAAAGTACACTTTTGATACAGCAGCTCCTGTAAAACCTTATGTAAAAGGAGATCTTGGATACTCAATCAATAATAATGATGCAAAAGATGGAGTATACTATGGTGTAGGAGCAGGACTTAACATAAACAATAATTTTAACGTTGATGTAATGTACAAGGAAAATAAAGGTAAATATGAAATTGGAACAAAAGATTATAAAGCAGACTACGGAAGAGTTTCTCTTGGTGTGGGCTATAATTTCAACCTAGGTCAGTAATAGGAATAGATCTTAGATTTTGATTCAAATTTTAATAACCAATTAATTCTAATAGTTTATAATTTTTTAAAGGAATGCCGTGAAGGTATTCCTTTTTTTATAGCATAATTTTTATTTTAAAAATAGTATATAAAATTATAGTTGCAAACTATTTATATTTCTTCTATTCGTTATTTTTAAAACAATATTTTAATTCTCAGTTTAAATATATACTCTATTTATCCTACCATTTATAATACATATTTTATTTAAATTTTTAAATATGCTATAATTTGTATCATAATAATTCTTGTAAATGAAAATATATTAAATTTCTATCATTTTACTCAGAATTATAAAATATCATTATAAAATATTTATTTAATAAAGGAAAGGTGAAAAGATGAAAAAAATTCTATTATGCATCGCAATGTTAGCTTTATTTGTTGTAAGTTGCGGTGGAGGTAAAAGTGCTAAGGAGAAAGATGTTATAAAGATTGGAGTTATCGGACCACTTACTGGAAATCTTGCTCAATATGGAACAAGTTCTATAAACGGATTAAAATTGAAAGTTAAGGAAATAAATGATGCCGGAGGAATTAACGGTAAAAAAATTGAAATAGTGGAAGCAGATAGTAAAGGTGACGTTCAGGAAGCTATAAATGCATTTAAAAAAATGGTTTCCCAGGATAAAATTGATATTTTTGTAGGAGAAGTTACATCAGGACCATCTCTTGCTATTGCACCACTTGCTCAACAGGCTAAAATACCTATGATCACTTCAACTGGTACTGCATTTGATATTACAAAAGATAAAGATTTCGTATTCAGAACAACATTTACAGATCCTTATCAGGGAGTAGTTGCAGCAAAATATGCAAAATCTAAAAATTTTAAAAATGTTACAATTTTAACTAACACAGGTAGTGACTATTCAGTTGGATTGGCAAATGCCTTCAAGGAACAGGCTGCTAAAGAGGGAATTCAAGTTAGGGAAGAACAGTATACTGCTGATGATAAAGATTTCAGAGCTCTTCTTACTAAAATAAAAGGTTCTAATCCTGAAGTAATTTTCATACCTGATTATTACAATACTATCGGATTAATTTTAACACAGGCTAAAGAATTAGGAATAAATGCTCAATTCTTAGGAGGGGACGGATGGGATGGAATCCAGCAGGACTTCGGACAAGTTGCAAACGGTGCCCTTTTTGCCAGCCAGTTTGCTCCAGATGATTCTTCTGAAATTGTTCAAAAATTCATAGCTTCATATAAAAATGAATTCAAAATAGATCCTATAATTTTTGCAGCTTTAGGATATGATACAGGAACTATTTTAGAAACAGCTCTGAAAAGTGTTTCTGACTTATCTTCAAAAGAAGCTATAAGAGACGCTATTAAAAACTTCAGTGGTGAAAATCTTGTTACAGGTTCATTGAAATTTGATGAAAATAGAAATCCTGAAAAGAAAGTTACCTTCATTGAAGTAAAAGATGGAAAACTTACATTAAAAGAAAAATTCTAGAAAATAAATTATTTCAAATTACAGCTGTTAGAGGAAATTTTCTTCTAACAGCTTTTGAACTTTTTTATATTTTAAAAATAGATTAGAAATTAATCATGTATAATATAGAATAATATGAGGAGTTTTAAATATGTTAAAGAGTTTTATAGAACAGACAATTAACGGACTGCAGACCGGAAGTATCTACGCACTGATAGCATTAGGATATACAATGGTTTATGGTATTGTTAAACTTATAAATTTTGCACATGGTGATATACTAATGGTTGGGGCTTATGCCACACTTATAGCCGTATCACATGGAATGCCTCTAATAGTTGCCATTATTTTATCAATGATTTTATGTGCATTTTTAGGAGTAGTAATTGACTTTCTGGCCTACAGACCCATAAGAAAAGCACCTAAAATTTCAGCACTAATAACTGCTATTGGAATGAGTTTTCTTTTGGAAAGTCTGGCACTTATAATATTTGGAGCAAATCCGAGAGTTATTGACCAGAAATATATACCTGCTTTTCTATCAAATAATAATAAAATCAGTTTAGGATTTTTACATATCAGTATGCTTACATTATTTGTAATTGTAGTTACTTTAGTATGTATGATAGCATTAAACTTATTTATTAAAAAAACAAAACTTGGAAAGGCCACTAGAGCCGTTTCTCAGGATACAGGTGCTGCACAACTAATGGGTATAAATGTAAATAAAACAATTGCTATAACTTTTGCAATAGGTTCAGGACTTGGTGCCTTAGGTGGAGCTTTATATGCTATCGTTTATCCTCAAATTGAGCCTTATATGGGAATGCTTCCAGGACTGAAAGCATTTATAGCTGCCGTATTTGGTGGAATAGGAAGTATACCTGGAGCAATGTTTGGTGGATATGTTTTAGGTCTGCTTGAAGCATATGTTAAAGGATCATCACTTACAACATGGGCAAATCCTATTGTTTTTGGTGTACTAATTTTAATATTAATTTTCAGACCAAATGGATTATTTGGAAAAAATACTAAAGAAAAAGTATAAGGAGGGAAAGGAGGAAAAATGGAAAATAATGTTAACAGTAATAATGAGTCTATGAAAATAAACAATACGGAAAATAATGAATATAAATGGCAAAAACTTAATTATTTTAATAAATTAAAAGTTAAAAACTACGTACTTACTTTTGTTTCAATAATTGCTTTATATATTGTTTTAAGCCTGACATTTGATCCAACTGATCTTTTCAGTTATACAAGTGGAATTTATGTAAACATATTGATTTACATATTATTTGCAGTAAGTTTAAATATAACAGTAGGTCTTATGGGACAGCTTAATCTTGGACAGGCTGGATTTATTGCAATTGGAGGATATTCAGCGGCTTATATTTCAAAAATATTATTAAATTATAAGCTTCCGCCGGTATTACAGTTAGTTCTTGTCTCCCTATTTGGTGGAGTTGTTGCAGCTTTATTCGGATTTCTTGTTGGTGCAAGTACACTCAGATTAAGAGGAGATTATCTTGCTATTATCACTCTGGCATTTGGAGAAATTGTAAAATATATTATTCAAAATCTTGATTTCTTAGGCGGTGCTACAGGACTAAATAACATTCCAAGAATTATAGATTTTTCAAATTCCTATTTCATAGTAGTTATTTCAATCGTGATAATTGCAATGGCAATGACTTCAAGAAAGGGAAAAGAAATACTTTCAATTAGGGAAAATGAAATTGCGGCAGAAAATATAGGAATGAGATTAAATAGAATAAAACTTTACGGATTTGCATTTTCAGCATTTTTTGCTGGAGTTGGCGGTTCATTATTTGCACATAATATCGGTATTTTAAAACCTGATAAATTTGGATTCCTGTTCTCAATAGAAATTTTAGTAATGGTTGTACTTGGAGGTCTTGGAAGTATTACAGGAGCAATAATTTCAGCTATACTACTGACTTCATTAAATGAAGTTTTGAGGGATGTTTCCCAATTCAGATATTTGATTTATGCAGTTATTCTAATTGCTTTAATGATTTTCAGACCTACAGGAATTTTTGGTACAAAAGAATTTACTTTTGCGGGAACAAAGCGTCGGCTTAACCGGATACGTAACTACAGAAATAACAGAGCTGAAAGTAAAAAAAGCTAAAGTAAAATATAATTGAAGAAAAATAGGAGATTGATATGTCATTATTAAAAACGACAAATTTAGGAATATCTTTTGGTGGACTTCGAGCCGTTGATGATGTAAATATTGAAATTAAAGATGGTGAACTTGTTGGACTGATTGGACCAAATGGAGCCGGAAAAACAACAATATTTAATTTATTGACAGGTGTCTATAAACCTACAGACGGAGATATTTCCATAAATGAAATTAGTATAAATAAAAAAAATACTCCCCAAATAGTGGCTTTAGGAGTTGCCAGAACATTTCAGAATATAAGGCTGTTTAAAAATTTATCTGTACTTGACAATGTCAAGATGGCACTAAATAATAGTATGAAGTACAATACTTTTGAAGCAATTTTCAGACTTCCAAGATTCTGGAAGGAAGAAAAGGAAATTACAGATAAGGCTCTAGATTTACTGGATATTTTTGATATGGCTGAAATGGCTAATGTCATATCAGGAAATCTTTCTTATGGTCAGCAAAGAAAACTTGAGATTGCAAGAGCTCTGGCTACAAATCCAAAGCTACTTCTGCTTGATGAGCCTGCAGCCGGAATGAATCCAAACGAAACAAGAGAACTTATGAAGACAATCAGTTTTATAAGAAATAAATTTGAAATATCAATTTTACTTATTGAACATGACATGGATCTAGTTATGGGAATATGTGAAAGGCTATATGTATTGAATTTTGGAAAGGTTATCGCATCAGGACTTCCTGATGAAATTCAGAATAACAAGGAAGTCATAGCCGCTTATCTTGGAGAATAAAAAATTAAATAAAAAAAGGAGAAATTTGTGGATATTTTAGATGTAAATGATTTAAATGTTTACTATGGTGGGATTCATGCCATAAAGAACATTTCATTTAATATAAAAAAAGGAGAAATAGTTTCCCTTATCGGTGCAAATGGTGCCGGAAAAACATCTACATTACATGCTATTTCCGGTCTCGTACCTATAAAATCAGGAGAGATTTCTCTAAATGGAGAAAATGTAACTAATATTGAAGCACACAAACTTGTCAGCCTTGGAATGGCTCACGTTCCTGAAGGACGTAGAATTTTTACTGAACTTACTGTTCTGGAAAATCTGGAAATGGGTGCCTACACAAGAAATGATACTGAACAGATAAAAGAAGATATCTATCATATGTTTACATTATTTCCAAGACTTGCTGAACGTAAAAAACAGCTTGCTGGAACAATGAGTGGTGGAGAACAGCAGATGCTTGCAATGGCAAGAGCTTTAATGTCAAGCCCTTCACTTCTTCTGCTTGATGAGCCTTCAATGGGACTTGCTCCACTACTGGTACAGGAAATTTTCAATATTATTGAAAGAATCAATAAAGAAGAGAATGTAACTGTTCTTCTAGTTGAACAGAATGCGAATATGGCTCTATCTATAGCAGACAGAGGATATGTCCTTGAAACAGGAAAAATAATCCTTGAAGGAACAGGAAAAGAATTACTTTCAAATCCTGAAATTAAGAAAGCTTATTTGGGTGGATAAATTTAATATTTTTAATATAGAAAAGGAACTAAAAATCATAATTTAGTTCCTTTTTATTTCGATATTATAATATTTCATGTGAATGACCAAAGTCTCTCATTGCAATCTTTATAGCTTCCTGTCTACTCTCAGCCATAATTTGGACAGTTGTTATTTTTCCAGTTTGTCTGTCTTTGACTCTAATTGCATATTTTACTTTCATCTATTTTTCTCCTTCTATTTTATATAGTTTTAGTTAATGTCTATTTCTAAAATTTTCCCAAAAATATATCATTCTAAGAAATAATAAAATTACTATCAATATAGAAAAACTAGCTGTCGTTTCCATTGCTAACATTTCATTTAATAATATCCCACCACCTATAGCGACTACTATATTAGAAATTATCAGTTTAACATAGTATATTCGTCTTTCTTCATTTTTAGTAAAAATTACTTTCAAAACATCTAAAAAAATATATACCGCTACTATTGCAATTAAATATTTTCCAGCTTCATCCATGATTTTTCTCCTTTCTAAAATAAATATTTTATAAAATTTTTAATATTTGAAAACCATATCTCTAATATTGTACCCCCCCATTTTATTTTACTTATAAAAAAATTTATTTTAAATTAATTTTTTAGAAAATCACTTTTATATTTCTAGACTATGTCTGAAAACTCAAAATCTATGTTATTTTTAATGTT
>ERZ773056.715-NODE-715-length-17424-cov-10.213772_pt1 | contig 17424 bp, 18 predicted proteins | sample MGYA00580857_ERZ773056 | MGnify/ENA primary metagenome ERZ773056 (study PRJEB29015, sample SAMEA2737996) | human oral metagenome | biome: human oral; feature: human-associated habitat; material: dental | place: China | collected 2114 ... | reverse complement strand
TGCTGCCGAAGCAGCGAAGAACCGAACTATACGCACATCCGAAAATACTGTCAAACAAATATTGCAAGAAAAATATAGGAAATTGCTTATTAGCATGTTTTATATAAACATTTAATTGATTTTTTATTCTGCATATTTCTGGGCAACATTTTTTACTTTATTCAACCATCGTCTTTCTTCTGTTTTACTTGGCAACGTATCAGAAGCAAACAGCCATTCTTCATATTGGTGCAATACCTGGGTTACTTCTGTATCTTCTGCATTATTTTGCTTCATTATTTCGATCAGTTCTGAAGCAGTAACGGATGGCAGGGTTTCATCTTCCGAACCAAGCAACACATTTTTCAATAATAGGAAACCCTCTGCCAACGGTTCTTGCTCCTTCCTCCTGCCTCGCAGCCACCACCAAGCAATAGGCAACAAAGCAACCAGGATGCCTCCGAATCCTACTAAGATACCGGTAGAAAAATTAAATTTTCCCAGTCCTATTTTTGCAAACAGGTTGTTTTGACTGCTGTCATCATAATTGACAACCCATTGCTGCCAATAGAACTGCCCGCTCTCTGCCCATCGGTTCCAAATTTGGTCGTTATTCCCACCGGATACCAATTGCCATTCGTTTTCAGGCAAGGCTTTGCTCAACCCGCCGCTTTGGCGTTGTGCAGATGCAGCAGTTGTGGGATCGATACGCAGCCACGCCTGCTCTTCTTCAAGCCAAATTTCTGCCCAGGCATGGGCATCTTTGCTGCGGATTTGCCAAAAATTACCGTTCTCCTGATAGTCGCCGCCGAGATAACCGGTGACGACACGGGCCGGGATGCCCGCTGCACGCATCATTACAACAAAACTTTGGGCATAGTGTTCGCAAAAACCCTGTTTACTGCCGAACATGAAATCATCGATGCCGTCGTTATTGTTGTATAGGGGCGGTTGCAAGGTATAGGCGAACTTTTGCCTGCGGTAATAATTGAGGACTTTATCGGCAAACTGCCGTGCGGATGTACTTTCTCCGGCCAGCAGTTGCGCCAATTGGCGGGTGCGGAAATTGCCGCTTGGCGGCAGGCGCAGATAATACTGTTTTTCAAATTCCTGCAAGGTTTGCGGCATAAAATCGGAAACACTGGATTGCAGGCTGACCCGCCTCAACCCTTCCCTGCTGCGGACACGGATAACGTTTCCTAACCGGACGGACACGGCGGGCGGATGATTATTTGAAGCCAGCGGATAATCCAAAACGGGAATAATGCCGTTCTGATCCCGCAAAATCATTTGATAAGACACTTTGAGGCCGTCTGAACGCGCATTTGCCGCAGGCTCGCTGATTCCAACGGGCAGTGCCCGCCATGTTTTCCCGTCAAAATCCGCCATCACCACCGCACGCCAATAAAGCTGTTCCGGACGGGGACGGACATCGTTGTCGAAGGTTACGTTGGCCACTAATTCGTTGCTTTGTACCAAGCTGCCGATATTGCCCGGCTCCATCGTATCGGACAAGCCGGTTTTCGCCTGTTCCTGCTTTGGCTGCGGTATGCGCCACAACGGCTCGCTTTTTCTCGGCATCACGACGAACAACACAGCCATCAGCGGCAATGTCAGGCCGAAGGCCAACAAACCTTGCCGCACGGCCGTACCGACAGTCAGCCCGCATAGCAGCGCGAAACACAGGCTGACGGACAACAGGGCCAACAGCAGCCATGCGCCGGTCAGTAGACTTTGGTTGAACAACACGGCCGAACCGACCAAAAACAGCATAGACAGCAGCAGTACCTGCCAATCGCGCATCGCCCGGCCTTCAAAAGCCTTCAGCATAATCATCAGCAGCAGGAAAGAAATGCCGCCCTCGCGGCCGATGACGGTACCCAACTGCTGCCACACGACCGCTCCTGCCGCCACCAGCAAAATCATCAAAAACCAGGTCGGAAGTTTGCCCGCCCGCAGATACAGCAGCACGAAGCGTAATACCAGCATACCGCCGAACACGGCAATGATGCCGGCAGGCAGCGTCGTCAGCAGCGGCAGTGATGCCCAAACCAATGCGAGCAAAACCGCCGCAATCACTTTGCGCGGCGGTATCTGTTCCAAAAAGGCGGGATTCAATATCAGCATGGAAAAAACGTTTCCGTAGGTTTTATGGCGTTTGAGGCCGTCTGAAAACACGGCTTATACAAAGGAAACTCATTGCGCCCGTATGGAAGGCCGTTTCAGACGGCCTCTTATCTTTACATCAGGGCCAACGCGGCAAGGCACATTTCGCGCTGGCCGTTTTGCGGCGCGATGGTGCGGCGCGGCAGCTCCAGCACATACGGCGCGCCAAACCGTTCGGCATCGAGTACGCGGCGGCACAACAGCCCTGCCAGCCGTTCGTTATCTGTGCCCGCCGGATAATCGCGGTAGGAAATGATACGGTCGTCGGCCACTGCCTGCAGTTCTTCAAAGCGTTTCGACATCATTTCGCCTGTTTTGGCATAAGTTTTCCATGCCACATGCTGCAGCGGCATGCCGTCCTGATGCACTTGAAGGTAGGCCAATTCGTCGCCGCCGGGTTTCAGACGGCGTTCGGCCGCCTGAACGTCCGCCTTCGGCCTTGCCTGCGGCGGCGTATGCGCTATCGGCGCGGGATACACCAGCGCGTCGCTCGGCCAGTGCCAGACGCATTGGGCGGCAATCAGGCCGAACGGCGCAACTGAAGCGGTACGCAGCGGCGGCACGCGCAACCGTCCGCGCAGGCGTGCGGGAACGCGCCAAACGAACTCTTTCTCCCCTGCCGCATCCACCGTCCAAACCTGCCACAGGTTTTCAGACGGCCTGTTGCCGTTTAGAAAATCATCTTCGCTGCACAGCCACAATTGCCGCTGCCTGCGGTTGTTCACGGCGCGCAGGTGCAGTTCGGCCTCCTGTCCGGCAAACACTTCCTTAGGCATTTCAACGTCGATTTGCAAGGACAAAAGCTGGCGCAGGGTCAGCAGCACGCCAACGATAAGGAAGCCCAAAAGCCAAAAGGCGGCGGCATAGGCCAAATTGACTTGGTAATTGACGCCGACCAGCCACAGCAAAACCACGACGACCGCCATTCCCGCACCCAAGCGCGTCGGGCGGCAGCGGATGGCAGACAAGGCGGGCGAACGTCCGACGGACGGCGCCGGCAGGGATTTACTGAACGGCCACATGATTGAGGATGCCGTTGAGCAGCTGCGTGCTGCTGCCGCCCTGTTGCAGCGGGCGCAGGCGGTGGTTGGTCACGGAAATCCAAACGGCCTTAATGTCGTCCGGCAGCACATGGCCGCGTCCGTGCATGAACGCCCATGCTTTGGCGGCATTGACGACGGCCAGCCCCGCACGCGGGCTGAGGCCGGTAACGAACAGGCCGGGCTGGCGGGTGGCCTGCACCAGCCGGAACACATAATCGGCGGCGGCTTGGGCAAACTTCGTCTGTGCCGCCTGCTGCTGCCAGGCCGTCAGGGTTTCGGCATTGCAGACCGGCTGTATTTTCGGCAGCACGCGGCGGCGGTCGCCGTGGAAATAGAGCATTTTTTCCGCTTCGGCGGCGGGATAGCCCATGCTCAAACGCATCATGAAACGGTCGAGCTGGGATTCGGGCAACGGGAAAGTGCCGAGCTGTTCGGTCGGGTTTTGCGTCGCCACGACAATAAAGGGCTTGGGCAGGCGGTAGGTCCGGCCGTCCACCGAAACCTGCTTTTCCTCCATGGCTTCAAGCAGGGCGGATTGCAGTTTGGGCGAGGCGCGGTTGATTTCGTCGGCCAGCAGGAAGGAGTGGAACACGGGGCCGGGGTGGAATTCGAATTTGCCTTCGTTCGGGCGGTAGATGTTGATGCCCAAGAGGTCGGAAGGCAGCATGTCGTTGGTGAACTGCACGCGGCGGTAGTCCAAGCCGAGCACCGCCGCCACACCGTGCGCCAGCGTGGTTTTGCCTACGCCCGGCACGTCTTCCAACAAAACGTGGCCGTCGGCCAAAATGCAGGCCAGCAGTTGTTTGAGTACGTCTTCTTTGCCCAGGATTAGGGTGTTGAGCTGTTGCAGTGCTGCCTGTATGTTTTGCGCCATAATCGTTATGCGTCTCAAATAAATCGTCGAAGCGGCGGATTGTAGCATGAGGCCGTCTGAAAAGGGTTTTCAGACGGCCTCCCAATATATCGCCGTGCGCCGTCAAACGTGATGCACGACGAGTTTCCGGCCTTTGTAGTCCAATACGTCCACGTCCATATCGAACAATTCGCGGATGTTGGCGGCAGTAAAGACGTCGTTGGGGTGGCCGGTCATGGCGACGCGCCCGCCCTTCATGGCGACGACGTGGTCGGCATAGGCGGCGGCCTGGTTGATGTCGTGCAGGACGACGACGGTGGTGCGGCTGTGTTCGTCGGTCAGGCGGCGCAAAAGCTGCATCAGGTTGCGGGCGTAATACATGTCTAAGTTGTTGAGCGGCTCGTCCAGCAAAACGTAATCGGTCTGCTGGCAGAACACCATGGCTATCATCGCCCGCTGCCGCTGCCCGCCCGACAGCTCGGTCAGGTAGCGTTCGGCAAACGTCTGAAGCTGGAAAGACGCCAATGCGTTTTCAACGATGGCTTTGTCGTTTTCAGACGGCCTGCCCTGATGGTAGGGATAACGGCCGAACATGAGCAGGTCGCGCACGCTGATGCGGCTGACGATGTTGTTTTCCTGTGTCAGGATGGAAAGGGTTTTGGCCAATTCGGCGGTCGGGGTGGCCGTTACGTCCAGCCCGCCGCAGGTGATTTTGCCGTGTTTGAGCGGCTGAAGCCGCGCCATGAACGACAAAAGGGTGGATTTACCCGCGCCGTTAGGACCAATCAGCGCGGTGATGCCGCCTTGCGGAATGTCGAGGCTGACGTTGTCCAATATGGTTTGCCCGCCTATGTCGTGGCTGACGTTTTGGATGGATATCATTGTATTATTCTCTTGTTTTCATTTGATTAGAATGTGGTTTTCAGACGGCCTTACAAAGTAAAAGGCCGTCTGAAAAAGCTACTTCGGCTTTCGCAGCACCAGCCATAAAAACACCAGCCCGCCGGCAAATTCGATGACCACGCTCAACACGGCCTTCATGCCCAAAAGGTGTTCGAACACGGTCTGTCCGCCCACCAGCAGCACCGATGCGGTGAGAAAGGCCATCGGCAGGCGCAGGCTGTGGCGGATACTGCCGCAAAAGCGGTCGGACAAGGCAACCACCAGCAGGCCGAAAAAGCTCACGGGCCCGACCAAGGCCGTGGCCGTGGCCGTCAAAACCGCAATCCAGAATAGAATCCACAACATATCGCGCCGGTAATTCAGGCCGAGATTCACCGCCTGATCGCGCCCCAGCAGCAGCACGTCCAGCTTATACCGTTCGCGCCACAGGAAAAAGGCCGACACCAGCGCGATAACGGCCGATACCCCCAGCAGCTTGGCGTTCACCGTGTTAAACGAAGCGAAGGTATTCGACTGCGCCACGGCAAACTCTTCGGGGTCGAGCAGCCTTTGCAGCAACGACGACAGGCTGCGGAACAAAATGCCGAACACCACGCCGATTAAAATCATCCGCGCCAAATCGCGCCCGCCCTGCCGCATCAGCGTTTGGAACAGCAGCAGCGAGCCGCCGACCATCGCCGCCAGTTCGAAGGCGAACTTGCCCGTCTGCGGCAGGGTCGAATAGCCGATGCCGCCCAACACCGCCACCAGCAGCGTCTGCAAAAACACATACAGCGAATCGAAACCCAGCACCGACGGCGTGAGAATCGGATTGTTGGTCAGCGTTTGGAACAGCAGGGTCGAAACGCCCACCGAATACGCCACCAGCAGCAGCGAGGCCAGCACCATCCCCCGCCTTGGCAAGACGAAATCCCAATGCCCGTTCGCACCCAGCGTCATAAACAGCACGCAGGATGCGGCCAGCAGGGCCAAAGCCGGCCACAGCGGGCGGTACAGGCCGGACAATGCGGCCGTTTTTTCCTTCGACATTCGGCACCTCCCTTTTTCAGACGGCGTACGCGGGTTTGCGCATCAGCAGGTACAAAAACAACACCGTCCCCACCACGCCGAACACGGTGGATATCGGAATCTCGAACGGTGCGCGTATCGTGCGGCCTACGATGTCGCAGGCCAGCACCAGCGAAGCCCCCATCAGCGCGACCGCCGGCAGGCTCGCACGCAGCTTGTCGCCCATCAGGCGGCTGACGATATTGGGCACGACCAGCCCAATAAACGGAATGCTGCCCACCGTAACCACCACCAGCGAAGTAATCAGCGACACAATCATCAGCCCCGACCACAAAACCGCCGTGCGGTTCAGGCCGAGATTGACGCTGACCGAATCGCCCAGCCCCGCAATCGTCAATTGGTCGGCAATCAGATAGGCGCATGCCGCCGCCAGGCCGCCTATCCACAGCAGCTCGTAACGCCCCTGCATCATATTGGAGAAATCGCCCGACAACAGCGCGCCCAAAGCCTGCATCATCTCCCGCTCATAGGCGATAAACAGCGTAACCGACTCAATCACTCCGCCGAAAATCACCCCCACCAGCGGCACCATCAACTGCGCCGTCGGCGGCAGGCGCGAAATCAACGCCATGAACAGCAGCATCCCCGCCATCGCCGCCACCGCGCCGACCGACATCCTCAACAGCGGCGCAACCGACGGCGCAAACAGCATCATCAGCAGCAAGGCCAAGGCCGCACTCTGGCTCGCCCCCACCATCGAAGGCTCGACAAAGCGGTTTTTCATCAAAATCTGCATAATCATGCCCGCCACCGCCAGCGACGCACCGCTCAACACCACCGCAAAGGTGCGCGGCAGGCGGCTGATCAGCATCAACTGCATACTGTCGGCCGAAGAAAAAATCCGCGACCAATGGAATTCCGCCACCCCGACCGACAAACTCAATGCAAACAGCGGCAGCAATATCAACAGATTGGCCAGATTGAACACCAATGCCTGTCGTTTCATCATTATTTCCTTAAATGGTTGAAGCCCCGCCGTTGAGGGCGGCACACCCGTTTGGCTTTATACGCAGCCCCGCGTGTCGGAATATCGCATCACATTGCCACACAATATCCGCGCACAGCCCGCACAAACTTTCAGACGGCCTCATGGCGGCATCCCGCGCATCAAGGCCGTCTGAAAAAATTAAATGCCTATTTCGCCTGAGAAAAAGCATCCTTCAACAAATTACCCGCATTCAGCAGCTCCTGCGCACCGCCTGCGGCCAAATAAGTTTCCGGCGGCAGATACACCACCTGCCCTTTTTTCCAGGCCGTACTCTGCGCCACCAGCGGATTATTCAACACTTCGCGCGCCGCCTGCCCTTCTTCGCCTATCGCCGCACTGCGGTCGAGGACGAACAGCCAGTCGGGATTTTTCTCCTTGATATATTCAAAAGAAACCGGCTGTCCGTGCGAACCTTCCTTAATCGCCTCGTCCGCCGCAGGCACGCCGATATCGCGGTGTATCCAACCGCCCAAACGCGAATCGGGACCGAAGGCCGACAACTTGCCCGCGTTCACCAAAATCACCAGCCCTTTTCCCTTACCCTGCGCGGCGGCCTTCGCATCGGCAAACGTCTTATCGATTTCCGCCTTCAAAGCATCCGCTTCGGCCTGCTTGCCGAAAATCCTGCCGTAAGCATCAATGCGCGCCTTCGCGCTCTCCTTCATATTGTCCGTTTGAGCCGTCATATCGATGGTCGGCGCAAGCTTGGCCAATTCGTCGGACACCTTGTCTTTAGCCATACGGCTGCCGATAACGATCAACTGCGGGTTATAGGCATTCAAGGCTTCATAGTTCGGCTCGAACAGCGTGCCCGCCTTCACCGCGTCTTTTAGCGGCGCATCCAAATAGGCCAACCTCTGCGCATCCACCGACGCGCCGATTTTCACGCCCAATTTGCTCAGCGTATCGACCGCGCCCAAATCATAAACCGCCACACGTTCGGGATTTTGCGGCACAACGGCTTCGCCGTGCGCGGTTTGGACTTTAACCGAGCCGGCCGGCACTTCGGCTGCGGCGGAACCGGCCTGCACCGAAGCGGAACCGTCCTGACCGCCGCAGGCGGCCAAAGCAAATGCGCAAGATAAAGTCATGAAAACGGAACGGAATTTCATCAAACATCACTCCCAAAAAAAGATAAAAAATATCTGTCTGTCAAAAGGCCGTCTGAAAACTTATCGGCACTTTCAGACGGCCTGTTTAAAAAATAATTATTCTCTTTCATTTTCTCATAAAACTACCGTTTTTAACAAACAGTAATATCGATTTTACTTCCACCGTCTTCAAATTTATTTTTATTTCTGTATTGACAGAAATTATAGACTAAAAATACAATACAGCCATTCCAAACATCCAGGCCGTCTGAAAACGGCTTGAATAGGAAATGCTGCAATATAAATACTGAAACAGCATTGAATAAAAGTTGAATAAAACTGCCGTATCCGTTGTTTCGGCAAACCGCCGCCCGGCAAAAATTTTTTGGCTTAAAATTTCTGTACAGACAGAAATTTAGGAATTTTAAAAATGGAACAGCAACGCAGAATACCTGACTACCTGCCCTACTCCCTCGGCATCCTGTGGCTGTGGAGCGGGCTGCAACCGGTTTTGACCGCGCCGCAGGAATCGCTTTCCCTCTTGGCCGAAGTCGGTTTTCAGACGGCCTTCCAATGGCCGCTGCTGCTGGCTTCATCGCTGCTCGACATCGTCTTCGGCCTGCTGTGTTTCAGCCGCACGCGCCGCCTGCCCGCACTTTGGGCGGTACAAGCGGCAACGGTGGCGGCATACAGTCTGATTATCGCGTTTGCCCTGCCGCAAATGTGGCTGCACCCGTTCGCACCATTGGTAAAAAACCTGCCGATTTTGGCACTGCTGGCCTTCCTGTGGCATGAAGGCCGTCTGAAAAAGTGAAACCGCGTTTATTCGAGGAACGACATCATGAACACCTATCTGATTGTAAAAACCCTGCACATCCTTTCGGCCACGCTAATGGTCGGCACCGGCTTCGGCACGGCGTTCTACCTCTTCTGGGCAAACCGCAGCGGCTCCGTGCCGGCGCAGGCGGTGGTGTCGAAATGGGTCATCAAGGCCGACTGGTGGTTCACCACGCCCGCCGTGATTTTCCAACCGCTGTCGGGCTGGTGGATGATGTCGCAGGCCAACTTATCCTTCGACACAAAATGGATAGCCTGGACCATCGGCCTGTATATCTTGAGCGGCATCTGCTGGCTGCCCGTGGTCTGGCTGCAAATCCGTCTGGCGAAAATGGCGCAAGCCGCACACGAAGCGGGAGAAAACAGCCTGCCGCAAAAATACTGGCGTTATGCGCGGATTTGGGAACTGTTGGGTTATCCTGCCTTCTGCGCCACAGTCGTCATTTACTTCCTGATGGTGCTCAAACCCGCCTGAGGCCGTCTGAAACCCGGCTGTAAACCCGAAGCGATCTATAGAGTAACGCCATGGACAAGCACACAATTTTCTACGATGCCGAATGCCCGATCTGCATCCGTGAAATCGCCCTGATTTTGGAAGACAACCGCGCGGAATATTTCAAAGCCGTCGCCATTCAGGGCAACGAAGAAATATTGAAACAATACGGCATTACCGCCGAAGATGCGCTAACCTACCTGCACATATTGCGCAACGACGGCGTCATGCTGGGCAAAATGCCGGCCGTCCGGCTGATGTACCGTGGATTTAAAGGCTTTGCCCTCGTCAAACTGGCCAACCTGCCGCTGCTCGACCGCCTCGCCGACCTGATTTACCCTTGGTTCGCCCGCAACCGCTACCGCTTCCCGGCGTGGCTCCTGCCCCGTCCGCAATGCGAAAACGGCGTATGCCGTATCAAACCTTTAGAAAGGAACCTGAAATGAAAAAACTGTTACTCCCCCTGCTGCTGTTGCCTTGCGCCACCTTTGCCGCCGCCGACGGCGGATTGTCCCAATGCCGCCGCGTCTTCCGCGACAACATGGAAATCGCCGTCTTCACCATGCCTTGCCCGCCCGACAGCCAAGATGCCGCCCTGCCGCCGGAAAAAATGACCGCGCACCTGCGCCGGGTTCAAGAATGCGAAAACCGCATGGCCGGCGGCGATGCCGCACAAGCCGCCCGAATCGAAAAAGAACTGTTTGAGTTCGTCAGTTCCCGTGCCAAAACCGTGCGTGCCCTCGAAGGCAAACCGCAGGAAATGGCCGCCTACTGCCGGAAACAAAACGAAACCGCCCGCCGCCTGCTGCTGACTTACTGACCCGCCGGAACAACGAAAGGAAACACCATGGAAAACCTGATGATTGTTATCATGACGGCCGCCGTCTCCCTCCTCACCAGCCTGACCTGCTGGCTGATTGTCGGCCCACAACTCAAGCACGTCCTGGCCTCCCTCTGCAACGACGAACGCGAAAACGTCAAAGAAATAAGCGGCCTGTTCTGGCAGCGGCTCTACGCCGGGCTGACCGTCTTCATCCCGCTCCTGTGCGTCCTGGCGTTCGCACCGGATTTCGAACTCAGCGCGGCCGCCAACCTGCTTATCGCCATGCGCTGCGCCATCTTAGGCGGCGTCATCCTACTTTTGGTGCTGGCCTACCAAATCCGGCAGCAAATCCGCCTGTTGCAGAAAAAAGAACCCTCAATACCCGCCGGATACCGCATCGGCGAACTGGAACAGCAAAAATGAAACCGACCGGAAAACCCCAAATCGAATGGCGCGACCTGCTGCACTTAAACCGCCGCCAGATTGCCCTCAACGTTTTGCTCTCCCTGCCGTTCTTGGCCGCATCCTGGCTGTTTGCGGCATACGGGCAATACCTTGCCGCACTCGTCATGTCGTTTTTCTTCTTCACCTGCGCCCTGCGGCAGGCGCACGACTGCTACCACCACAGCATCGGACTGAACCGTCCGGGCGTACGCATCATGCTGCACCTGCTGAGCATCGCCATGCTGTGCAGCACCCACGCCATCCGCCACACCCACCTGCAACACCACCGCGACCCGCTGGGCGAAGGAGACGTGGAAGGCAACTGGGCACGCCTGCCCGCCTGGAAAGCCATCCTGTTCGGCGGCCTGTTTTCCGTACGCATCCAATGGCAGGGGCTGATGCACGGCAGCCGCACCACCCGAAGCCGCAGCCGCCTCGACATGCTCCTGATTGCCGCCTTTATCGCCGCCGCCCTCATCACGCGGCACCCCGTACTGCTTTACCACACCGCCGCCATGATAGCGGCCAACGCATTGGTCGGCTTCTTCGCCGTCTGGTCGGTACACCATGACTGCGACACGCACGGCGTATACGCCCGCACCGAACGTCAGGCCTGGGCAAACTTCGCCACCGTTTACCTGCTCTACCACATGGAACACCACCTGTTTGCCGCCGTCCCCTCCAACCACCTGCCCGAACTCGCCCGCCGCCTCGATGCCGCCGCGCCGGAATGGAGCGCGCACCGCGTCCTGCCGCAGCCGAAAAAACAACCCTGCCCGCTCAAACGCCTGCTGCACACCTAAAACCTTTTCAGACGGCCTCCCCGTCCGGCACGGAGGCCGTCTGAAAACAGGAAAACAAATCCGGAAGGCGGTTTCACAACCGAAACGGACAACGCGGACAACCATCCGTTTCCAAACCGCCGACCAACGGAATATCGAATGCCCAAACACACGCCGGCCGCACATTAAAGCTTTCAGACGGCCTCAAGCATCCCCTGCCCGACGACAAAGAAAACAAGGAAAACACCATGAACATCCTGCTGCTCGGCGGCAGCGGCTTTATCGGCAGCCGCCTCGCCCGCCGCCTGCGCGAAGCCGGACACCAAGTCCGCACCCCGTCGCGCCGCGAACTCGACCTGCTGAACCCCGAAGCATCCGCCGCCATGCCGCTGCTGGAAGGCTGCGATGCCGTCGCCAACTGCGTCGGCATCATGAGCCGCCGCCGCGACCTGCTCGAAACCGTCCACCACCACACCCCCGCCAAACTGGCGGCATGGGCGCGGGAAGCGGGCGTTTCCCGCTGGCTGCAACTCTCCGCCCTCGGCGCAGACCCCGCACATCCTGTCGCCTTCGTCGGCAGCAAAGGGCGCGGCGACCAAGCTGTCTGCAAAAACGGCCCGCACACCGTCTTGGCACGCCCTTCCGTGGTATACGGGCGCGGTGGCGGCAGCTGCGAAGCCTTCCTCAAACTGGCGCGCCTGCCCGTCCTGCCCCTGCCGGACGGCGGCCGTTTCGACCTCCAACCCGTGCATGCCGAAGACGTGGCCGACGGCCTCGCCCGCCTCCTGAACGCCCCGTCGGCGCACGGCAGCGTCATCCACATGACAGGCCGTCTGAAACTGACGCTGGCCGACTACCTCAACCTATTGCGCCAAACCGTACACCGCAAACCGCCGTTTCAAACCGCCTCCATCCCGCTCACCCTCCTGCGCCCGATGCTGCCGCTGGCCAACCTGTTGAGCGACGGTTTCCTCAGCCCCGACAGCATCGCCCTGCTGCAACAAGGCTCCTGCGCCGACACCGCCGCCTTCGCCGCCCTGCTGGAACGCGAACCGCTGGGCGCGGACGAGTTTTACCGCCTCGATTAACACGCACCAACCATCCTTGGCCAAAAGAGGCCGTCTGAAAAACCAAACGCCCGCCGTGATATACGGCAGGCGTTTTGACTGCAAAACGGCAGGATTCGAAACCAATCCACGCAAGCGGGAATCCAAACACGAACGCGCCGCCCACACCACCCACGGCAGAATTCGTCATTCCCGCGCAGGCGGGAATCTAGGCATTTGATTTTCAGAAACGCTTAGAATCTGTCCCACAGTCAAACTCCCAAACTCCCGCCTGCATGGCGGGCTTGCGTCAGCTGATGGCGATACGGAGTGTCCTTATTTGATGGATTATATTTTCAGACGGCCTCCGCAATCATCGGGGCACTATAACCAACACGCGAGCAATCAATACGACATTGGCCACTTGCGCCATCTGCCTGCGCCGGTTTGCTTCGTCATTCCCGTGCAAGTGAAAATCCAAACACGAACGCGCCGCTCACACCGCCCACGGCAGAATTCGTCATTCCCGCACAGGCGGGAATCCAGGCATCGGATTTTCAGAAACGCTTAGAATCTGTTGCATAGTCAAACTCCCCCTTGCGCGGCGGCCTTGCGTCAGCTGATGGCGATACGGAGCGTCCTTATCCGATGGATTATATTTTCAGACGGCCTCCGCAATCAGCGAGGCGATGGTTTCGCTTGCGCCTCGGTGGTGGCGGATAAAGCCTTCCGCACAGTCCGATACCTGCCGGCGCAGCCGGTCGTCCGAAAGCCATTGTTCGGTTATCTTGCGCCATTCGTCGGCATCGCGCACCTGAACGGCCGCGCCCGCCTCGGTTGCGCTGCGGCAGGCTTGGTCGAAATTGTAGGTGGAAAAACCGAACACGGTCGGCAGGCCGCAGGCAATCGGTTCGATGATGTTCTGACAGCCGCTGTCCACCAGGCTGCCGCCGACAAAGGCAGCATCGGCGGCGGCGTAATAGGCATAAAGCTCGCCCATGCTGTCGCCTATCCAAACCTGCGTATCGGCGGCCACTGCTTGGCCGTCGCTGCGTTTCTGCGTGCGGAAACCCAGCGTTAAGGCCGTCTGAAAAACGGCTTCGAAGCGTTCGGGATGGCGCGGCACAATCACCAGCAGGGCATCGCCGCGGTAGGACTGCCAAGCCCGCAGCAGCAGTTCTGCTTCGTCTTGGTCGCGGTAAAAGCGGGTGCTGCCGCATACCGCCGTCGGCCTGCCGCCTATTTTGCGTTTGAACTCGGCGGCTTTCTCCAGCTGTTCGGGCGGCGGGGAAATGTCGTATTTGGTGTTGCCGCACACTTTCGGGTCGGCCGCGCCCAAGCTTTTCAGACGGCCTGCATCGGCTTCGGTTTGGACATAGCAGCCTTTCAGGGCGGCCAGGGCCGGGCGGATAAGGGAAGCGGCCTTGAGGTAGCCGCGCTGCGATTTTTCCGACAGGCGGGCGTTGGCGAGAAATAAGGGAAGGTTCCGTTCGCGGCAGGCGGCCATGAGGTGCGGCCAGATTTCGGTTTCCATCAGGATGCCGAAGCGCGGGCGGTGTTCGTCGAGAAACTGAGCCACATAATCGGGACGGTCGTAAGGGAGGTAGCGGCATTGCGCGTCGGGAAACAGTTTTTCCGCCGTTTCGCGCCCCGTCGGCGTCATTTGGGTAATCAGCAGCGGCGCGTCAGGAAAGCGGCGGTGCAGGCTGCGGACGAGCGGTTCGGCGGCGCGCGTTTCGCCCACGGATACGGCGTGCAGCCAAATGGCGTTTTGCAGCGGTGCGGGATGCGGACGGCCGAAGCGTTCGTCCCAATAGTCGAGATAGGCGGGGTTTTTGACGGCGCGGCGGCGGAGGTAGCGGCGGATAAGCGGCGGGGCGATTTGCCAAAGGGCGCGGTACAGCAGGGAAAGCGGTGTCATGTTCGAAGGCCGTCTGAAAAAGCGTTATTGTAGCTTTCAGACGGCCTCTGCGGATACGGCTTTCTTCGGGAGTATGTTTTTCAGACGGCCTCTTCAGCGTCGAAATATTCGATTTCCAGCGTTTCGATGTCGTAGGAATCAAGACGGCCGTTTTCCAAACAATAATAGCGGACGAGGTTGCCGCGCTCCTGCCGCATGGCAGAGGCCGTCTGAAACCTCAAACGGCATAACGCTACACGCATAAAATAACCCTGCCGCTTAAACGGCAGGGTTTCGGTATCGGATATTACGCCCCTTCGCGCAGGATGCGGCGGATGGCGGAAAGCTGGCGGCGGCTGACGGGCAGGACTTCTTCCACATCCAACACTTTCGCGCCCCAGCTGGCATTGCTGTCGTCATCGTCGCCGTCGAGGCGGATCAGGCTGTCCAGCGTATGGCGCATCACCAGCGCGTTGCGGTGGACGCGGATGACTTTCTCACCCAGCAATTCTTCCCAGTGCACCAGCGTTTTCGGCAGTTCGTATTTCGCACCGTCGCCGGTAATCAGAAACACGGTTTTCTGGTCGGCCTGCAGGTAGCGCGCCTGCTGCCAGGGGATTTCCAACATGCGCTCGCGGGTAAACACTTGGAAGTTTTTGAATTCGTCGGCACTTTCTTCAATGTTGTCCTGAACGCGGGCGAGTGCGGCCTGCAGGCGGGCGATTTTAATCGGCTTGAGGAGGTAATCCTCCGCCGCCAGCTCGAACGCGCGCAAGGCGTGCTCTTCGTAAGCCGTGGTAAAAATCACATGCGGCTGTTTCTTGGCAATCCGTTTGATCCGTTCGACAAACTCCAAGCCGTTGATTTCGGGCATATTGATGTCGGTAAAGACGATATCGACTTCGTGCACGCTCAACCATTCCAAAGCCGCTTTGGCATGATGGAACACTTTCAGCAACACGACATTGCATTCTTCAAGCAAAACACGCAGCCGCTCGGCCGCCAAAACTTCATCTTCAACAATGATTGCACTCGGCATACTTCACCATTAGTTTTTTGTTTTCGCAGTCGCGCAATGCTAGCGGGTTATCCCCCGCTTAGCAATAGCCTCCGCCCTTTTTGCTTTGCAGACAAGGAAAAATACCGCAAAAAGGCCGTCTGAAAGCCGGGTTCGACCTTTTCAGACGGCCTTGACGACCGCTCCGAATAGAATTTTGAGAACGAAAATCAAATATGTTAATATTTTAAACCCATCATCCATAGTGAAAGTAAAGACAATGAAAACACCCAAATATCTGACCGCCCTGCTGCTTGCCGCCGCTGCGGCATCGGCATCCGCCGCCGAAATCGCTTCCGGCGAAGGCAAGGTTTTCGATGCGCCCGATTATGTCGTGGTCCGCAAAAAACTGGCTGCCGGCAGTGAAATGAAACGGCACAACCATCCGGGGCACGATGTTTTATTGACCATGAGCAAGGGGCGCGTGGTTTTCGAATTAAACGACGGCGAGAAACACGAATTGAAAACGGGAGACGTGATGCGGTTTGACGGCGCGGACTTTATTTCCGGCAAAGCGGCCGAGACGAGCGAGTTCGTCGTTACGCTGATAAAAGGGAAAACCGGAGGCGGGACGGAAAGCGGGCACGATCATCATCACCATCATTGAATTTCCCCGTCAAACGAAAAACGCAGGCCGTCTGAAAGCCTGCGTTTTGCGATTCGGACGGGTAATCCGACCTTTTCAGACGGTCTGTCCGCCGCAATCGGGCCGATGCGCGTCATTTCCACGCCAACGCCGCATCATAAAGCGATTTTTTGTTCTCGCCGCAGATTTCGGCAGCCAGCGCGGCGGCCTGTTTGGTGGGCAGCTGGGCGGACAAAATCTTCATCACGCGCAGCGATTCTTCCGACAAACCGGCGTTTTTCTCCCGCACCGCCGGATGCAGGATCAACACCATTTCGCCGCGCGCCTGATTGCCGTCGTCCGCCAAGGCCGTCTGAATATCGCTTACCGTGCCGCACAAAAAGGTTTCAAACGTTTTCGTCAGCTCGCGCGCCAGCGTCAGCCGCCGCTGCGGGAACACGGCCGCCATATCGGCCAAAGCCCCCCCGATACGGTGCGGCGTTTCAAACATCACCACCGGATAGTCCGCTTCCGACCACCGCTCGAACAGCCTGCGCCGTTCGCCCGATTTCGGCGGCAGGAAACCGTTGAAATAAAAATCCGACTCGGACACACCCGCCCCGCTCAAAGCCGCCATCACCGCACTCGCGCCCACCACGGGCACGACATTGAACCCCGCCCCGCGCACCCGCGCCGCCAGCAGTACCGGCACGGCCACCACCAGCTCGACCATCGACATGCCGGCCATGGTGCGGCGAGCTGCCGGCAGGCGGCGTACCGGGCTTGTCCCCCGCCAGGGCGGCATTCCGTACCGGGGCAATTCTTCTGACGAAGACGGTGTGCCCTGCACGGGCGGATTACGCTGCGAAGGTGGGATGCTCTGCGCCAGCGGATCTTTCTGCAAAGACGGCATGTTCTGCACCGGAAGATTTTTCTGCAAGGGCAGCATATGCTGCGCCGGCATGCTTTTTGATGGCAGGTATTTCCGTGAAATAAATTTCATGACCATCTACTCAAAAAGAGTTTGCACGAAAGCACACCGAACCAAAGCCATTGAAAATTTGCGCCGCCGCCCTGTCCTGCACGGTGCGCGCGTGAACGAACGTGTTCATGACAGGCGCCCTGGGTGTGCATCCGGCGCCTCATCCAGATATTCAATGGGCACCGGCGCCATGGATTTCCCTGCACTACCAGAGTCCTGAAAATGGCCTGCCTCACCGGAATCCCGGGGATGGCCCGTCTCACCGGGCAGGACAGGATGCCCCACCAGCATCTGCGGAGGTTGTCCATCCCGACGGGACGGGCGTGCCGGCACCGCCTGACCCATGGCTGCCCCCCGCATGCCCGAAGCCCCCGTGTGCTGGCCTGTGCCCGATCCAGCCACTG
>ERZ773056.712-NODE-712-length-17450-cov-17.183156_pt1 | contig 17450 bp, 13 predicted proteins | sample MGYA00580857_ERZ773056 | MGnify/ENA primary metagenome ERZ773056 (study PRJEB29015, sample SAMEA2737996) | human oral metagenome | biome: human oral; feature: human-associated habitat; material: dental | place: China | collected 2114 ... | reverse complement strand
GCTGTAAAGATTGTCAAGCAAAATGGGAAAGAGGTTTGGAAGCCAAAAGGTCGTTCATATATGAGATGTCTTGATGATTTGGAGATTATAAGCCAATATAACGCTGAAATCATGGGGTTCTATAACTACTACTCGATAGCGAACAACAGCCCGGTTATTGACTCGTTCTATCATATTATGGAGTATAGTATGTACAAGACATACGCCGCCAAATACACTACTTCAAAAAAGAAAATTATTGCGAAGTACAAGAAGAACGGCGTGTTCTCCATACCATACACAAATAAAAAGGGATATGAGGTCAGGCGTGAGTTTTACGACAAAGGTTTCAAACGCAAGGAACTACCGAACCGCTATTTGAATGACAAACTACCTAACACAGTCGCTATAACGGGTGGCAGAAATGGGTTGATTGCAAGATTAAATGCACGAGTATGTGAAAACTGCGGAGCAACAGATCATCTTGAAATGCACCATGTACGTAACCTCAAAGACTTGAAAGGTAAAAGTGATTGGGAAATCAAAATGATTTCTCGTAACCGTAAAACATTAGCAGTATGTTCTGCATGTCATCACAAAATACATTCGGGGAGAAAGTTAGACTGAATGATAAGGTGGAGAGCCGTGTACGGGGAGACCTGTATGCACGGTTCGGAGGCGAGTGCTTGGAAACCTACCATTGTAACAAATGGCAAGGCGCCGGGTGCTTAGCCTATGGCCAACTTGCCAGCGCCAAAATCCCGCTTTCGCGCATGATTTCGCCCGCGCTTTATTGGGTGATGACGGGCAACGATTTCACGCTCGACATCAACAATCCCGCGGCGCCGAAGATCTTAGTGGTGGGTAACAATCCCGACCGACAGAATATTTACTCGGCCGCCCTCGGGCTATACAATAGCCGCATTGTGAAGCTGATCAACAAGAAGAAGCAGCTCAAAAGTTCGGTCATCATCGACGAGCTGCCAACGATCTACTTCCGCGGTCTCGACAACCTGATCGCCACGGCACGCAGCAACAAGGTGGCTGTCTGTCTCGGTTTTCAGGACTTCTCGCAGCTCACGCGCGACTACGGTGAAAAGGAAAGTCGGGTGATTCAGAACACGGTCGGGAATGTGTTTTCGGGGCAGGTGGTGGGAGAAACTGCCAAGACGCTCTCCGAACGGTTCGGCAAAGTCCTGCAAAGAAGGCAGTCCGTCTCCATCAATCGGCAGGACGTCTCGACCTCGATCAACACGCAAATGGACAGCCTGATTCCGGCCTCAAAGATCAGTAACCTGACGCAAGGCATGTTTGTCGGCGCCGTGTCCGACAACTTCGACGAGCGTATCGAACAGAAGATCTTCCACGCGGAGATTGTGGCCGATACCGCCAAAGTGTCCGCTGAGATGAAGTCCTACCGCCCGATCCCCGTCATCGCCGACTTCCGCGATGCCTCGGGAGGAGACACGATGAAGGCCTCCATCGACGCGAACTATCGCCAAATCAAGCAGGAGATTCTCTCGCTCGTGGACTCCGAAATCGCCCGTATCAAAGCCGACCCGAAACTACAGGGGCTGATGAAGGGGTGAGGTCAAAAACGCATTTTGGGGGGAAGAAATACACTTTTGTGTAATGCGATTTTCTTTGGTCTTGTAGATCTTTGCGGTAAAAATCAGAGGAATGAAAGAACGATATAGCAGGAACCGCATTTACGTAGATGCGGAAGAGCAAGAGAAAGTGCGCGAATTTCGAGTGTTTTTGGGTGGTGCCGGCATCGGTAGCATCATTTCTGAATGTGCGCTCAGATTCGGATTTGAAACGCTTACCATTGTGGATGGAGACAAGGTGGAAGAATCGAATCTGAACCGACAAAATTATCGGATATGCGACATTGGGAAACCAAAGGTCGAAGCGTTGAAAGAAAGACTGCTAAGCATCAATCCAAACGCAAACATCACAGTCGTGAATGCTTTCATAGATAAAGACAACATGGTTGAATTACTCAAGGGACATTCCGCGGCCGTTAATGCACTTGATTTCTCATCAAATGTACCGTTTTTGTTCGATGCGCATTGTCGGCAATGCAAAATACCAGTATTGCACCCTTACAACCTTGGTTGGGGTGGATTGGTAATGGCCGTGTCACCTGATGGCTCGCAATTGAGTGATCTCTCGGACGATTATCACAATTTTGAAGCACGATTAGTCCAACGTAGGATCATTGACTATTTCCGTCTTTTGGGGAGCCCCAAACGGTGGCTTGAGGATATAATGGCACGTTACAAAGCAGAAAAAAGTCCTGCTCCTCCACCTCAGTTAGCTGTCGCTTCGTGGATAGTCGGTGGGCTTTGTACCAATCTGTTATTTTGCCTTGCCACCGGATGCCGAGTAAAATGGTATCCGGATTTTTATCTTTCATCGATCAAAGATAATTAATACATCAACACACAAAGTGAAGCCCCACAAACAAGCCAGCTAAGGGAGAGGTATTTTACATTAGAATCCTTGGCTGTATCAAAAAAACATCGGTCGCTTTTGCATACTAATTTAGACCATTCTTCTGTTGATAGCAGCCAGCACAGCGGTGGATTCATTTCTTACGGCTAATTTTGCAAAAATTTTCTTTCGATACAGTTTGATCGTGTTCTCCGACCTATTCAGTTTTGCAGCGATTTCTTTTGTCGTATTGCCTCGCACTAAAAGGGACATTACTTCTTTTTCCCGTTTGGTCAAAATAGATCGTTCTTTTGTCCATTGTCGGTTTTCATATGTCCATAGTGCCTCATCACCCAAACGGGTAACTTCAATATTACCCGCTTTAGATGCTGCAGACAACGAAGCGACGCAGAGTACCAACCATACATGCTTCCCGCCCGGCGTCATTTTCAAAGGTGTGATTTTATGATTGATCAAAATAGGCACTTTTCCTAGCGGACAAATGTGGAAATCATAACTAATGACATATTCATTTAATTGCTCAGACGGTACGGTGCTTGCAAATTGGAAGCCAGAGCGATTTGCTTCGAGCAGTAAACGATGCTCAGACTCAGGTGTGAATTTTAAATAAAAATCATACCCCATCGCTTGAACTTGCTCCGCTTTCATGCCACAGAGATAAAATGGATTATTGGATACATATAAAAAATTTTGCCTGTAATAATCGATTATATATATGCTTTTGTATGTAGTGCGTGCAACCACATCAAAAGCCTCTATAAATGGAGACAATCTTGCATACTCGTCCTCCGAAACATAGGATACACAGTTCTCCTCAGTGAAGAAATCCTCCTTCTTTACCATATAGTCAACATTCCTTTCGAGGGCAAAAGTAGGAAATCTCAAGCATTATATGAGTGATCTCGTTACAAACAGCAGGGCTGACGCATAATCCGAACTATAGCCCCAGTTCGAAGAGTTGCAGAGGATTGAGCTTGGCTAAGAACATCTGCACTCGTGGAATCGACTTGCCGAGCTTTGCTTTTAGACGCTGTAGGATGAAAAGATCGATTTTGGCCATGAGCTCCATGTTTATGGCCGCCTCCCCCGCACGCTTGCTCCAACCATCCTCTCCAAGGTAAACATCAAGCATGTAGTGAAGCTGATTCTCTATTTTCCAGTAGTCGCGGATGGCCCGGAAAATACGCTTGCTGTCCTCTATAGAGCTGATGTAATAGGACGTCTCTGCAGTATCTTTTCCCTGGCGCTTGTCGTAACGTTTGTGCGTGATTCGATGAATACTCTTGATCCCGGCCCAATCTTTAAAGGCGTAGGAATCATCGAGCATTTCCGGGCTCAAGACTACGCTTTTCATCTGCCTATGTTCAATGCGCCCGTGCTCCAAACCCTCCTCTTTGTTCACCGTGTAACCTTTAGATATGTTTGGGAAACTGTCCTTCAGTTCTTGTAGCAGGGTCGGTTGATGGCCTTTGACCTGAAGCACGTAATCGCCTCCGGTCTCCAACACCTGCGCTGCCACGTCGTGCTGACAGCCGATTGCATCGATGGTGATCAGGGCGTCGGTGACGTCAAGTTCATCCAAAAGCCGACAAATAGCGTCCAACTCATTGCCCTTGACGGGCACGGCGTCCATTGATAGTACAAGCTGTAGATGTGGGTCATAGGCAGAGACAATATGTGACTCTGTATCCGGACTGAGCTTTTTAACGCCACGCATTGTCTTGCCGTCGATACAGATTTGGCGCGTCTGTTCATCCCACTGTAGGAGATTCACAATCCAGTTTAGATAGGCCTCCTTGAAGACCTTGTGGAGAATGTGACTTGCAGAGCACGATTTTAAGTGTGTCGTGGGAGGGCGTAACGTGCTCTAAATCATCTCCAAATAGCTGTTTGTAGAGCTTACGAATACTGGCTTCGTGTGCCAGTGCATAATCTTGCATGGTGTACCAAGAGTCATGTTTAGAGATACTGGCACAGAATGCGATCAGAAGCAAGAGGGGCAAGGGATAACGTTTGTTCTTGTTGTTACGGCGGTCATCAATCAGGGTGAGACTCCGGATAAGGCTGGGCAGTTCCATTATTGTCATGTATAGTTTGATGGGACGAAGCTAAACAGAATCCCTGACCTCGAAAAGCGATTGTGCGTCAGCCCTGTTACAAACAGCACAAGACAATAAGTAGCGCACCATAATTAGTTGACACTTCAATGCCATTTGATAGATGTAGTGCCAAGACCATAATGCTAACTAATTACAGCGATCTACTTACTTAGAATACGAAACCAATTATAGTTTTGTCTCCGTAAATATAAAAAGAAACGATATGAATCGACTTATTTCGACTTACGGCGAGTACGCCATTTGGCAGCTTTCAGTGCGTTCTTTGTACCAGTTGGCTGAGTTCGTGGTCTGCCAAAACCACGAACATCACACAAAAAGAATCGGAGATAATTTTCAAAGTGAGGTGCTTGCTGTATATAAAGAAGAATTACAATATTATGAACGCTCTCAAACCTTGATAGCCACGACTGCCGATGACCAAATTATCGGTTCGATCCGACTAATGAATTGGGATAGAGAGCAACCGCTTCCTATGCAAACGTATTTCAACTTGTCATCCTTCGAGAAGGCTTTACCTATCAGTACTAATATTTGGCATATAGGACGATTTGCCGTCAGTGCCAAAGCGGGGGCCAGCGGACTTACACTGTTTAAGCTACTTCTCCTCTATGCCATGAGACCTGTTTATGAGAGTGATAATGACTTAGCATTAGCCGAGTGTGACAATAAATTGTTGCGTATTATGCGATTAATGGGAATACAGGTACAAAGTATAGGAGAAAGCATGGAGTATTTAGGTTCTGAAACGACTCCTGTGTATGCTACACGTGACGGACTGACCAATTTCTTCAGCAAGAACCGATGGCTTATGGATCGTTGCACCACAGTTGCAATCGCCTAATAAAATATACCCCAAACGGGTAGTTTTTGAATTGAAATACAAAAACTACCCGTTTGGGGTATTGTGAGGGGAAAATCGCGACCATACTTTTGTGGCGTCTTAAAAAACGAGGAAGAACCGATGACAATGTGATGTAAGATGTAATACATATACAAAGCTCCGTCTACGCGAAGTGCTGTAAAGACCAATAAAGACTCTCTCGCAAGGAGTCTGTAATTTGGCGCGATAATGATCGCAACTACACGATCATGTACAGCAATCAACGTTGTCGGAGATTGAACAAACAGAGCAGAGTATATAGCGAAGTAAGGATGAGTTAACAATCTGCTGAAAGCGAAGCATAGTATAGTAACGAGTATGGCAGTGCAGCAATTTCCAACCGAACTTTCCATTGATGGATGAATTGTATCGGGAAACTGCATTAAAAAATGGATGCAATTGTGAGAACCGTAATGTAAATAATGTAATTACGACAAACATGGAAGATCTCAAAAAAGTAGACAAAGACCTTATGTTGATGCCTTTGTCTTATACAGAGCAGGGGCTCTTAAAAGGTGGTTTTGTCACTATACCTAATGGAGATTATAGTCTCGCTTCGATAAGCAACCGAAACTGTTCTACTTCAGGATGGTTTAATGGGAACTGTGGCTGTCCTCGCTGTAGCCGCGATTCGTCTGGACCACCGCCACGCCCAGGGACGGATGGAAGCGGAACACCACCTCCTCAAGGGCCTCCGCGATAGATTCGAGGATCTGTTTACAGAGAAGTATTGTATCCCCATGTATGCCTCAACAATTGTGTATTACAATCTTTGAAAGTGGGCGGCAGACTATGGCTAAAGCCGTTAAGTATATAGCCTAGGTCGAGGATCCTAAGCCACAAGGCGGATTTCCACATGGATTGTAGACCATCAATTGAGGCAAAGCATGAGACATCGTATAGAACATATACGATAGGCGTATAAGGAATGTAAATGTGAAAGTAAAAGTCCATATTCTTTACAAGTAGCATTTACTTCCTGTTCTAATATCAGTCAGAATAAAAGGTTTAGCGTAAGACAAATAATATCACAATGAAATGGAGTGTTTACAATATATTTTACGAATTGTCTAATGGCAGGTTTGTTTTATATAATTATTCAACGGATTCAGCCATGGTTATGACGAGAGGCCTTAGGAGTATTGTTGATTTACATAAAGACAAGATAAATAATTTATCTACAATACATCCAGATCTTTATAATGAGTTAAAGAGCCGTGGCTATGTTATATGCGATGATGTTGATGAGCAGACGTCTGTAATAGAAAACATTCGCGAAGGTTTAAACTCGTCAAGGAAATTTAATCTAACAATAAATCCAACTTTGGATTGCAACCTTAAGTGCTGGTATTGCTATGAGACATTAATACCTAACAGTAAGATCACTCTAGAGGTGCTTGATGGGATAAAATCTTTGGTGCTCAATATTGTAAGAAAAAGAAAACTAGAGGAATTGAATTTGTCTTTTTTTGGCGGAGAACCCTTGTTTAAGACAAGAGAAGTAGTGTTCGATATAATCAACTATGCGAAAAGACATTGCGAATTGCAAGGTAAACGGCTGAAATTGCATTTTACAACAAATGCAACGCTGCTTAGTCCCAATATAATTAAAGCCATCTCTTTATCGCAATTGGACACCTTTATCCAAGTTCCATTTGATGGCGGAAGAGACGAGCATAATTTAACAAAAAGAATAAATTCTGCCATAGGGAGCTATGATCTTTCTTTAAAAAATATACGACATGCGTTAGAGCTTGGAATAAAGGTGGCAATACGATGTAATTACACATCGAAAAACATAGGCTCATTCCAATATTTAATAGACGATGTTAGTAAATTTCCATTGGAATGTAGAGATAGGATAACCTTTCAGTTTCAACAAGTATGGCAGGATGTTCCAAAAATAGACACATACAAAGAAATAGATAACATCAAGATGCTTTTATCTGAAAAAGGTTTTGATAATAACCTAGAAGGGCTAGGTGCCATATCCTCCTTCTGTTATGCTGATTTTGAGAATTCTATAGTGGTGAATTACAATGGTGATTTATTTAAATGTACAGCAAGGGATTTCAAGAAAGAGAACAGAATAGGAATTCTACTTCCAAATGGCGATATTCAATACAATAAAAAGTACGAAGAAAGAAAGCATTCGTTCTTCAACAAAGAATGCGGAGAGTGCATAATATTACCAATATGCACCATCTGCTCTCAGCGACGATATGAATCCTTTGATAAGGAGTGCTGTCCTCAAACAATTTCGGAAGAAGAGAAATTGAACCAAATTATTTATCGCCTAAAGTCTCTTTATCCCCACTATATTATATAGTAGTTATGTGATTAGATACAAAATAGTAGTTATTTAGATGCAAAATAGTAGTTATGTGGTTAGATACAAATAAGTACAGCGGAATATTTTGGAGAGGGGTGAGGTTATTGGTGCTCATCTCGACATTGTTGGGGGGACAAATGCCTGTGACAAAAGCGCAGGAGCTGACCGGACGCGTGGTGGACGACGCGAAACGTCCGATGGAGTTTGTCAATGTGGTAGCCTATGCGCTGCCCGATTCTGCCTTTGTGGCGGGGGCGATCACCGACGCCAATGGCGCCTTCTCGTTGCCAGTCCCTGGCACGGCTGCGAAACGCGTGCTGAAGGTCTCCTTCGTGGGCTATGAGACGCAAGTCGTTGAGGCACGGCCGGGCATCGTCGTCACCTTACGACCCGAGGCGGCAGCGCTCGGCGAGGTCACGGTGACGGCCGATCGCATTCGCCGCAGTGTAGGCGGATACACGGCCAACCTGCTCGGCTCGACCGTGACGCAGGGCCGACAGACGGACGAGATACTGGCATTGCTGCCCGGCGTGACGCGTCGAGATGGAGTGCTGCAAGTGCTTGGGCAAGCCGTCGGAACGGTCTACGTGGACGGCATCCGGCTGACCAGCACCAAGGAACTGGCCGCCCTGCCCGCCGACCGCATCCGTCGTGTGCAGGTGGATTACACGCCCGGCAGCAGTGAATTTGCTTCCACACGCGGCGCCGTGATCCGCATCACACTCCGCAAAGAGCTGGATGGCGGATACTACGGCTATGCCATGGCCGGCGCCGATGTGATGCCCAAGTATGGCTTCTCGCGCGACTTCGCCTACGCTGTCTATAACGGCCGATTCAATCGCCTGAGCCTCTACAATGTCCTCTCTTATACCGATTACTACCTCGCCACCGACAACGAAAACACGTACGACTTCCTCCGCACGGGACGCGCGCAGCGCACCGACGTACAGTCTCGCGGCTGGACGCACCGCCTCTACGACCGCCTCAGCCTGACCTACGACCTCACCCCGCGCAACACCCTCGGCACCTCGCTATACTTCTCCACCGACCACGCCAAACCCCGCACCGACGTGGCCACGTTCGTGCGCACCCCGTCGGGCTGGGCCGACACGGCGCTCTACACCACACGCATCGAGACGCCCTACACCTATCGCACGTACCAGGGCACCCTCCGCTTCGACCGCGAGCTGGACGATCAGGGTAGCACCTTCAACATCGGCGCCGACTATCTCCGCCAGTACGCCCGCAATCGCATGCAGACCCTGCGCCTCCTCCCCTCGCCCGATTTAGACACCCTCTCGAATCGCTCCGAAGAGACGACGAACATGCTCGAGGCTCGCACGTCGCTCAACAAGAATTTCGCCTCCGGCCTCGCCATCAACGGCGGCCTGGCTTATCGTCGCATCACCGTGGATTACGACCTCACCAACGAGCGCCACCTCCGCACCTTGCCCTACGCCGAAGGACAAATGCCCGCCATCTATGCCGAGGTGCAAGGCCCTATCGGCAAACGCCTACAGTACGGCGTCGGGCTGCGCGTGCAGGAGAGCCGCATCGCCTACCGCCCGGACGCCGCAGCCGACCTCATCGTGCACGACGATTGGGACGCTTACTCCTCCTTCAACCTGCTGTGGATGATCAACGAGGCGCGCAAGATCTCCGCCACCCTGAACTACACCGAAGCCGTCGACGACATCCCTTACAGTGCCCTCACGACTCACCGCGAGTACACCGACGAGCACAGCTACACGACCGGCAACCCCGACCTTATCCCCTGCAAGTCGCACACCCTCACGGCTGTCCTCGACCTCTACGACCATCTCTCCTTCAACACGATCTACATCTACAACGAGACCCCGATCTACTACGCCACGCGGATGGATCCCGCCCGTCCGGCCGTGACTTACACGAAGCCGATGAACGCCAAATACGAGCGTCTGCTCGGACTTAGCGCCGAGGCGCGCTTCGATCCCCTGCCGTGGTGGAAGCTGAAGGGCATGGTGATGTACACGCTTTTCGGATCTAAGTCGGAGGACTTCGACGTCAGCGGTCAGCAGAAATACTACTTCTCGCTCTCGAACACGTTCCGTTTCACACCACACATGGGCGCTTCGCTCGATGGCTATTACGAGCCTACGTACCACTTCACCGACCGTATCTACCGCACCGTCTACGAGATGTCGGGTAGCGTCTACCACACCTTCCTGCGCGATCGGCTGGCACTCCGGCTCAACTTCAAGCTCTTCCGTCACGGCCGCGTGATCGACACCGAGACGCCCGACCTCCGCCTCGTCGAGGCCAACCGCTCGCACGAGCAATACTTCGGTCTCTCGCTCTCGTACTCCTTCAGCGGCGGCCGCAGCGTAGACGTCAAGCAGACGGAGGAGATCCAGTCCTACGAAAAGATCCGCGACAAGCGATGACGGAGCGCGATTGCACCCGTACAATCGCCTATCGGACCTATGCAGCACGCGGAGGTATGGGGCGCGTGTATGACTAAATGTACGCGCGTCCCTATTCTATGGTTTTAGTCGTTGCGCCGCCGGTGCAAGATTTCCAAAGGCACTTTGGCCATCGCGTGACGCCCGTAGAGAGTCTCTGCGGGCTTTATTCTTACATCGACATACGCGTCATGTCACAAGACGAAGGGAGGGGAATGTGTGGAGGAGGGGTAGGGATAAAAATATAGGAATCGACGGTAATCACTTACGGTCGATTCCAGAAAAGAAATTTATTTGACTTACGTGGTTTTTTTATCCATGTCTAACTAAAAATTCACACCGCAAAGGTACGGGTGCTGAGCGGGGGGCGAAATCCCTAATTGTGGGTAAATTACTGTCTTACCCTTCGCTATTACTGGCTATGCGAGCCGTATTGAGGGCAAAAAGAACAGCCTCAGGCACTCAAAAACAGCCCCGCGAGGTGGTAGACTCCGTACGACATCAGCCACGCCACACCCGTATTATAAAGGATGGAGAAGGCTACCCACTTGCGGCTACCGGTCTCGTTGCCGATGGCGGCCAGCGAGGCGATGCAGGGGCAGTAGAGGAGAATGAAGATCAGGAAGGCCAGGGCTGAACGTTGCGTAAAGTCGCCCGAGGCGGCCAGGGTGCCGGAGAGCGAGGCCTCGTCCGCGTTGCTGTAGAGCACACCGAGCGTGCTGACGATTACCTCCTTCGCGGCGGCACCGGAGAGGAGCGCCACGGTAGCCTTCCAGTTGAAGTCCATCGGCGCTACGAGGGGTTGGCAGAACTTGCCGATGCGGCCCAAGAAAGAATTCTCGTATTGCATTTCGGACAGTGTCACGGGGTCGAGCGTGGTGTCGGCGGGCACCTCGGTGCGGGGGTAATAACTCAGGAACCAGATGATGACGGAGATGACGAGGATCACGCCGCCGATCTTGCGCATGTACTGCTCGGCTTTGTCCCACATGTGTTTCAGCGTAGCGCGGACGGTGGGCATGCGGTAGGGGGGGAGCTCCATCACGAAGGGCGTCTCGTCGGCTTTGAAGACGCCGCGGCGCAGGAGCACTGCGGTGAGGGCAGCCATGAGGATACCGAAGGCGTAGAGCGAGATGAGCACCGTGCCAGCGGTGGCGGAGAAGAAGGTGCCGACGAGCAGAATGTAGACCGGTAGGCGTGCGCTGCACGACATGAAGGGGTCGATCAGGATCGTGATTAATCGGCTGCTGTGGCTCTCGATCGTGCGCGTGGCCATGATGGCGGGCACGTTGCAGCCGAAGCCCATGAGCATGGGGATAAACGACTTGCCGTGCAGTCCGATGCGGTGCATGATGCGGTCCATGATGAAGGCCGCGCGGGCCATGTAGCCCGAATCTTCCATGAGCGAGATGAAGAGGTAAAGCAGTAAGATGTTGGGCAAGAAGACGGTCACGCTGCCCACGCCACCGATGACGCCGTCGGCCAGCAGATCGCGCAGCGGCCCCTCAGGCATGCGCGCGCGGAGCATTTCGCCGAGCCACGCGAAGGCGGCTTCGATCCAATCTTGCGGATACTTGCCGAGCCAGAAGGTGGTGGAGAAGGTGAGCCACATGAGGAAGATGAAGATGGGGAAGCCAAGCCACTTATGGGCCACGATGCGGTCGATGCGGTCGGTGGCACGGTTGAGGTCGACGGTGCCGGGGGTGTAGACCTTGCGGAGGGCGCCGGCGATGTAGCCGTATTTGCGGTCGATGACGGCGGCCTCCGTCTGCTCGGCCAGCAGTCGGTGGATCTTCTCCGCGCCCCGTTCGGCCGCCGCCTTCCACTCCGGGTAAGCCGCACAGCTGCGCAGGGTACGCTGCGCCTCGGTGTCGCCCTCAAGGAGCTTCAGGGCCCAGTAGCGGGGTGGGAACTGGCGGGGCAGCTCGTCGCTCTGCTGCATGAGGCGGGTGACGATGGCCAGTTCGGGCTCGATCGTGGTGCCGTAGTTGATGTTCACCTGACGCGTCACGCGGTTGCGGCCCTCGAAGAGGTCGATGATCGTGTCGAGCAACGTGTCGATGCCATCGCCCGTGCGGGCCACGGTGGGCACCATCGGTATGCCGATCATGCCGCCCAACTTCTCGTGGTTGAGCGTGGCGCCGCTCGCTTCCAGCTCGTCGTACATGTTGAGCGCGATGACGGTCGGCTGGCTGAGGTCGATCAGTTCGGTGGTGAGGTAGAGGTTGCGCTCGAGGTTGGAGGCTACGACGACGTTCAGGATCACGTCCGGCCGACGGTCGAGGATATGCTGACGCACGTACCGCTCCTCGGGCGAATAGGCCGAGAGGGAGTAGGTGCCCGGCAGGTCGGTGATGTTGAAGCGGTAGCCTTTGTAGGTGACATGCCCCGTTTTGGCGGCCACGGTGACGCCGCTATAGTTGCCCACATGCTCGCGCCCGCCGGAGATGACGTTGAAGAGCGACGTCTTGCCGCTGTTGGGGTTGCCCACGAGGGCCACGTTGATTTCGTTCTTGCGTGGTGCGGGCTGTGCGTCGGCCGACGGGCGACGGTTCGTCGGGTCGTTCGCGTTCGGTGCCTCCTCCGGGCCGTCCGGCAGGGGCTGGTTGGCTTCGTCTTCGGGCAGCACTTCGATCATGGCTGCCTCGCTGCGTCGGAGGGAGACCTCATAGCCCATGACGCCGTATTTGACGGGGTCGTTCAGCGGGGAATTGAGCATCGACGTGACCTTCTGTCCGCGTACAAAGCCCATCTCTATAATGCGTCGGCGGAAGGCTCCGTGTCCCGACACACGCACAATGACGGCCGAGTCGCCGTTCTGTAAGTCCGATAAATTCATCTGTATCCTTGATTAGTAAAGAGGGACATTACGGAGCATGCACACTGCTACGCACTGTCCTTTTGGAGGGCGCAAAAATATTTCCGTGCCCTTCTTATACCAATCCCAAATAATCGGGGGCGTTTTATGATCATCCCCCCCACATATCCCCAATAATTGGGGGTGTCGGGGGACGTCTGCCCAATTGGCGAAGAGGAGACAGGGCGTTATCCTGAAATTACGCCTCACCCCCTCAGGGGACGGGGGCGTCATCCTGCAATTACACCTCATCCCCTTGAGGGGATAGGGGTGTTATCCTGAAATTACACCTCACCCCCTCAGGGGATAGGGGTGTTATCCTGAAATTACACCTCACCCCCTCAGGGGATAGGGGCGTCATCCTGAAATTACGCCTCATCCCCTCAGGGGATAGGGGTGTCATCCTGAAATTACGCCTCATCCCCTCAGGGGATAGGGGTGTCACCGCAAAAAAAGCCCCCATCCCCTCAGGGGACGAGGGTGTCACCGCAAAAAAAGCTCCCATCCCCTCAGGGGATAGGGGTGTCACCGCAAAAAAAGTTCCCATCCCCTCAGGGGACGGAACTTGGTAAGGGCGTCTCTGGATATTTCTGGCTCGTCATTGATCCGCAACCAGCGACAGCAGCGCCTCGATGTTGGTGGCGGACTGGGTGCTACCGTCCGCGCGGTGGATGACGAAGGGATCGCCCGCGGAGCCGGTGGTGTCAATGTGGAGGGAGTCGTCGGCGACGTGGCGGTCGGCACGGATACCGTTTCGTTGCAGGGCTTTGCGCACCATCGCGTAACGGCTGCCGTGGCCGTGGAGGTGGATCTCGCGGCGGTAGTCCGTGTCGATGCGGAAGAAGCCCGTTTCGGTGTCGTAGGTGATGCCTTTGCGGGAGAAGAAACTGCTGAGTTTGCCTTCTAAGGAGAGATCTTCAGGCGTACCGATGGCGATGCCGTTCGTGCGATCCATGAGCCAGATCTTGTCCGCGATCTGGAGCGCCAGCTCGAGGTCGTGGGTGGACATGAAGACGGTCTTCTGGAGCGTGTGCGTAAGGTTGTGGAGCAGCTGCATGACCTCCACCTTGCTGGGGAAGTCGAGGAAGGCCGTGGGCTCGTCGAGGAAGATGATGGGCGTCTCCTGGGCGAGGGCCTTAGCGATCATCACCTTCTGCCGCTCGCCATCGCTGAGGGTGTGCACCATGCGCTGAGTGAGCGGCTTGATGCGCACGCGGGCGATGGCCTCGTGCACGATCCTGCGATCGCCCTCCTTGAGTGTGCCCCAAAAGCCGGTGTAGGGACTGCGTCCGAGGCCGACCAGCTCCTCGACCGTCATGTTGCGGATGTCGCTCTTTTCGGTCAGGACGACGCCGATGACGGTGGCCAACTGCCGGTCATCATACGTGGAGAGCGGGCGGTCGAGCAGGTCGATCGTGCCGCCGAGCGGGGGTTGGAAGGCCGAGAGGGTGCGCAGCAGGGTGGATTTGCCCACGCCATTGGTGCCGAGGAGGCACGTCAATTCGCCGCTGTGGATCGAGGCGTTGAGGTGTTCGGCCACGCGCTTCGTGTTGTGCTTGTCGGGGTAGCCGATGCTGAGGTCGCGGAGGCGGATAGTCGTTTCTTTCATTCGTTCACTTCATTTCTTCGTTTACTGAAAAGCACGTAGACCACGATGGGTGCGCCGATGAGCGCCGTGACGGAGTTGACGGGCAGGGCGCCCTCGAAGCCGGGCATGCGGGCGATGAGGTTGCAGACCAAGGCCAGCGAGGCGCCGGTGAGGATGGAGGCGGGCATGAGGATGCGGTGGTCGGACGTGCGCAGGAGGCCGCGGCAGAGGTGCGGCACAGCCAGCCCGAGGAAGATGACCGGCCCACAGTAAGCCGTCACAATGGCCGTCAGGAGGCCGGCGCAGGAGATGACGCTCAGGCGCGCCCGCTTGATGTTCAGCCCTAAGTTGCGGGCGTAGCCCTCGCCAAGGAGCAGCAGGTTGAGCGTCTTGATCAGCAGCAGCGAGAGCGGTAGCAGCACGGCCATGATGGCGATGAAGAGCGTCATCTGATTGCCCGACACGCGGGCGAAGCTGCCCAGGCCCCAGATGACGTACGCGCGGATGTCCTCCTCGACGCTGAAATACTTCAGCATACCGATGATGGCGTTGGCCACATAGCCGATCATGACGCCGATGATGAGCAGCGTGACGCTGCCCCGCACCTTCTGCGAGACGAAAACGATGAGCGCCATGACGGACAGCGAGCCGACGGTGGCCGCGATGGTCAGCGCCAGCTCGCCGATGTACCCCAGCTTGCTCAGCGCCACGCCGCCTACGCTGCCCGAAAGCAGGATGACGAGCGCCACGCCGAGGCTGGCCCCGGAGCTGATGCCGAGCACCGATGGCCCGGCCAGCGGATTGCGAAAGACGGTCTGCATTTGCAGGCCGCTCACGGCCAGCCCCGCGCCCGCCACTAAGGCCGTCAGCGACTGGGGCACGCGTGACTTCCACACGATGTTGCGCCACACCTCCGACTCCTCGCCCGTGCCGAAGAGGATATGCACGATGGATCGCAGTGGGATGGCCACCGATCCGAGCACCAAGTTGAGCACGAAGAAGAGCGCGATGGAGGCGGCGATGAGCGTCAGAATGAGTGTCGTATGCCGCTTCATTACTTCAGCAGTTGGTAATAAACCGGCTTATGGTCGGGCAACAGCTGCGGGTGGAAGGCGTGGATCAGGTCGGCCAGGACCACCTCCGGCTCCACGGGCACGCCCTCGTAGAAACGCTGCGACTTGAGGTTGCAGTAGACCACGCCCCGCTCGCGGAAGGCTCGGAAGTCGGCATAGCGGGCGTCCTCCTGCCGGAGGGCGTCGTAGGTGAAGGTGCCGTCGTAGCTGTTGATGATGCGCCAGAAGCGGGCGTTGACGGCTTGGGCGTAGACGGTCTCGAAGTCGAGCGTGAAGCCGCCCGAGTGGGGGTCGTCCTTGAGGAAATAGTCGGCGCCGGCGTCCTCGAACTGGCGCGCCAGGAAGCTCTTACCGCCGACAGCGTACCAGTTGCCGCCACGCATCTCGCCGCTGAAGACCACCGGTCGCTCCTTGACGTCGGCCGTGAGCGCCTTCAGCTCGTTGTATCGCTTCTCGATCTCGTCGAAGCGTTTGATCGCAGCGTCCTCGTTGCCGGTCAGCAGGCCGACGAACTTGATCCATTCGGCCTGCCCGAGCGGCGTCAGCTCCTTGTATCCCAAGTGCGGGATGAGCGGTGCGCCGGTCTCCTTGAGCGCCTCGTAGCCGCCGCGTTTGAAGGGCGAGATGAGGATCACGTCGGGCGCAATGCCCATCACCACCTCGGTGTCGAAGTTGCCCTCGATGCCGATCTTACGCGTGCGGCCGTCCTTCAGTTGGGCGTTGATCTGCGGGTCGAAGAGGTGGCGTGTGCTGGTCAGACCGGCCACGAGGTCGCGGCGGTCGAGGGCGATGAAGTTGGAGAGCTGGAGCGTAGTCATGCAGACCACCTTGCGGACGGGTATCTCGATCCGCTCGTAGCCCTCAGGCGCCCGGAGATCACTGCCGCGCGGCACGAAGGCATAGCGGTAGGCACCTTCCGCCATCTCCCCCTCTTCGTCCTCCTTCTGCGGGTCTTGGATATCAACCAGCCACACGCCGCCCTCAGATCGCAGGCTGAAGCCCTCGGCATAGCGCGGCTTGAGTCGTTCGGTACGTTCCGCATCGGTCGCGTCCGTCTGGCCCGCTCCGTGCTGTTCCTTCTTAGCGCCGCCACATGCCGCCACCAGTAAGAGCAGCAGGCCCGCGGCCATCATTTTCTTGAGTGTCATTGTCATCATTCTTCTATTGTAGTATATGTCATCTTCTCGCTTCTGGCAGCCCCCCTACCGGGGCAGGGAAGTTTGCCAGATACCCGGCCAACTTGGCTGGCATCCCCTACCGGGGCAGGGAAGTTTGCCAGGTACCCGGCCAACTTGGCTGGCATCCCTGATGCCCCCCCCGCCGTGGGTACGCGCATCGGCCATGCCCATTTAGTCGATGCCTATATAAATAGGTATAGCCTCCGCCTCCGGAAAAATCGGCGCCAAAGGTAACGGCCGGATCCAATCAGAGCGGTGCTGGATCCGTAATCCTTTGGGCCTTACGGGCGACTTGAGGATATGGGCCCCGGACTTCGGTCGGGGGATCAGTCCTCTCTATCGTGTCCTGCCAACAGCTTTCGGCTTCTGAGGCGGCCCCGATGTGCGACTTGGCGACTCTGGCAGGCCGCCTGCCAACATCGTCGGAGTGTTTGGTAGCCCTGTCAGGCGGCCTGCCAACGTCACCGAACACTCCAACCATTTTGGAAGGCAGGGCAACCGCATCAAATCAAAACCACGCGTCTGAGAGATCTCTGTACCCCTAC
>ERZ773056.709-NODE-709-length-17480-cov-239.048207_pt1 | contig 17480 bp, 18 predicted proteins | sample MGYA00580857_ERZ773056 | MGnify/ENA primary metagenome ERZ773056 (study PRJEB29015, sample SAMEA2737996) | human oral metagenome | biome: human oral; feature: human-associated habitat; material: dental | place: China | collected 2114 ... | reverse complement strand
CAAGCGGCAGCGCCCGCCGCGCCGGTGACCGTCACTGTGCCCGCCCCCGCCGGAAACAGTGGTGCATCAAATAGTTCCAATTCTGGAAGCAGCAGCTATGATGCGTTGACCATTCCTGCCACCCGATGCAGCAACTACGCTTACGCCGGCACAAACGGAAGCGATTTCGTATCCGTATGCAATGACGGGGGCTACACCTACAAGGCATACGTGAACGACGGCTATACCTGGAGCGGCCAGCCAGCGCTGGTGGCTCAGGACGGTTCGTGGTAGACGCCAGCCCCCACACCATTACCGTCTCTGGGGCAGCCGTGTTTGTCCAAGACTCTAGCGGCAATACGGTTCTTACCGTCCCCATGACCAATTGGCGTGGCTAAAACAAAACCCATATATAGGCACATATCCGAAACGAGACACACCAATGAGTAGCGCCATGCCCCACGGTCCCCATCAACCATCCTCCATGATTGTGGTTGCTCCCAACAGGAACCAGTCCATCATGGTTGCCACCATCATTATCATGACCATCCTCGTGATAGTGACCGTAGGATTGTTGCTGTGGATCCTCGTAAGTGGCAGGGCAGCTACCCACCAGGAGCACGATTCGGTACTGCTCCAAAACCAAGAGATGGCCACTACCTCAGCGGACCAGGCCCCACCACGGACGGTTCCGGTGCCGGCAGCCCCTGTTGAGGTGTCGACAAGCACAAATAGTGGGGGAAACGCGCCGGAACGAAGCTACGACAGTCTCACTGTTGCGGCCACGCGGTGCGGCAGCTACGACTATGCGGGCATGGCGGACTATTACGGCAGCTACGTGTCGGTATGCCGGTCGGGTTCGAAATATCTTTACCGGGCACATACCGAGAACGGTGACTTGGAATTACCTGCCTCCAAAGTCGGTTCCGGCCACTACATAGTAGGCGCTGATCCCCACATGATTACGGTCCATGAGGGGATCGTCACGGTCACGGATTCCAATGGGGACATCGTTCGTACCATCCCCCTTTACGACTGGAAATACGAATACTCAAAATATTCAGGATAGAAAAATAATGAATAACCCATACAACTACTCCAACCCTAACCCCAACCGGCCCCGGCGCCCATACGAACCATTACCCCAACAATCACAGCAACCGCAGCGGCCACAACAACCACAACCCCAGCAGCGCCCGCAACAACCCCGGCCCTGGCCACCACAATATCCACAACAGTCTTGGCCACCCCAACCACCACAACAAGTATGGCGGCCACCGCAAAACCCGCCGCCGCAACGCCAACAACCCCCGCAGCAGGTTCCGCAGCGGCCGCAACCCCCGCAACGGTCGCAGTCATTACCCCGCCCACAGCAGGCTCCGCAACAGATTCCGCAGCGCCCGCCGCAGCAACCAGCCCAACCGGTTCGTGGGGGCTATCCACTCCAGCCGCAACCCCCGCTACCCCAAACCCAACAGTTGCAACGACCCCCGGGGCCGCGGCAATCCGCAGGTTTCCAACAACTCATCCAACAGATAGAACATCAGCTCTTACAGGCGAAAGGCCAGCTAGCCCAATGGTTCGTGCGTGGAAAACGCTACCTGTCATCAGATGCGAAACCTAAACTCACCCAACAACTGTCGCGCGGAAAACCCTACCTTGAGCGGCAACAACTCCGGGTAAAAACCGCGTGGTCCGCCCTTTCAGTCAAACTGCAGGGCATGCTCCGGCCGGCCACCTACGTTGGAGGCGGAATGGTGGCGGCCATGGTGCTACTCATTATCCTTGGGACATTACTAGATAACACACCAAGCAGCTCCACCGCGAAATCATCTGGCTACACCTATGACGACATCACCATCCCCGCCACTTGGTGCGACAACGATAACTATGTTTATGCCGCAACAAACGGCAAGGACTACCTATCTGTGTGCAAAACCGACTCTGGGTATTTATTCCAAGCCCTGTCGGATGATGGTCTCACCGAAGGGGAGGCGAAAAAAGTGGACTCCTCCTATGTGGTCAACACTGAAAACCATGTTGCCGTCTTGGAAAAGGACACCATGACCATTACGGACACCAACGGTAACGTGCAGTCGGTTGTTTCGCTCAACCGTTGGCTCTCCAAATAACGGTCATGCTTTTGACGTGGTCTAGGTGATATACACCACCGCATTAATGCCACCGGTGCAGGTCACATACTGGCTGTTATCGGTGCAGTTCATCTCGTAAAGCTGCCCGGTCACCGGGGAAACAACATGCAGCGTCTGCGTCGTGGACTTAGACAACTGGTATTGGATCAAGAACGACTTCTGCACCTCGGAAGCGAACTCGCTACTGGTGACCGATGAGCCCACATATGCGTTCTCGAATTTTCCGCCCGGCGAATTGCTCCATGCGCTCGCATTCGCCGGAACCGCCCCGGCCGGCAACGCCGGGGATGTTGGCCGATTCACCTTCGTCGGCGCGGTGGTCCGACCCTGATTATCAGGCACCACCCGATTCTGATTCTCCGATGCGCTGTTCGATGTATTCGAACCCAAGAATGGGATATTAATAACCCCTGTGAGATGCAGCACAACAGGAACGCAGATAAGCAGCAGAATTGTCATCACTACCAGGAGTGCAATCAACACCCCGTGTACGGAATTATTGGATTGGGGCGGGGCCATCTGCGTCTGCTGATACGGTGGCTGATACGGTGGCTGCTGATAGTCTGGGGAATATTGCTGCATGTTTTGTCCCTGGGGATACGGTTGTTGGGAGAATGGGCCCTGCTGCGGGGGCTGGGTAGGCTGCGACGGGGGGACAGTCATTGCGGAACTGTCCGATACTCTTTCAAACGAATCTGTATGGTACGAACGCTCCACGGATTGCGAATCATCGGCAAAACTATCATCAGCCCCTGCGGCATCATATTCCTCATCCTCAACCCGAGGAAACTGGGTGGTTTCCGCTGCCGATGGTGATGACGGCGTCTGGCTGTGAGCCGAAGACGCATCATCAGGGTCTGGCGGGTACTGGCTTGCCGGGCCGGCAAGCGACTGCGACTTTTCTGACATAAAACTGAACCTAACCTATAATTTGGTCGATATTCTTAGGTCATGCCACTAAAGAAGTAACAAGCACCCTCAAGATACCAACGACTCGGGGGTAACAGAAATGGGGTAGTAAAACCACAAGATAGTGTATGTGCTTATTGTGTCACAAAAACTCATGCCTGCAAATACTTAGCCGCCAAACTTAATGCATACTGCCCGCTTTGATAATTATCGGCTACCACCATTACCGCAATCCCATATGGCTTTGGCCCCGGCATGAGCCCGAATTGCCGCACTACATAGCCGTTTTCTGGCTCCGGTCCCCAGCCGCCCTTAAAGACCGCGCCGGGAATAGTGCCTAGCCCATACCGTTGATCGGCGGCGATATTGCTCATGGCTACGAGTACGTCGCTGCCGCCGGCGATGGTGCTCATGTGTTCCGCGAAACCGGCCTGGTCGATGAGTCGCCATTGTGTTTGACCGAAGGCTGAAAAGCCTGGCCGTAAAACTTGTGACTGCGTGTGGGTCGTAGCGTCCCCACCATCACGTAATACCTGGTCGGTGGCACTTGCCGCGGTAGTGGGGGAGCCCAATGATTCCCATAATGATGCGGCGGCTTGATTATCGCTGGCGGTAATAGCCGCCCACATGTTCGATTGTGTGATAGCAGAATTATTCCGTAACGCCGCGATTGCTACTGGTACCTTTGCCGTGGACCATGCTGGGCCCGTGCTGATTGATCCCGCCGCTTCGGTGCTGGTGGCAATGCCGATCTTAGCGCCCGTTTGCTGTTCCACCTGCGTCACAATTGTTTGCAGCTTATCGACGTTAGGGCTTGTAGGTCCCGGCGCGGGTAATGGCGTATCCGGTTGTGTGACAATCGGCGTGGTAGGGGCTGCGGGTTGCGGTGGGCGTGTGGGCAGGGCGCAACTGGTTACGCCTATCACAATGGTTGGTATGAGCAACACGGTGAGGAGGGCACGACGCATGGCTTAATCATAAACGTGCGGGCGTCGAAAAGCTGGTTAATGACGCTGTTGCGCCAACATCTCGTGGCGGAAATCGTCGATCACCGACGTTAATTCCTCTAGATCATCGCGGGTGAACCGGTAGTTCATTGCCGCATCCTCCTCGTCCGCGGCCATATTCGCCTCCATGACGGTGATATGTCGCCATAACTGCTGGGCCCGTATGTGATCGCCCAGTTTGCGCAAGGCCCCCCACTGCCAGCGGTAGCCGCCTATAACATCGGCATTATTGCCGGTCATGAGCCCGTGTGCCACGCGCCGCACCCCCAAAAAATACTGCATTTGCGCGTGCGACAGCGTGAATGGAAACAGTTCGGGATTCTCCTGCTCGAACAGGTCGTGGGTGCGTTGGTACCCCAAATACACTTTGAGACGCTGCAATTCTGATCCAAAATCGGCCCGCACTCTATGTGGGAGCCGATCCGGGTCAACAAACGCCAAAAACAGTTGCCGACCCACAGGATCATCGGGGTAGTCTGCCCCAGGTAGTGTGGGAAACTCTGTGCCCAAAATGGCATCAAGATGGCTGGTCATGGGTTCAATACTAGAGATTATTTGCTTCGGTGGCCGGGCGGTGGTCACCAATGGGGGTTTGCATTATCGCATGCTCAACCACCGTATGGGGGACTCAATCGTGATATGCGGTGCCCGAATGTGTGGTTTTTCACCCATAAATACTCTAACGCTCGTGGCTTGTTGCTGGCATAATTGAATTCGGTACGTCACTGACCCCCAATATGGGTAGTGACTGTCACAATCAGTTTTCGGTTTCCGCCGAAATAACAATCTCTTTGGAGGATGATATATGCCAATCGCAACCCCTGAGGTCTATAACGAGATGCTCGATAAGGCAAAGAAAGGTGGTTTTGCCTTCCCAGCTATCAACTGCACCTCCTCAGAAACCATTAACGCCGCACTTCGTGGTTTTGCCGAGGCAGAATCCGACGGCATCATTCAATTCTCGACCGGTGGTGCTGAATTCGGCTCCGGCCTTTCGGTGAAGAACAAGGTAGCTGGTGCTTGTGCCCTAGCAGCCTTCGCCTACGAAGCTGCCAAGCACTACAACATTAACATTGCTCTACACACCGACCACTGCCAAAAGCATGTGCTTGATGAGTATGTTCGTCCGCTCATCGCCATTTCCCAAGAGCGAGTCGACCAGGGTTTGCCCCCGCTATTCCAGTCCCACATGTGGGACGGCAGCGCCATTCCGATTGATGAAAACCTGGTCATCGCCCAAGAACTCCTGGAGAAGGCCCACAAGGCCCATATCATCCTCGAAGTGGAAATCGGCGTTGTCGGTGGTGAGGAAGATGGCGTGACTGCTCACGCTGGCGCTAACTTCTACACCTCCCCGAAGGACTTCGAAAAGACCATTGATGCCATCGGCACCGGGGAAAAGGGCCGCTACCTGCTGGCCGCTACTTTCGGTAACGTCCACGGCGTGTATAAGCCCGGCAATGTGAAGCTACGTCCCGAAGTGCTCCTCGAAGGCCAAAAGGTAGGCCGCGCCAAGCTCGGTCTCCCCGACGATGCTCTGCCCTTCGACTTTGTCTTCCACGGCGGCTCCGGCTCCGAGAAGGAGAAGATCGAAGAATCCCTCGGCTATGGTGTCATCAAGATGAACGTGGACACCGACACCCAGTACGCCTTCACCCGGCCCGTCGCCGGCCACATGTTCACCAACTACGATGGTGTGCTCAAGATTGACGGTGAAGTGGGCAATAAGAAGGCCTACGATCCGCGTTCCTACATGAAGCTTGCCGAGCAGGGCATGGCTGACCGTGTGGTCGAAGCCTGCACTGACCTGCACTCCATTGGGAGCACCCTCAACAAGTAACATAATGTGACGGTTTCTGACCAGCACCTTTCGGCGCCACCACACATAGGTTGTGGTGGCGCTTTGATCGTCGATAAGATAATAAAAACCTATACTTTATGTCTTTTTACTGACTCTCACCAGGACCCATGCCGAACCCAGTACCCAAACAAGCCAGCTACGCCAAATCCCGCATCCATGAGGGGTGGATGCGACTGCAAACTAAATGGTTTTACATCCTTCAAGTCGCCATTGCCGCCGGTGCTGCCTACTGGGCTGCCCATGTTGTATTCGGGCACGACATTCCCTTCTTCGCCCCCATGGCCACCATTATTGTGCTCTCCACCACCGGTGGTGAACGCTTTCGACGCTCCGTCGAGCTCGTGGTCGGCGTCAGCCTTGGGGTGGGGCTCGGTGATCTCATCATCGCCAACATTGGTAGTGGGACGTGGCAGATAGCCGTCGCCGTTGGCATCGCCATCGCCCTCGGGACCTTTATCGACCGCAGCGTGCTCCTCGCCAACCAGGCGGGTTTCGCCTCCGTGCTGGTAGCCACGATATCCCCACCCGGCAGTGCGGACGGAATCGAACGCATGACCGACGCCTTTATCGGTGGTGTGGTCGGGCTCATCGTTATCGGGCTCTTCCCCGAATCCCCCCTGCGGGCCGGCCGGCGGGAAATTGCCCGACTCATGGGCATTACCTCCAATGTGCTCCGGGATGTGGCCGCTGCCCTCCACAGTGGCGACATCATCGTGATCCGTCATGCTCTCCAGAACGTTCGTGGTACCCAAGGCCGCATCAATAACATGATTGCCGCAACGAAAACGGGGGAAGAAAACCTGTCCGTTAGTCCCATCCTGTGGCGGCAGCGCGGCAAGATTCGATCTCTGAAACGCATACTGCACCCCGTTGATAATGCCATCCGTAACACCCGGGTGCTCGCTCGTCGCGCGCTTGTGCTTTCCGAAGACAACGACACGGTTTCCGAAGAACAAATCGCCATCATCTCCGAACTCTCTGACATCGCAGCGGAATTAGAACGCTTGTTTGAAGGTGTGGATCGGGGGCATGAGGTCATGCCGCAACTCATTAACCGACTCCGTAAACTGGGCAGCCGCGTTGGCCTGGAAATCGCCGAAGGGCGCGTGCTCTCCGCGCAGGTCATCCTGGGCCAATCCCGATCCATCATCGTGGACCTGCTGCAAATCTGTGGCCTATCGCGGAAATCGGCTGCGGCGGTGTTGCGCCCCACCTCGCAGCACCCGGCCCAACCCCCAGAAATCTGGGATATGGATATCGAAGACTAGTCGTTAATACCCAAGGGGCATGGGGCTACCACTGGGAATACTGGTAGCGCCCGGAATATTGGAGATACCTTGGAGCGTCGAATGGATCATGCTCATGAGAAACGCAAACCAGCTGAGGAACGCTATGAACGCGATCACCGCGACAATGACCTGGATGATGATGGCCCATATGCCGAACTTCTTGGCCCGCTGCGCCGTATCAAGGGCACCGTTGTAGTCGCCGACAGCCCACAGAACATCCACCCGTGACGATAAAAGAATTGCGGCGAGGGCCAGCGGGAAAAACCCAAAAATACACGAGAGCACGGACAACACTAGGTAATCATTCGGTTTACCCGACATTGGGGCTTGTCGGGAGGCGCCCTGGAGCGGGAGGCTTGTCGCACCCGTACCATAGTTGGAGTCGAAACCCGGCTGATAACTGTTGGTCATGAGATCACACTCGCCTTCGAGTAGAAGTTATTGGTCACATGTGAAAGCCATAGGACGAATGATTTGTTCCCGGCCATATTTTTGGTTCACATAGTTCGGATTGTATTCCGTGATACAGACATAAAACAGATACGACAAGTATGTTCTTACCTCCAATATGATTGAATCATTGACTTCTCAGGTAGCATTTGCCAAACGTCATAAACGTATAGGGGATACCAATTGAATATGAAATAAGAACGTGAGTTTCATTGTTCTTGATTGAAGTTTTGATACCTCGGATGGAGGTGTTTCATCATGTCGTGGTTGCCTGAGGAGGATGGTGTTGATAATGAGCGTGGGGTGCTGGAGCTTTCTGGGGGGTGATCCGGGGGATATCCAGGTGAGGGCGGTGATTCCTAAGGGGGTGAAGTGGGTTGATGGGAAGCGTCGGTTTGATCGGGAGGATTTGCTTGCGAGTGCTCGTCGGGAGCGGCAGCGTCAGGATGATGCATATGAGCGGTTACGGCAGTTTGATTTAGATCATCCAGAGGTATGGCAAACGTATTTTAACCCCCAATATGGTGCCGATTCGGAAACCACAGAAGAAACCTAAATCAGGGCCGAACCACCTGAGCATCCCGCAAATGGCGGTAAAACGTGACCCGCTCCACCGGTCGTTTTCGGGACACGCCATCCACCATCACCCGCAGCGATTCCCCGCCGGCCTGTAACGCCCGGCCCACCAGCCGGGAGCCTTCGGCAATCGAACCGTACTCGTTTTCGAACCGGCCAAACAGGCCCCGGCGCACCGGCATCACCGGGGTGTCCAACACAAACCCGGCCAACCCGGGCGCATCCACCAATGGCTGCACCCGGGCCCCAAAAATCCCGGTGCGGGGAATCCGCCGACCCGACTGGTGACGAGCCAAAACATCATCATCAACAATGATTTCGGCGGTGAGCTCCCGATTCTCCCAATCCGAAACCGAAGCCCGGCCCGCCACAGCAGTGGCGGCATCATCCCGAATAAGCGGCAGCGGCCGCACCCGGCCAGAGGCCGCACAATCGAACTGCTCTTCGATACTCAGATTGGTAATGCCCCAATAGTCGGCGGTGGGGGAGTCATCATCGGTGGGGACAAATCCCACCTCCACCCACATTGTGTCGGCCCGCATCAGCCGAGTCAGCACCGCTGACAAGGCCGCATCCGAGCCGACAACAACCACCCGGAGCGGGTCACTAATCGGCTGGGGGGCATATTGGGGGGTACCCAAATGGGCTACATCGGGTTGGGCTGCGATCTCCGCCAAACTGGGGGTCGGGTCCTCCGGCAACACCTCGGCGGCCAGTGAGTCCAGGGCTTTCAATTCCTGGCGAGTGGGCACGGCCTTGACGTCGATAAGCTGCGTGGACGGGGGGACCGCAATATCAGTGCCGCAGCGCAGCACCACTAACCGCATTACTGGGCGAACCGAGTATCGGGGAACTTCTTATCCAGCGACTCAAAGAAACTCATGGAGGTAGCAATACCGCAGTCGAGGGATTGTTTGAGCTGCAAATCGCTGGCCCCATACTCCATGTCAATGTTCAACTCGGTACGCACCCGCACCGCACCGGCGTCATCCACCGTGACATAGGTCTTCGGCCACAGCTTATCGCGGTTCCAATCATTACACAGATCCACGAGGCGATCACGCATCTCGATCGGTGCGGTGACCTGCCAAGCACCCCGCACCACCAGGATTTCCCGCTTCTCGCCGGTGGCCAGCAGCACAAACCCATTGCCGTCAAAGTTGATGAACACGTCACCATCATCGTCACGGTTAAACATCAGTTCTTTTGCCCGTAAATAGGCGGCGATCCGGTCGGCCGACAACGGCTGCACAACATCTTCCCCAGAGGTGGGAATGATCCGCTCCACGCGGCCGGAAATGCTGGGGTTGTTTTCGCTCTGGTCGTTTTGGTCAGTCATGTGTAGTCCTTCAAGAGTCTTGTTGTGATTCACCATGGTGCAACAGGAATTTTTACCATGGAGGAGGCGTAATAAATATACCGGAAATATCCCTGATTAATTTTAGGGGAATTTTCCGATAACCGGTATTACGCAAACCCGGTTAAGGGTAAGGATTCCGGGTGAAAGATTGTTCAAACGTACTTTCCCGTGAGACTTTACCCTTCTTTGACTTCACTACCAGTCCCGTCTTCGTGATATCAATCGTGGCATCGTCATTAACAATCTGAAACGTGCCGGTATCGGTGTCGCTGGAGGTTACCTCCTTGCGGTAAATTTCCGGCATATAGTCGTGCGTGTAATACAGCTTGCCGGACTCCGCAGACTCACAAATGAGAACATGCTTTCCACCGGTCGAAATCGACGCAAACTTCCACTTGTCGTTGGCCAGACAACCCAGCGAGTTAAACCCGGTCGCTTTTAGCCCCGCATCCGACACAAGTTTGCGGTACGCTTCCTCCTCCGCCGACACCGAGGTAGTTGTGGGGGTGGTGCTGCTTGCCGACGTCGAAGTCGAAGAGGTGGTTGTTGCCGATGTTGCGCTCGTGCTTGTCGACGTCGCAACGCTTGTCGACGTTGTCGGCACCGCCACCGGCGTTGGTGGGGCGGCTGCCTGGGTGCGGTGCTGCATCAATAACACCACCACGACGGCGGCCAAGGCCACAATGGTGAGAATCAGAAAAATAATCACCGCAATGAGCACACCCCGGCCGCGGCGTTTCTTCTTCGGCGAAGGCGGGGGTGTGGGGGGCGCTACCGGCTCAACCGGGATGGTGGGGTCGGGCGGTGGCTCTGACTGTTGCGATTGCTGATAGTGGGCATGAATCACCGACTCATCAATCTGACCGAACTCGGCGGTCGGGGGCGTGGATTCCACCGGCTGAACTGGGGGAATCCGACCATCGTCGCCATATCGACCGTAGCGGCTATAAATATCGTCGTAAATGTTTTTAGGCTTATCTCTGTCATCGGACATCTATCAACATCTCTCATGAAAAACTCTGCTACTACTTATGCAGGCTACTGCATTTTCCAGTTTGCCCGTCGAAAAGCAGGTGTAGAACGGGCCAAGCAAGGTAGAATGATGCAACGTCTTCACTGGATATAAGTTAAGGACGTGTTACTTTCATGGCAGCAATTGTCATTGTCGGTGCCCAATGGGGCGACGAGGGTAAAGGGAAAGCCACCGACATCCTCGGCGGCCTAGTCGAATATGTGGTCAAACCCAACGGTGGCAATAACGCCGGGCACACGGTAGTTGTCGGCGGCGAAAAATACGAGCTCAAACTGCTTCCCGCCGGCGTGCTCTCCGAAAACGCCACCCCCATTCTCGGCAACGGTGTGGTCATTAATCTCGAAGCCTTGTTTGCCGAAATTGATGGGCTCACCAGCCGTGGCGCCGACGCCTCCCGGCTGCGGATTTCCGCCAATGCCCACCTGGTCGCCCCCTACCATCAGGTCCTTGACCGGGTGCAAGAGCGATTCCTTGGCAAACGTGCCATCGGCACCACTGGCCGCGGCATCGGGCCCGCCTACGCGGACAAAGTATCCCGCGTGGGTATTCGCGTCCAAGACATTTTCGACGAATCCATTCTGCGGCAAAAAATCGAATCCGCCCTGGACGTGAAAAACCAAATCCTGGTGAAACTCTATAACCGGCAGGCCATCGACGCGGAAGAAACCGTCCAATACTTCCTCAGCTACGCCGACCGGCTGCGCCCCATGGTCATCGACGCGGAACTCGTGCTCAACCAAGCCCTGGACGCCGGGAAACACGTGCTCATGGAGGGCGGCCAGGCCACCATGCTCGACGTGGACCACGGCACCTACCCCTTTGTGACCTCCTCTAACCCGACTGCCGGCGGCGCCTGTGTCGGCTCCGGGGTGGGGCCCACCCGCATCACCAGCTCCCTCGGGATCATGAAGGCCTACACCACCCGGGTGGGTGCCGGGCCATTCCCCACCGAACTCTTCGACAAATGGGGCGAATTCTTGCAGGCCACCGGCGGGGAAATCGGGGTGAACACCGGGCGGAAACGCCGCTGCGGCTGGTACGACTCGGTCATCGCCCGCTACGCATCCCGGGTCAATGGGTTCACCGACCTCTTCCTCACCAAACTGGACGTGCTCACCGGCATTGGGGAAATCCCCATCTGCGTGGCCTATGACGTGGACGGGGTGCGGCACGACGAGATGCCGCTCACCCAATCGGAATTCCACCACGCCGTGCCCATCTACGAAACCATGTCCGCCTGGGACGAAGACATCACCGGGTGCCGCAGCTTCGCGGACCTGCCGCAAAAAGCCCAAGACTACGTGCGGCGTCTTGAAGAACTCTCCGGGTGCCGAATCTCCTACATTGGGGTCGGGCCGGGGCGGGACCAAACAATCGTGCTTCACGACGTCATGGCCTAACCGATTCGCGCGCCGGCCAGGGCAGGGCGTCTTGCCGGGGCTGCTTGCTGGGACATTCGATCGGGACCTGGCCGCACTTATCCTACATTAAGCAGCAATTCGCTGAATAACCTGGGGCGATTCTGGGGGCGAATGGGGTAACCGCTAGGAAAAACCCACACGGAAAGCTTAAAATTGCAATCAAATATTCAGCTGACTGTAAGAGTGTGGGATTGTGGTTTTAGAAAAGCTTTCCTTAGACCCGGTCATCGTGGGAACCCTATCGGTGGTGGCCGTCGCCGTGCTATGGCTCATGGGGGTGCGCGGCGCCGACCTGGCCGCCGCCGGCATCCTCATTGTGGGGGTGATGACCCTCTTCGGCGATCGCTATCCCATCATGCGAGTCGCGGTCCTCGTCGGATCCGTCGTCGTATTCATAGCAATCATGACTGGGGTCATTCCCAAGACAGTTCCGCCGCTCATACTGTTATCCGCGGTGCTGCCCTGCGTGGTATTGGTGTACTCGCGGCCACTCTATTCGAATGAGGATACGGAATCGGCCGACGATATGGAGGAGGCAATTTGGTAAGAACCAGGAAAACATCGCCAAGCAAAAGCTAGAATAGCATGTATGTATACTCCGCAAACGATTGGGACACCACTCACCCAGGGAGCCCTGCGCGTCATGCTATTAGGGTCGGGGGAGCTGGGGAAAGAGGTGGCAATAGCCTTTCAACGACTTGGCGTCGAAGTGCATGCAGTCGACCGATACGAAAACGCCCCCGCCCACCAAGTCGCCCACTTCGCCTATAAAGTTGACCTAACCGACGGAAAAGCCGTTGCGGAGCTTGTGGACTATATTGACCCACATTTCATCGTGCCCGAAATCGAAGAAATCGCCACCGCTACCCTGGTGGAACTAGAAGATTCCGGGCGCACCGTCGTCCCCACCGCCCGAGCCACCCGACTCACAATGAATCGCCAACGCATTCGAAAACTAGCGGCCGTGGAACTGGGGCTACCCGTCGCCGCATACTGGTTTGCCGACGATTTCGACGATTTCCGGGCCGCCATCCGGCACGCGGGTTTCCCCTGCATCGTCAAACCCATCATGAGCACCTCCGGTAGAGGACAAACCGTAGTCCGCAGCGAAGACGATGTGCTACTCGCCTGGGAGACCGCCCAAACCGGGGGCCGACCCGAACGAGTAATCGTCGAACGCTTTATCGACTTCGACTTCGAAATCACCCTTCTGGTGGTGCGCTCCATCGACCCCACCACCGGTGAACTCGCCACCTGGTTCTGCGAACCCATCGGCCATCGTCAAGACGCCAGCGGCTATGTGGAATCCTGGCAGCCCATGCCGCTCTCGCCCGCCGCCCTCGACTCGGCCAGGTCCATCGCCGCCCGCATCACCAATGCTCTTGGCGGCCGCGGCGTATTCGGCGTGGAACTTTTTATCTCCGGGGACGAAGTGTACTTCTCCGAAGTATCCCCCCACCCCCACGACACCGGCATGGTGACATTAAGCACCCAACGGGTCGACGAATTCGCCCTTCATGCGCGGGCAATCCTCGGGCTTCCCATCGACGTGACCTGCATTTCCCCAGGTGCCTCGGCGGTCATCCACGGCGGCACCGACGCGACCGGTCCCCACTACAGCGGGTTGGCGTCGGCGCTTGCGGTGCCGGAAACCGATGTGCGACTTTTCGGTAAACCCGAATCGTTCGCCATGCGACGCATGGGGGTGGCGATCTCGACGGCGGAAGACGTGGTCACCGCCCGGAAGCGGGCCACCGAAGCGGCCAGCTACGTGCACGTGTCCGGCCGGCCCGTGGACCGATCCGTCCCCTCCTAGTCGTGGCTTTGGTGGCGGGCGTGGACCACCATGTCCTCCCACTCTACAATCTTCTTCCGCTCCCGGCCCTCGGGGGCGCCCAACTCCCGCTCCGCATTATCCAGGCGATGCCACCCCGCCCACGTGGTGTAGTCCACATCGTGGTCGGTGAGGTAGGTGATGATATCCGACGGGTCGGGGTGTAGCGGTTCCGGCAGGCTGCCGGCATCATAGTCGGCCAGGAGCATTTCGATCGTTTCCTTGGCGTCGGATTTGGTGTTGCCGATGAGCCCGACTGGGCCGCGCTTGATCCACCCGGTGGCATATAGGCCCGGGATGGGGTTGCCGGAGTCGTCGAGAACGTGGCCGCCGTCATTGGGTATAACGGCCTTGGCTTGGTCGAATGGGACCTCTGGGACTGGATCCGACCGGTAGCCGACCGCCCGGTACACTGCTTGGACCGGCCACTCGGTGAATTTGCCGGTGCCGGTGACATTGCCGGTGCCATCTAACTCCATGCGTTCGGTGCGGAGGCCAACGACGTTGCCGTCTTCACCGAGGATTTCGACCGGGCTTTCTAAGAAGTGGATGGTGAGTTTGTGGGGTGCGCCCTTGGGGTCGCGCATGGCGTATTGTTCCAGGGTTTGGCACACCAGGTCTTGGGATTTTGAGGCGCGGCGGGCGTTGATGCTGGCTTCGTCGTAGTCGATGTCTTCCGGGTTGACGATGACTTCAATGGTGCGTGAGTGGTCGAGTTCTTTGAGTTCGAGTGGGGTGAATTTGGCTTGTGCTGGTCCGCGTCGTCCGAAGATGTGGATGTGGGTGGCTTGGTTGGTTTTGAGGGTTTGGTAGACGTTGTCGGGGATTTCGGTGGTGTGGAGTTCGTTGGCGGTTTTGGCGAGGATGCGGGAGATGTCGAGGGCGACGTTGCCTACTCCGATGATGGCGATGTGGGTGGCGGTGAGGTTCCAGGTGCGGTGGAATCGGGGGTTGCCGTCGTAGAAGCCTACGAAGTCTGCTGCGCCGTAGGATCCGTTGAGGTTTTCGCCGGGGATGTCGAGGTCGCGGTCGGCAACAGCACCGGTGGCGAAGACGATAGCGTCGTAGTATTCGTGCAGCTTTTCGACGGTGATGGTGGTGCCGATCTCGATATTGCCGAGGAACCTCACGTTGGGTTTCTCCATGACGGCATGGAGGGAATTCACGATTCCTTTAATGCGGGGATGGTCGGGGGCGACGCCGTAGCGGATGAGGCCAAACGGTGCGGGCATCTGCTCAAACAGGTCGATTTCCACGGTGCGGCCAGACTTCATGAGTAAATCAGAGGCATAAATACCAGCAGGGCCAGAACCAATAACGGCTACCCGGAGGGGGCGGGAAGAATTCATCGAGATCCTTACGGGAAACGAGGTGGATGATACGTGTCGGCACTTAACTTTAGCTGGTTGACGAATAGATGATGAATCAAATGTCATTTGGCGCTTTTTCCGTCGCTAGTAGCGTCGAAAAGCAAGCCCGAAACCTGTACACTTATGGGGTGTCTCACAGTTTTTAGCGGAGCTCATTTTTCATCACAATTTCAGAAGGGACTAGCTTGTGACCCAAACAACGCATTCGGTGTTATTGACCGCGATCCGCCGTCGCCTTGACCAGGCAGAAGTGGCGGAATTCGCCGCCGCGTTAGGCCTTGACATCACGCCGCTCGTGCCAGCAGGGCACGATGAACCGACCATTGCGGACGTGCTGAAACATGCGCCGGCTGGTCCCGTTCTTTACACCGGTACCGGCAACCTTAACTTTGATGCGCGGGCCGCTGCGGCGTTGGGTGTGCCACTGGTGCTACAAACCCCGTCGGAATCGTTGTCGACCGCATTGGCGCGCGTTGAGGCCCGTGACCTGGGGGCATCGATCGCGGCAATCATCATGGGCGACCAGCCGCTCACCGCGGCGGTGACGGCGGCGCAAGAAACCCCGGCCGAAGTCGTGATGACCGCAGATGTGTTCGAAAACTGGTTGTTGGGTATGGCGAAAAAGCATCGCGCCCATATTGTGCTCCCCGAGGGTGACGACGATCGGATCCTTACCGCGGCCGGCATCCTCCTGGCGGAAGATGTGTGTGACCTCACGATTCTTGGCGTGCCAGAGGAAGTGGCCGCCCGGGCCGCGGAACTGGGGGTTACGCTGGATGGCGCCACTCTGGTGAACCCGTGGGCGGATGATGATCCCCACCGAGAAGAATTCGCACAACAATTCTATGAGCTGCGTAAAACTAAGGGGGTGAGCCTGGAGCAGGCGCGGGAAACCATGACGGACATCTCCTATTACGCCACCATGATGATCCATAATGGGTTGGCGGACGGCATGGTGTCTGGCGCATCGCACACCACCGCGCACACCATTAAACCCTCCTTCCAGATCATTAAGACCAAGCCGGGCGTGTCCGTGGTGTCCTCTGTTTTCCTCATGGTCATGCGCGGCCGGCTCTGGGCCTTCGGCGATTGCGCGGTCAACCCCAATCCCACCGCGGAGCAGCTCGCGGAAATTGCGGTGGTGTCCGCGGAAACCGCAGCCCAATTCGGCATTGACCCCCGGGTGGCCATCCTTAGCTATTCGACGGGCACCTCCGGCAGTGGGCCAGACGTGGACCGGGCTATGGCCGCCACCCGCATGGCGCAGGCCAAGGCCCCGGAATTGCTGGTGGATGGGCCGTTGCAATTCGATGCGGCCGTCGACCCGGTGGTGGCGGCAAAGAAACTCCCCGAATCGCGGGTGGCTGGGCAGGCCAATGTGTTTATCTTCCCCGACCTAGAGGCTGGCAATATTGGGTATAAGACCGCGCAGCGGACCGGACACGCCCTGGCGGTGGGCCCCATTCTTCAAGGTTTGAACAAGCCGGTCAACGACCTGTCGCGGGGCGCAACCGTGGCAGATATTGTGAATACGGTGGCGATCACCGCCATCCAGGCTGCCAGCAGCAAGGAAGCAGGGGAGAAATAAGAATGTCGCTGGTATTGGTGCTTAACTCTGGATCATCGTCCATTAAATTCCAGCTGGTGGACCCGGACCAACACGCCACGGATGAGCCCTTCGCCTCCGGGTTGGTCGAACAAATTGGCGAACCAATGGGGCGGGTGACGCTTAAGCATGCGGGCGAAAAGCATGTGGTAGAAGCCCCCATTCCCGACCACACGGTTGGTCTGGACCTGGCGTTCAAACTCATGGCCGAACACGAATGCGGTCCGACCGATGTGGAGCTCGTGGCCGTGGGGCATCGTCTTGTGCATGGTGGCCTGGTGTTCAGCAAGCCGGAACTCATCACCGACCAGATCGTCGACCTGGCCCGCAGTCTCATCCCACTGGCCCCACTACATAACCCGGCTAACATTGATGGCATCGAGGTTGCGCGCAAACTCCTGCCCGATGTGCCACACGTGGCGGTGTTTGATACCGGCTTCTTCCACGGCATGCCGCCGGCCGCGGCGCTCTACGCCGTGGACAAAGAACTGGCGGCCGAAACGGGTGTGCGTCGATACGGCTTCCACGGCACCAGCCACGAATACGTGTCCAACAAGGTTGCCGAACTCATGGAACTGCCCAAAGCGGCCATCAACCAGATCACCCTCCACCTCGGCAACGGGGCATCCTGC
>ERZ773056.706-NODE-706-length-17496-cov-9.884353_pt1 | contig 17496 bp, 16 predicted proteins | sample MGYA00580857_ERZ773056 | MGnify/ENA primary metagenome ERZ773056 (study PRJEB29015, sample SAMEA2737996) | human oral metagenome | biome: human oral; feature: human-associated habitat; material: dental | place: China | collected 2114 ... | reverse complement strand
GAGTTGGTGAGTTGGTGAGTTGGTGAGTTGGTGAGTTGGTGAGTTGGTGAGTTGGTGAGTTGGTGAGTTGGTGAGTTGGTGAGTTGGTGAGTTGGCGAGTTGGCGAGTTGGTGAGTTGGTAAGTTGGTGAGTTGGTAAGTTGGTGAGTTGGTAAGTTTGTGAGCTGGTGAGTTGTTGAGTTGGCGAGTTTGTGAGTTGGCGAGTTTGTGAGTTCGGGAGTTTGTGAGTTGGCGAGTTTGTGAGTTTGTGAGTTGGCGAGTTTGTGAGTTTTCAAGTTTATGAGTTCGGGAGTTCGTGCGTATGTAAAGTAAAGTAGATTAGGTTCGGGTTAATCAGTTTGTGCGTTAATGAGCTAATGGGTGTGTGGGGTATTAACTTTCGCGAGTTAGTACATTGATGCGAGTTTTGAATTATTAGAAATGATTTAGGGGACGCAAGCCCAAGTGCTTACGTCCCCCAAACAAGCTTAATTCTTAGATGTAGCCTTTGGTTTCTTCAATTCCAGCTTAGGAATTTTTATCTTTTGGCCTTCTTTCAGTTCCTTCACGTTCCCGTTAACGGCCTCAATGTAGCACTCCATACCAGGCCCTAACATGCTTTTGCTTAACGAATAAAGCGTTTGACCTTTGGTAACCGTTACCACATGGGCAATGCCCACAATCTTATAAGCACCCGTTCTCACACGGGCGTCTTTCTCGTATTGCTTATAGTTTTGGCTTTCGTCTGTGTTGGCCTTAGCCTTTTCTTGCTTTGGTGCAGGCTTATCCGCCGTTTTTTCGGCAGGTTTCTTATTCTCGGCAGTTGTTGCAGCGGCCTTCTTATCGTCTGCTTTCTCCGCCTTTTCCTCAGCATTTTGTGCTATCTTCGCCTCGCTAGCCGCCAAATCGGCTTTGGTTTGGGCATCTATAAGCTTATTTATAGAGTCTTCGCGTGCTGAATCGGCAGGCGAAAGTGCTTGTTCGGATGCCTTTGAATCAGAAGGCTTAGAGGTATTCAGGAGCGTTTCGAGGTGCGAAATGCGGTTGTCTTTCAGCTGCATTTGGTTCCATAGATACCAAGCCACACCACCAGCAACAACAATAAGGCCAACAACACAGGCCACAATAAGCCTTCTGCGTTTTCTTCTGCGTTCCTCCTCTTCCCATTCGTCCTCTTCATATTCATACGAACTTTCATCCGTTTCGCCGTCTTCTTCAGAGTCCTCTTCGTCAGATTGCAGTTCGGTTTCCACATCCGAGCGGTCAGTGTTGTTGCTTTCCGTGTCTTCTGGTGTCGGCTCCTCTTCTGTTTCAACGTTCTCATCAACAAGCGCTTGGCTTTCAACAGCAGGCACCGCACAAGCCGCTTGTACAGGTTCGCACTCGCTATCGTCGTGGGTTTCGGTAGCTACAACATCATTGTCGGCATCAACCGTATCTTTTTCTTTCGCGGGTTCGTCTTCCACGCCATCGGTTGTTTCCACCACATCGCTTACCTCTGCGCTGTCTACAACATCCATTTCATGGGCATCAGGCGTTTTGTCAGCCTGCTCAGAAAGCACCTCAACCGATTGGGTTTGTGGCAGCGTTTCTTCCGTTTCCGCATCAGAAAGGAAGTCGGGCACGTCTGTTTCCGTTTCAATGGCAGTTTCCTCCACCGCTAATTCAGCATGCTGAACAACACTTTGTTCAGGTTCGTCCTGCTTTTCGCCACCGTTAAGCAAGCGCAACTGGTCGGCAGTGAGGGTAAGTTGGTTTGTTGCATTCACTGCATTTTCGGTCGTAGCGGTTGGCAGCTGGTCGCCATTAAGCGCCGAAAGCTGTTGCATGGTGAGCACATGGCTCTTTTCGGGAGACTTCTTAACTGGCACTTCCGTTTCGTTAACCACTTCCGTGGGTGTGCTAGCCAATGCGTCGGCAGCTTGGTTCACTGCTGTTTCAATCTTAGAAGGCGGCAAAGTAGAGGTGGGTGTCGCCTCTGCATCGTCCGAACTGTCGTTCAAGGGCGCGAGTTCTATGTATGATGCCGTCTCCGTCCAGTCCATTCGCTCCAACTCTTTCAAGTCAACACCATCGTTTATAACCACCGTATCGAATTGTGCAAAGGGTTTGTTCACCAAGTCTTTCATGGTGCTGTCGGGCGTAAATGATATTTTGTCGCGCCCATCAATGATTATCGGCTCGCCCGTGTTAACGTCAACGCTCTTACGCGCGCTGACGCTCATCACCTTAAACGTACCAAGCCCTTTTAGCTTAACTTGCTTATCGTCGTTCAATCCCACGTTAAGCGTATCGAACATTGTTGCCACAAAGTTCTCGGCCTCCTTCAAAGAAAGCTTGTTTTTATTGACAAGAGCCATTGCCAACTCGCGGATACCAACTCTGTTATTCATCTTCACCTCCATTTTTGAGACGTTCCTTAATGGAAGCCGTGGGCCTAAAATTCAACACGAGTTTAGGTGGAACTAGCATGCGCTGCTGAGTGGCAGGGTTGACCACCACGCGTTCGAGTCGTTTTTTCACTTCGAATGTGCCGAATCCAGGTATCGAAACGACGTCGCCCTCGTCGAAACGTACAGCCATTTCGTCGATGACGTTGCGCACTAAGGTTTGGGTTACGTTCTGTGTATAACCCGTTTGTTGCGCTAGTTCGGTTATAAACTCTTTGTTGTTCATTCTATTTCACCATATAAGTCAAATTCTTCACTGTCGGTGATGCGCACATTGTAGAAACTTCCAACGCGCAATTTCACCGTTGCTGGGATAAGCACTTCGGGGTCTACCTCTGGCGAAGACCATTCCGTTCTCCCTATATAGTAGTCGCCTTCCTTTCTGTCGATAATCACTCGGAGCGTTTTGCCCACCTTTTGGGCCTCTACCTCCGCACTGATATCTTGTTGCAGGGCCATCAGTTGGTCCAGTCGGCGTTGTTTCACTTCGTCTGGTATGTCGTCTTCGTAATGTTTTGCGCTATAAGTACCTTCTTCTTCGGAGTAGGCAAAGGCCCCCATGCGTTCGAAACGCGCCCATTTCACAAAGTCGAGCAACTCGTTAAAGTCGTCTTCCGTTTCTCCAGGAAATCCCACCATCAAGGTTGTGCGCAGGTGAATGCCTGGTATTTCTTCGCGAATGCGCTTTATCAGTTCCATCGTTTGCGCCTTGGTAACATGTCGGTGCATGCGTGTAAGCATGTTGTCGGATATGTGTTGCAGGGCGATGTCGATGTATTTGCACACGTTTGGCTTGTTCTTGATTACATCGAGCAGGCTGTGGGGGAACTGATTGGGGTAAGCATAGTGCAGCCTAATCCACTCCACGCCCTCGATGTCGGCCATTTCGCTAATCAAACTAGTTATCTGGCGTTGCCCATCGAGGTCTACACCGTAATAGGTAAGCTCTTGGGCGATGATTTGAAACTCTTTTACGCCCTGCGAAACCAAGCTGCGCACCTCTTCAAGAATTTCTTCCTTGGGGCGACTTACGTGCTTGCCCGTGATAAGCGGTATGGCACAATAGGCGCAACTGCGGTCGCAACCTTCGCTAATTTTGAGGTAGGCATAATGGCGAGGCGTGGTAATGCTGCGCGTTCCGTTGCACGACGCGATAATGCCTTTCCCTAAATCTTTAAGCAAGTTTTTGTAATTGAACTTGCCATAGAACTTATCTACCTGCGGTATTTCCTGTTCCAATTCCTTTTGGTAGCGTTGCGAGAGGCAACCCATCACGTAAAGCTGCTTTAAACGCCCTTCTTCCTTGGCTTGGGCAAACTCTAAGATGATGTTGACGCTCTCTTCTTTTGCACTTTCTATGAAACCACATGTGTTGATAACAACGATTTCTCCATTCGGTTTTTTGCTGTCGTGCACGCAGTGGTATCCGTTCGCTTCAAATTGCTTCATCAGCAATTCACTATCAACGAGGTTCTTTGAACACCCCATTGTGATGATGTCAACCTGATTTTTTTTCATTCTAATGTTTGAGTACTTATTGAGATGTCGCCTTGTCCGCACGAACAACGTGGGGAACGAAGAGGCATAGCACGAATGCAGTGATGCTCTGGCAAGGCGAATGGGGATGTTAGACCCCTTTATTCATTGTAAGCTCATGAGTTTGTAAGTTCGCGAGCTAATATGCCTTCTGACATTTCTCTTGTTTAAAAGCTTACGAACTTGTTATCGAGAAGGACAAGGGCTTGGAGATTGATGCGCTCACAAGTTCGCCCAACTACGAACCCAAGAACCTTAGTTATTCATTGAAAAGCGAATCAACGAAATGCTGTCGGTTGAAGAGTTGCAGATCCTCCATGCCCTCGCCTAGGCCAATGTACTTTACAGGAACCTTTAATTGGTCGCTGATACCGATCACCACGCCACCCTTAGCCGTGCCGTCGAGTTTGGTAATGGCCAGTGCGGTGATGTTGGTAACGGCCGAAAACTGCTTGGCTTGTTCGAAAGCGTTCTGCCCCGTTGAGCCATCTAGCACCAATAACACTTCGTTGGGGGCTTCGGGCAACACCTTTTTCATCACTTCCTTTATCTTTTTCAACTCGTTCATCAGTCCCACCTTATTGTGTAGTCGGCCTGCCGTGTCGATGATTACCACGTCGGCACCGTTGGCTTTGGCAGAACTGAGGGTATCGAACGCCACCGATGCGGGGTCGGAGCCCATCTGTTGTTTCACAACGGGCACACCAACGCGCTCGCCCCAGATGCAAATCTGCTCTACGGCAGCAGCCCTGAAAGTGTCGGCGGCACCAAGGTAAACCTTCTTGCCGGCTTGTTTAAACTGATGGGCCAGCTTACCTATGGTGGTTGTTTTTCCCACTCCATTAACGCCCACCACGAGTATCACGTATGGGTTACCCGTATCGGGGAGTTCCCAACTATCGTTGTCTTGCGTGTTATTCTCGGAAAGCAGTGCGGTAATCTCTTCTTTCAGGATGTTGTTCAGTTCGCTTGTCGACACATACTTGTCGCGAGCCACCCGTGTTTCAATTCTCTCAATGATTTTCAACGTAGTGTCTACGCCCACGTCGGATGTGATTAGGATTTCCTCCAAGTCGTCGAGAACCTCGTCGTCAACCTTTGACTTTCCGGCTATCGCACGCGTTAACTTGCTAAAAACGCTTTGCTTGGTCTTTTCCAAGCCTTTGTCTAGCGTTTCTTTCTTGCTTTTGTTGAAAAACCCGAATATACCCATTTCGTTTCTTTTTGCTGCAAAGATACTTATTTTTATTTAGAAAACCTACACAAGTGCGCGTTTAGTGGGCTATTGTTTGTACGTTGGCATCAACCGAAAGCGGGGTTGGCTTGGCGCAAGTACTTGGAATGTGCATTCTGATACAACTATAATGGGGGTGTGATTAAATTTTTGTCGCAAAAGTTTGTAGATTTAATGAAAGTATATAATTTTGCAGCAATACAACACACAAAAGGTTGAAAACAGACTATCGGGTTGTCTTTGTGCAGACGGCACATTTACGCGACATCCCTCCGACAAACAATCATCGCAAGAAAGATAATCAATCATATATGAAACAAGAAAAAAAAGCTTTGACTCTTAAAACACTTAGCAAGAGCAACGTGTGGAGCATACAAGAGAATGACGTGTTCAGAATGTGGGAAGCAGCTGAAAAAGACGCCGACCTAAAAGATAACGCACGGCATTATATGGACGTTGTGAAAAGCGCGTTTGAAGCAGAAGAGATAAAGATAGACCGACCTGAAATCATAAAGAAGTATGAGGACCGCGGATTTAAGGTGGGAGCGATAAGGCTGGAAGAAGGACAAAAGACGAAACTGGCCATTAAGAAACGCCCCATCATGCGTGTTACCGACCTTACTTACGAAAACATACGCCACATTTCGGCGGCAAAACTTATCGAGGTGCTTGACAGAAACTTTGGCGGAGGCTGGGATTCGCTGTCACAAAGCGTGAAAGACATCATCGAAAGCGGCTTTGAGGTGAGCACGACCGTATTGCCAAAGGACCGCTTGCACAAGAAAGGGGGCATGTTCGATAAGAAGACCGAAGATGGATTTGAAGCCCTTGAAATAGAGAAAGGCACGTGGGTTGAGGCCATTTTCGTTAAGGAAAAGCCCGAAATGGAAAAGGTTTCATCCCGACTTGACGACGACTTTGCGGGCGGAAAGGGCCTTAGCGACAGTGATGAAGACAACGAGGACGACGAGGACGAAGTTAACGACTCGGAAAGACAATATAAGGACGATGACGACGACGACTCGTTCGACGAGGACATCCTCACCGAAGAAAGCTACCGAACAACGTTCGAAGAAGACAACGACGAACTGAACATGGAGGCCGAAAACATCGGTGAAGACGAGGACAATTACTAATTTCACAATAACATGGCATAGGATTTAAGGGGCGAAACCTTATGGTCTTGCCTTTTATTTCCTACTGTAAAGATGATAGATATTGTTATACCTATATATAAGGAGCGTGCCGACACAGACGATTGCATTGCCTTGAAGCAGGCTTTTAATGTGTTGAAGAACCACCCCATTACCTTCGTCCACCCCAAAAGCCTTGACATTACTGCCTACAAAAGTTTTGGAGATGCAAACTTTAAGGCGTTCGACGATCGTTTCTTTAAAGACATTCGCGGGTATAACAGTCTTATGTTGAGCGTAGATTTCTACAAGGCCTTCAACAAAACATACATTCTTATCTACCAAACGGACGCGTTTATCTTTAAAGACGACCTCGCGTTGTGGTGTAATAAGAACTATGATTATGTGGGCGCACCCTGGATACGCAGCTGTGAACGGATGCCATTACCTAAGCGGATATGGGACAATCTGGTGTGTTACGGGCTACGGGTGGTAAATTATCATGGTAACAGAAGAACTCAAAAAAACAAAACGCTGCTATATAACGAGGTGGGGAATGGCGGCTTTTCGCTTCGCAAGAGAGAGAAAATGATTGCTGTTCTCGAACAACTACCCTTGCAAGTACAAGCTTACCTAAATCCGAAGAACAACAACCCATTCTTTGCCGAGGATGTTTTTTTCAGCGTAGAGCCTCAAAGAAATGGTCTGAAGCTGAGCAAGCCCAACTACAAGGAGGCGTGTTGTTTCGCAATAGAGAACAAACCCGAATTGGCATTAAGCCTTAATGGCGGCGAACTGCCGATGGGTTGCCATCGTTGGAACAAAGAAAGCAGACCCTTTTGGAGCCGTTTTATAGATTATGGAACATAAAGAATTTGAAGGAAAATCAATCATCATGGCAGTTCCCAACCACTTTGGACTGCCTGAAAGGTTTAAGGAGAACTTGGAATTTCTAGGTTTCAAGGTGTTCTTGCTTAAAAACGACGAACACGTTTCCATACCGTTGAAAGACAAAATAATACATGCGTACAACAAATGGGTACACAAAGACAAAAGCTACAAGCGACTGTTGAAGAACAAAATGAGCAAGGAAAAGCAGTTGGCACTGCTTTCTACCTTCGATAAAGCCGACTATGCACTCTTTATTCGCCCAGACTTGTTCGACTACGACGTGGTGAACGCGACGAAAGAAAAAGTCGATAAGATTGTGGCATACCAATGGGACGGCATCAAACGCTATCCGTTGGTGAAGAACTACATTGCCTTGTTCGATAAGTTCTATGCCTTCGACAAGAACGATGTGAAGGAGAACCCGAACCTACATAGCGCCACCAACTTTTATTTCGACGACATAAAGCCTACCAAAGAGGTTGAGAAAGGAACGGTGTTTTTCTTAGGTACCTACATGAGGCACAGGCTCACGTTGCTTCAACACTTAGGAGCGGAACTAATAAGCCGTAAGCTTATCCCCCGTTTCTTTTTGCTTTCCAAGAGAAGACGTAGGTCGCTTTGCGAAGTAAAGATTATCTCTAAGGGATTTTCCTTTAAGCAAAGCATTGAATTGATGCAAAAATCAGAGTTCTTGCTCGACCTGCACAATTCGATTCACAATGGTCTTTCGTTTCGTACTTTTGAGAGCATCGGTTACAATAAAAAACTAATTACCGACAATAAACTAGTGCGCGACTACGACTTTTATAATCCCAACAACATCTTTGTATTCGAAGACAACAACTTCAAAGGTCTTGAAACCTTCATCAAAGCTCCGTATCAACAAGTAGATACAGCCATTAAGCAGAAATACAGCTTTACAGGCTGGCTACAAAAGATATTAGAATAGAAGTATCCAGTACAGCTAGTAGTCCCTTATTTGATGGTTTCAACAAGTTGATTTAGGAAGGCGTTTATCGCCGATAGCCTTGCAACATATTGTATCTAGGCCAATGTAGACCGGAGGAAAGAGTATGACATTAAGAGTTAGATTAAGAAATATCGTCACATTATGAAGCCCAAAATCTATTTTATTTGCCCAAACAACAAGCTAATCAGTGGCGGAGTAAAACAAATATTCCGCCAAGTGGAAGTATTAAACAACCATGGAATAGACGCTTATGTGCTATTAGACAAAGAGCCAAAGCAGTGGTGGTTTAAATCGCAAGCCGCGATTGCTTACAGTCCTTATATATATTATATGCTCCAACATGTCTTGCTAAACAGGATGCTTACCCTAAGAAGAAAACTTAAACGGTGGCGGTTAAGTAAGAAAAGTGTTAGCATTGCGCCGAACGACATACTTGTCATTCCCGAAATATATGGTGCAGAGTTTAATAAGATATTGCCAACAAACAGAAAGATTATCTTTAATCAGAATTGTTATTATACATTTAACATCTACGGCATAACCTCCAATCATACCGAGATAAACTATAACACCAAAGATATACCTGCTGCAATCGTTGTTTCAGACGACTCGCTAGCTTACCTGAACTACGCCTTCCCCACGGCCAATGTATATAGGATACATATAGGAATACAGGATACCATATTTAATTATAGTGAGATAAAGAAAAAGCAAATATGCTTTATGCCCCGAAAGCTAAGCCAAGACGTAACCCAAATTCTGGAAATCCTTAAAAAGCGAGAGGCATTAAAAAACTGGGACTTCGTTTCCATCGACAATAAAACAGAGCAAGAGGTTGCCCAAATCATGAAGGAAAGTGTTTTCTTCTTGAGCTTCAACCACAGAGAGGGCTTTGGACTTCCGCCTGTGGAGGCTATGGCATGCGGATGTTATGTCATTGGCTATCATGGTGAGGCAGGCAGAGAGTATCTTAACCCAGAGTTCTCCACAACAATAGAATATGGAAACATCATTGCTTATGCCAAAAAGGTAGAAGAGATGGTAATGGCATTCGAACAGGCTCCCCAGTCTGTTTTAGACAAAGGACGAAAAGCATCAGAGTTCGCACTAAACGAATATTCGATGGAAAGACAAGAACAGGACATTATCCACACTTGGAAACAAATTCTGAAAGAAACGGATGCGACTGATAAAAGCGAAAAGGTGAAAAGGTAAAAAAGCGGAAAGAAGGCTGCACCTATCGAGTTGCAGACTACCGAATAAGTTGACACTTTACCTCAAACAAAAGAAAATAAAAACATGGTAAAGTACAATTGAAACAGAGAAAATTCTGCTACTGAAGTCGTCTTGACTTTTAGTATTTCTACAATTGAGAGGAGTTTACGCCTTTGTGTTGCTAAACCTAAACACCCCGCTCGTGTACAACATGCCGGACAGAAATACGATGAAATCTGAAGTTCTGCCCCATTTGTATGTGGTAAAACGTGGCTACGTCTAAAAAAGTGTTCGGGCTGACGTTTTTCAATGCGGTCTCAACAAGCAGAAAACCGCTTGTTAATGGCCGATTACTTCTGCGTTTCCATGAAGCTGTTGCCGTTGTCCGTGTGCAGCATGGCCCTGCAACCGCTCGCGCTGGTCGTCGCAAGCCTTCATGTTTTCTGTGCAGCTGACCACTCGCAAATGTTTACTGCAAACTCGTTTTGTCTAGTTTTCAGCGATAAATTTAACATTATGAGTGCCTTCGTTGTTCACCAATCGCCCACCTTGCCGCAAAAAATCGATTCTCGCGAAGGTTTGTTTTGATGCTGAATAGGGTTAGCATGGGAATACTGCAAAATGAATTTTTATTTAAAAAGATTGCCATTAGTACCTGTTTGGGGGCTATTTGCTGCAAAATAGAGTGCGTTTTGCCGCTAAATGGAGTGCGTTTTGGTGCTAAACGCAGTGCGTTTTGGTGCAAAATGGAGTGCGTTTTGGTGCTAAACGCAAGGCAAAATGCTGCAAAATGCGGTGCAATTTGCCCCTAAATGTGCAACGAAAAGCATAAACATCCATAGCAATTGTATAAATAAAACCTTTACTAACCATGAAACACATGGCTAGAAAGGGCAAAACGGCCATTAAAAAGTGGGGTTTTAGGGGCTAAAAGCATGTATTTGGGCTTGAAAAATTACGAGCCGACGACCAATCTAGAAAGGCAAAATGGTGCAAAATGCAGGTTCTAGGCTTAAAAACAGACAAATCCCAAGGCATGAAAGGGTAGAAATAGTGGCTTTTTGCTTACTTTTTAACCAATGCTTTCGCTAGAATGGAGCGAAAATTAGAGTTAGTTTGTAAAGTAAAAAATAACATTTTAAGTTTTGAACTGGTGAGTTGGTGAGTTCGTTAGTTATTGAGTTGATAAGTTCGTTAGTTCTTAAGTTGATAAGTTTATGAGTTTTTGAGTTTGTAAGTTGATGAGTCGATGTATTCGGGAGTTGTTGGGTTTTCGTGAGTTTATGAGTCTTGTTTCATTTTTTTGAGTGGTTCTTATGTGAATACATCAACGAGTTGTTTTAAGAACAAGCCTTTATCCCGAACATGTGTAACAATACAATTGCTTGTGCCTATATCGTTTTAAGTAATTCAATCACCTTGTGAATCTCCGAATAAGCCTTTAAATCTTCGGGTGATTTTTGGCATAGTTGGCATAGTTTCTCAGAGTTTTGCACGGCTCTTTCCAAGTCGCCATGCTCAGTTAGATGCTTATATAGGTTTGTTTTGGTGAAGTAGCGTTTCGTCTTCTCGTATCCTGGCATGTGTTTTTGCAGTTCGGGCAGCAGTTGCTCGTAGCTTTCGTATTGTCTACACACCACATTGGGCAAGAAATGCAGTAAGAACCAAAACTCCGTACAAGGATTCGTTTCTATGAACATCACTCTTCCTGCATATATTAAGTATAGCCATGTGTTTTGTTTGTTTGCTTATTTCATAATATTATTACGGATTTTTAATTTAAAAACAAGCATTTGTCGATTGTGCTAAGGGTTTTGGTTGAGCCTTTACACCTGTACACATAGCAAGATTTCTTCCTTATTTCTTGCGTGTTTAAGTTATTTTTGCGATATTCGCATCTTAGTTGCATGCGATGCCGTTGCTTAGCTTTAAGTTTTGTTCTGCAAGTGTTATGCAGTACGTAGGCATGTATGCGCAGTTTTGAACAGTTTGGTTTGGTGGCTAAATCCACCAATCAAGTTTAATGATATAATAAGCAAATGAAAGATTCGGTAATTGTAGTGAGTGGCGGAATGGACAGCGTTACGCTGCTTTACGAAAAGAAAGATGAGATTGCATTGGGCATTTCTTTCGACTATGGCAGCAACCATAACCACAACGAACTGCCTTTGGCGGCCTTGCATTGCCAACGTTTGGGCATTGCGCATGTGGTTATACCGCTTGGCTTTGTGCACCAATACTTTAAGAGTAGCTTGTTGGAGAGCGGGGAAAGCATACCCGACGGAAGTTACGATGAGGAGAATATGAAGTCGACCGTTGTGCCTTTTCGCAACGGCGTGATGCTTGCAGTGGCGGCAGGCATAGCCGAAAGCAATGGGTTAACAAAGGTTCTTATTGCCAATCACGGTGGCGACCACACCATTTATCCCGATTGTCGCCCCGAATTTATCGCCGCTATGGATGCTGCTGTTGAGGCAGGCACATTCGCTCGTGTACGCGTTGTGGCACCATATACCAACATCAGCAAGGCCGACATAGCGCGCCGTGGCCGAGCATTGGGCATAGATTATGCCGAAACATGGTCGTGTTATAAGGGTGGCCACGTGCATTGTGGCACTTGCGGCACTTGTGTTGAGCGTAAGGAGGCCTTGCGCGAGGCCGGAATTGAAGACAACACGCCATACCAACTGCAATGAGAACGTTTGCGTATTTGATGGCTTGACGCCCGATTTTTTGCGAAAACGAAGATAACAAACCCAACATATATAATGAGTAAGTCAGCCAAATGGCAACAACTCCTAAGTCTTATAACCTGTTTTTTGCTTGTGCTTGGCGTGAGCATTCGCAGGGATGGTAAGATACAAGGTCACCACCTATTGCAAAAAGAAAAGGCAATTGCAGCCGGCGAAGACACGATAAGGACGTTGGACGACGGCACGGTGATTGTTAATACCACTGCCCTAGGCAAAGATGTAGTGGGTTATAGCGGAACGGTGCCTTTGGAAATATCGTTGAAAGACGACCATGTGGTTGGGGTAAAGGCACTGGACAATGCCGAAACGCCTGAGTTTTTTGAAGAGGCTTCGCAACTGCTCACCAAATGGAACGGTAAATCTATTGATGAGGCGCAACGCATGCAGGTGGATGCCGTGTCGGGTGCAACGTTCACTTCTAAAGCCATTGTAGAGAACATGCGTAGGGGATTGCAGTATGCGGCCAAGGCAAAGGCCGATGCCAACTTTTGGTCTAAGTTAGACTTTTCTGCCAAATCGCTTGTTGCATTGGCCGTTGCATTGATGGCAGCCGTACTTCCACTCTTTATTAAGAATAGGCATTACCGACTTGTGCAGCATGTGTTGAATGTGGCAATACTTGGTTTTTGGTGCGGTACGTTCCTCAATTATACCTCAATGGTGGGCTACATGTCTAACGGCATGAACGTTCTTGCCCTGCTCGTTCCTGTTGTGATGCTTGTCACTGCTTTTGTTTATCCGCTTTTCGGCAAGAAATCGTACTATTGCACACATGTTTGTCCCTATGGTTCGTTGCAAGAACTAGCGGGCAAGTGCGTGCGTTACAAGATAAAGATGAAGCCTAAGACCATGAGACAGCTAGACCTGTTCAGGCAAATACTTTGGGCCGTGCTGATGTTTTGTTTGTGGACGGGCGTGTGGTTCGACTGGATAGACTACGAACCCTTCTCTGCATTCATCTTCGAGTCGGCCTCTTGGGTGGTCATTGTCATAGCCTTAGTTTTCGTTTTGCTTTCAACGGTGGTTGTTCGTCCCTATTGTCGTTTCGTATGCCCAACGGGTTCGCTCTTTAAGTATAGCCAATATTCAAGCACATCAAAGTAAAGAAACAAACGATATGAAGATTTCAACAATACTCAATGTGGTGCTGGCCTTGGCCTTGGTGTTTCTTTGCGCCAAGCTAGCTATGAGCGGTGGGGCTGGTTCGCAAGGCACTGCTAGCGATGAAGTGGTGTACAACAACATCCTTTCGCGCGCATCTGTTCGTTCATACCAAGACAAAGCCGTGGAGAAAGACAAGGTGGAAAAGTTGCTCCGCGCAGGTATGGCAGCACCTACGGCTGCGAATAAGCAGGCGTGGCACTTCGTGGTGGTTACCGAAAAGAAGCTGTTGGCGGCTCTTGCCGAAACCAATGCCCATGCAGATTTCGCCAAAGATGCGCCCCTTGCCATCGTGGTTTGTGGCGACATGACCAAGGCTATTGAGGGAGCAGGGCGCGAGTTCTGGGTTCAAGACTGCGCTGCTGCCACCGAAAACATCTTGCTTGCAGCCCATGCTATGGGGCTTGGGGCAGTGTGGACAGGTGCTTATCCCCTTGAAGAACGTAGTGCTGAAATGGGCAAAGTGCTGAAATTGCCCGAAACGATAGTGCCACTAAGCGTGGTTGTTATCGGCTATCCCAAGGGCGAAATGAAGGCCAAGGACAAGTGGGATGCCCAAAAGGTATCGTATAACGAGTATGGCGGACAGGATATGTAGCGGAGCAAAGCGAAAACGAACGGCATAAAAGAAGGTGGACATCGCGTGAACCACAGCGTAGTTCCCACGTTCAGCGTTCATGGTCTGCACGTGGGGCGGTGTTGTTTTGCTTGTCTGCTTGGCGAATGGGTTTGGCAAGTGTACATTGCAAATTACGTTTGGTGGTGCCAGTAAAGCCGTATCTTGTAAGCTAAAAGGCGATTTTCCTATCAAAAAAAGCTGTATATCAAGATAAATCACTAACTTTGTGCATGTCAATTCAGGCATAAAACAAAATATTCATAACATTAATAAAGATGAAGATCGAACAATTCAACTTTGCCGGCAAAAAGGCAATTGTACGTGTGGACTTTAACGTGCCATTGGACGAGAACGGAAACATCACCGACGACACCCGTATTCGTGGTGCTCTCCCCACTTTGAAGAAGATATTGGCCGACGGTGGCGCCGTTATTATGATGAGCCACATGGGCAAACCCAAAGGCAAGGTGAACCCCAAGTTGTCGCTCTCGCAAATCGTTAACAAGGTATCAGACCGTTTGGGCGTACCCGTAAAGTTCGCCGACGATTGCGCTAACGCCACCGAAGCAGCCGCCAACCTCAAGATGGGCGAGGCTCTGTTGCTAGAAAACCTACGATTTTACCCCGAAGAAGAGGGCAAGCCTGTGGGCATTGACAAGGCCGACCCCGCTTACGATGAGGCAAAGAAAGAGATGAAGGCTAAGCAAAAAGACTTTGCCAAGAAGTTGGCCTCGTATGCCGATGTATATGTTAACGATGCTTTCGGTACGGCTCACCGCCGTCATGCCTCGACTGCTGTCATCGCCGATTACTTCGATGCCGACTCGAAGATGCTGGGTTACCTGATGGAAAAAGAGGTGACAGCCATCGACAACGTGTTGAAGAATGCGCAACACCCCTTCACCGCCATCATCGGTGGCTCGAAAGTAAGCTCCAAGTTGGGTGTAATTAAGAACTTGCTTGACAAGGTAGACAACCTCATCATTGGCGGCGGCATGGGCTATACCTTTGTAAAAGCACAGGGCGGGAAGATTGGCGACTCGCTGCACGAGGACGATTTGATGCCCGAAGCACTGAACGTTATCGCTGCTGCAAAAGAAAAGGGCGTTAACCTAAGCCTGTCGGTGGCTACCGTTGCAGCCGATAAGTTCGACAACAACGCCAATCGTAAGGTTGTGCCCATCGACCAAATACCCGACGGATGGGAAGGCATGGACGCCTCGGAAGAGTCGTTGGCCATCTGGAAGAAAATCATTCTCGAGTCTAAAACCATCCTTTGGAACGGTCCCGTAGGTGTATTCGAGTTTGAAAACTTTGCTCACGGAACGGGCGAAATTGCCAAGTACGTTGCCCAAGCAACACAAGAAAACGGCGCATACTCGCTTGTAGGCGGTGGCGACTCGGTTGCTGCGGTTAACAAGTTTGGTCTTGCCGACAAGGTTTCTTACGTTTCTACGGGTGGTGGTGCCATGCTCGAGGCCATCGAAGGTAAGGTTCTGCCTGGCGTTGCTGCCCTGCAAGGCGAATAAGTTTCCTCGGAAGGGTGATGGTTTTGGCAGCACTTTACGGCCTTGTTTGGCCAAAGCGTGCCTGCATAACACGCCTTAAACGATAGAAATGAATATGTATCGGCAAGCCTAAACCCATGTGTTAGGCTTGCCGATTTTTTCTTTCCCCTAAAACCCCTTACACCTTTTATCGCACGCTTATGCGCCCATTACGATTTCTCATTTTTATGCTCTGCCTGTGGTTTTCGGTTGCAGGCTGGGCTCAGCGCAACCGCATATTAAACCCCGACATCGCCTCGTTGCAGGTGGTGGCAGGCAATAATTGGCTCTCCATGCCTGTTATCGATTTGGGAGAAGGCGTGCCGGTGAATATAGCTTTCGACGACCTGACACACGAATATCGGCGTTATGCCTACAAAGTGGAGCATTGCAACGCTGATTGGAGCACGTCTGGCGACCTCTTTGTGAGTGATTATATCGACGGGTTTAATGCAGATAACGTGATAGAGCATGTGGAACAGTCGATAAACACAAACGTGCTGTACACGCATTATCGGTTTCAAATTCCCAACGAGCGGTGTAAATTGAAGATGAGCGGCAACTACCGCGTTACCATCTACGATGCCAACGACGACGATAAGGCCGTGGCCGAATGCTGTTTCATGGTGGTTGAGCCACGCATGGGCATTAAACTCAGCGTAGATGCCAATACAGACAAGGGCATTAACAGCCGTTGGCAGCAGGTGGCAATGGAGGTGAAGTATGGCAGTGGCCTCTCTGTAACCGATGTTCAGCGGCAAATTTACACCGTGGTGATGCAAAATGGCCGATGGGATAATGCCGTGGTGAACGCCAAACCTCAGTTTGTGATGGGCGACGGACTACGTTGGTCGCACAATGCACAGCTTGTTTTCGAGGCTGGTAACGAGTATCGCAAGTTCGAGATGTTGGATGTGCGACATGCCAACATGGGTGTTGAGAAGATAGATTGGGACGGTAAGGAATACCATGCTTATCTTTGGCCAGACGAACCACGCGGTAGCTACGTGTTTGATGAAGATGCCAACGGTGCGTTTTACATTCGCAACGGCGGCAATAGGGAAAACAACAGCACCTCCGAATACGTTCATGTGCACTTCACTTTGCGATCGCCGCGTTTGGAGGGCGGTGTATTTGTGAATGGCGTGTGGACAAACGACCAGCTTGCCGCGCCTTATAAGATGCAGTACGATGAGGGCGCGCAGTGCTATCGTTTGTCGCTTTTACTCAAACAGGGTTATTATTCGTACCAATACATGTGGCAAAAGCCCAACGGACAGATAGCGACAGTACCCTCGGAGGGCTCGTTTTACCAAACTGAGAACCGCTACCAAGCCCTTGTTTATTATCGAAAGCTGGGCGAAAGGGCTGATAGGCTGGTGGGTTTTGCAGAGATAAGGCGGTAGTTAGAGGAGTAAAGGAGTTAAGTTGTAAAGTAGTAAAGGGGTTAAGTAGTAAAGGAGTTAAGTAGCAAAGGAGTAAAGGAGTTAAGTAGCAAAGGAGTAAAGGGGTTAAGTAGTAAAGTAGTAAAGGAGTTAAGGAGTTAAGCCAAATGCTTGGTTGCTCAGCAGTATATAGCCTTGTTCATTCGGCAACTCATCAGCTTGTTAATTCATCAACTCGTCAGCTTGTTCATCATTAACTCGTCAGCTTGTTATCATTGATAAGACCTTAGTTGGGGATTAATTTCTTATGAGTGAGTTGGTACATGTCAGGCGCAAGTATCAGTACAAAGCCACTTGTACTGACGCTACAAGCCGCTTGTACTGGTACTACAAAGTGCTTGTACTGGCACTACAAGGTGCTTGTAGCCCCACTACAAACGGCATTGTACTATCGAAATGCTGTTGTGCTGATATGTCGAAAGCAAAGTGAGGGATGCGAACAAGTTTCTAAAATCAATTCCTTTTAAGTGTAACTCGTTAACTCACCAACCCGTCAACAAATAAACAAACGTTCTTTTTCGTTCCTCGAAAAGTGCGTTTTGCCTTTCCACTTCGCCCAAAGCT
>ERZ773056.705-NODE-705-length-17501-cov-13.860369_pt1 | contig 17501 bp, 17 predicted proteins | sample MGYA00580857_ERZ773056 | MGnify/ENA primary metagenome ERZ773056 (study PRJEB29015, sample SAMEA2737996) | human oral metagenome | biome: human oral; feature: human-associated habitat; material: dental | place: China | collected 2114 ... | reverse complement strand
GGCAGGGGAGGGTCAGGCGCTCTTGCGGGACAGGACCTGCCTGAGCGGGACCCGCGAGCCCATGCGGGTCACGGCCCGGGTGTAGATCGTGGCGGACACGCGCACCAGCAGCGGCAGGGCGGCCAGGGCGATGATCAGCGCGACGCCCTGCTCCACCCAGTTGGAGACGCCGGAGACCAGGCGGGCCGGCATGAGGTAGGGGGACAGCGGCGGGATGTAGGACAGCACCTTCCAGATGAGCTGCTTGGGGTCGCCCATGAACATCGCCAGGGAGGCCATGAAGGGCAGCACGCACAGCGCGGTCAGCGGCATGACCGCACCGGCCACGTCCTCCTGACGGCTCACCAGCGCGCCCGCGGCCCCGAAGAGGACCGAGAAGATCGCGTACCCGACGACCATCCACACGAGCGTGACCACGAGCGTGGCATTGAGGTCGATGTCCATGTCGGGCATGATCCCGGTGATCTGGGCGGTCACCGCGCCGGCGGTGCCCACGAGCCCGAAGCACAGGATGAGGCTCGCCCCCGTCCCCAGGACCTTGCCGGCCAGCAGGGAGGTGGGGCGCACGCAGGCCAGCAGGATCTCGATGATGCGGCTCGACTTCTCCTCGACCACGCCCATGGCGATGAACTGCCCGCCCATCAGGATGACGAGGTAGAGCATCATGCTCGAGGCCATGAACACCGCGTAGCGCGCCTGGAACCCCTCCTGGTCCTCGGTCGCCGGGTTCAGGACCCGGACCGTCGGCGCGGCCTGCTCCAGCGAGCCGGCCACGGTGCTCGGGTCGCCGCCCAGCTCGGCGATCATGGAGGACAGCGCCTGCTGCTGCATGAGGCCGGTGACGCCGGCGACGACGGCGTCGTCGGAGCTCTGGCGGACCGTGAGAGTGGGGGTGGCGGACAGGGCGGCGGCCTCGACGGCGCGGGCGATCTCCTCGCGGTGCTTGAACAGCGGCTTCTTCTCGATCTGGCGGGTGAGCTCGAGCATGGCATTGAGGAGCATCTCGGGGCGGGGCGGGCAGCCGGGCAGGTAGATGTCCACCGGGACGATGTGGTCGCAGCCCTGGACGACGGCGTAGTTGTTGAAGATGCCCCCGGAGGAGGCGCAGGCGCCCATGGAGATGACCCACTTGGGCTCGGGCATGGAGTCGTAGACGTTGCGCACGATCGGGGCCATCTTGTGGGAGACGCGGCCCGAGACGATCATGACGTCGGCGTGGCGCGGGGAGGCGCGGAAGACCTCCCAGCCGAAGCGGGCCATGTCGAAGCGGGGGGTGCCGGCCGCCATCATCTCGATGGCGCAGCAGGCCAGCCCCATGGTGACGGGCCACATGGAGCGGGCCTGGGCCAGGCCCGCGAGCTTCTCGACGGTGGTCAGCAGGAAGCCGGGGCTGTCCACCTCGGCGGCAGCGGCCGCGTAGGGGTCGTTGCGCTTGGAGGGGATGGACGCCATGAAGGCGTTGTGCTTTTTCATGCTCTTCACTGCTGTGTTCTCCTTGAGATCGTCAGGGCCGCGTGCCGCCCGTGGGTCCCGTTGTTGGTGCCTCGTGCTCGATCCGTGCGTCTCAGTCCCAGTCCAGCCCGCCGCGGCGCCACTCCAGGATGTAGGGCACGGTGATGAGGCCGATGAACAGGACGGCGGCACCCAGTCCGAAGAACCCCAGGCGCCCGAAGGCCGTGGCCCAGGGGTAGAGGAAGACCACCTCGACGTCGAAGATGATGAAGGTCATGCCCACCAGGTAGAAGGAGACGGGGAAGCGCCCGTGCTCGGTGTTGGCGGGAGTGGGGTCGATGCCGCACTCGTAGTTGGCGACCTTGACCCGGTTGCGCCGGGCGGGGCTGATGATGGCGCTCATGGCCAGACCGCCGACGGCCACCAGGAGGGCCAGCGCGGCCATGATGAGCAGGGAGGCGTAGGGGTTCATGCTTCCGGCACCATCCTTGTCAGGAGCTGGATGAAGTGGTCGATTCCGTCGCCGCCGCGGCGCTCCCACCCGTCGGACAGGAGCTTGGTGACGAGCTTCATGAGGCGCTTGCGCGGCAGCCCGTAGCGGGTGCACAGGCGCATGACCTCGGGGTGCTCGATGAGAGCGACGAAGACACGCCCGAGCGTGTAGTAGCCGCCCATCTCGGCACTGAGGGCCTTGGGGTACTGGGCCAGGACCTGCTCGCGGCCCGACGTCGTGGAGCGGGCGGCGGCCTGAGCGGCGGCCTGGGCGGCCAGGCGGCCGGACAGGAGGGCCTGGGCGATGCCCTCGCCGTTGAAGGGTGAGACCATGCCGCCGGCGTCTCCCAGCAGCATGAGGCCGTCGGCGTAGTGGGGCTTGCGGTTGAAGGCCATGGGCAGGGCGGCGCTGACGGCGCTGCCTGCCTGTGCGGGAGAGACGTCAAGCTGCTGCGCCATCTGCTCCAGGGGCTGGCCTTGCAGCTGGTTCAATAACTGGGCCGCCAGGCCGCCGCTCGAGGGATTGGACATGTCTGAAAACCTCCGTGAAGTGAAAAGAAAAGCGCGATGATAGGAAGCGGCGCCGATTGCGCTACGCGCCTTTTTCGCCCGATTTGCCGCTGGATTCGCTGTTGTCGCCGTAGTGGCGGATTTCGATCAGCGGGCCGAGGTCGATGCGGTAGCACGGCTTGCCTTCGTGCTCCTGAAGCTGCGCGCTGATGCCGCCAAAGGCGAAAACGGCCAGGGGCGCGTCGGCGCGGTAGCCGTTTCTGATGTGGACGGCGCTGAAAGAGCGGGGCTGCCCGTCGGGCTTGAGTAGGCGTTTTTGCCAATAGGGCTTGGCTTCGCGGTATTTGGCCTTGATCTGTCCGGCGGCAAGTTTGGCAAAGCCTTTGCCGCATATGCGCAGAAGCAAAACGGGGTCTTGGCTCATGGCGTTTTCAGTCGGTTTTCAAGCATCTTGCGCGCTGGGTGGCGTGAAAAGGCCTGATGATAATCGCGCCGCATTCAGCCTGCGCTATTTCCGGCCGCGCTATCATTGGCGCGATTTCAATTGGATTTCAATTAGATAACGTGAAAGAGGCAAATGATGGGAAATATCAAGCTCCGCAAGGCGGCGATTATTGGCACGGGCCACGTTGGCTCGCACGTGGCTTTTTCGCTGGCAACCCAGGGCGAGGTTGATGAATTATGGATGGTGGATATTGACAAGCAAAAGGCAATTGCGCAGGCCACGGATGTGAACGACGCGGTGAGCTATTTGCCGCACGAAGTGACGGCCAGGGCCTGCGAGCCGGAAGATATTGGCGGCTGCGATATTCTGGTGATTTCCGCCGGGCCTTTGCCCAGGCCCGATCAAGACAGGCTGGACACGCTGGGCGATACGGTGGCCGTGCTCAAGGAATTTCTGCCGCGCGTGAAGGCCTCGGGATTTGGCGGCTTCATCATCAGCATTTCCAATCCGGCGGACGTGGTGGCCGCTTATGTGCAGCGGTATCTGGATTACCCGGCGCGCAAAATCATTTCTTCCGGCACGGCGCTGGATTCGGCGCGCTTGCAGCGGCTGGTGGCGGGCCTTTGCCGGGTGAGCCGCCGCTCGCTGACGTGCTATGCCCTGGGCGAGCATGGCGGCAGCGCAATGGTGCCGTGGTCGCACGTGAGGGTGCAGGGCATCGCGCTGGATCAGCTGCAAAAGGATTTGCCGCAGCGTTTTCCCGCTTTTGACCGGGAAAAGGTGACGCAAGACATGAAACACGGCGGCTATCTGGTTCTGGAAGGCAAGGGTTCCACCGAATTCGGCATTGCCTCGGCCGTGACGGAAATTGTGCGCGCCATATTCCATGACGAAAAAAAGGCGCTGCCGGTTTCATGCCTGCTGCAAGGCGAATACGGGCAGCGGCAGGTATTTGCTTCGGTTCCGGCGCTGCTGGGAAAGGATGGCGTGGAAGAAATTCTCGAACTTCGCATGACGCCAGCGGAGCAGGCGCAGTTTCAGGCTTCCTGCGACCGCATCAGGGAATATATGGCGCTGTCGCAGAAAATGTGATGCGGTTGGAAAATGAAAAAAAGGGGCCGCGCGGCCCCTTTTTTCTGCAATTGAATCAATGGCTCCATTGAACCCAATCCATCTGCCAGGTCAGCAAAATCAGCAGGCCGAAAATGATTCGATACCAGGCGAAAAGAACGAAACTGTGGCTGGCGATGTAGCGCAGCAGCCAGCGCACGCAGGCCAGGGCGCTGCCAAATGACAGCGCCAGCCCCACGGCAAAAAGCGGCGCATCGGCCCAGGCCAGCAAGGCGCGGTCAGACCAGAGCGAATACACGCCCGCGCCGATCAGGGTGGGAATGGCCAGAAAAAAAGAAAACTCCGTGGCCGCCACGCGCGAAGACCTAGAACGCCTGCCGTTTCTCTCGGCACAGCAGGTGGAAGGCATCTGCGAATACCTTTATCACTATGCGCCCATGCGCTCGCTTTCCGAATTGGCCTTGATAGAATCTATTGATTATGATACGCGACTGTTGTTGCAATGCTTTGTTTATGTGGACGAAGACAAACGTCAAACCTTCCCCACCCTACACAACATCATCAAGTATGGCAAACACCAAGTGGCCGTAGAAGTGAAATTTCCACTAACGGGCGAGTCGCCTGCAAGCAAAAAGCATTTGGGCTACGATGTTCGGCATTGGCTAAGATATGATTTTCACCTTGGCGAATACGTCAAGGCAGGACTATTGGCATCGCAAGATGCAGGCGAACCCTTTTTCAGTAATCGCAACAAAGGGGGCTACGACTTTTATTCTTTCTACCTATTGGTGCGTAAACTTGGCAGGATAAAGGCTGCTACCGTGGGGCGTTATCGCCTTCGTTTCGGTATGGGCTTGGTGATAAACAACGACTATGGCTTTGGCAAACAGGCATCGCTAGCCACATTAGGTAGAACAACGGGGCATGTTCGGGGGCATTCGTCGCGGTGGGAAGGCAATTATTTGCAAGGCGCGGCAGCCACAGTGAACCTCGCTAAGGGGCTAGACCTATCGTTATTTGGTTCGTATAGGCATATCGACACAACCCCAACGAAAGACGGAAACGCCATAAAAACGATATTGAAGACAGGCTATCACCGCACCAAGACCGAACTGGCGCACAAACACAACGCCTTGCAAGGCGTGGCAGGCACAAACTTGAACTTCTTACACAATGGGTTTCACATCGGATTAACGGCACTGTACACCGCATTTAACCACGAACTGCGCCCCGATACGGCACAAAGATTCCGCAAATATGCCGCTCATGGCCGACAATTCTATAACGTGGGCATTGACTATGGCTATCTAAGCAGGCGGCTAACGATAGCAGGCGAAACGGCAATAGACAAAAATCAGGCGCTTGCCACCATTAACATGCTCTCCTTCTACCTATCGTCGAGATTGGATTTAAGGCTTGTTCAGCGTTTTTATTCCTATCGTTATCAAGCACTTTTGGCGCAGAGTTTTAGCGAAGGTGGTCGCGTAAACAATGAAAGTGGCTTGTACATTGGTGCAAATTGGCAGCCGGCACAAGGTTGGTTGATAAGTGCTTATAGCGATTATGCTTATTTTGCGCAACCCCGTTATCGGGTGTCCACCGCGTCGACAGCATGGGACAATATGCTTACCGCCACTTTTGCACGCGGAAATGCAACCTGGACAGCACGCTATCGGTTTAGAATAAAACAAGAGAATGCGACTGGTAGCCATCAGGTTATCGACAAGAAGGAAAACCGTTGCCGACTGGCCTACTGCCTAACTGCGGATAATTGGCATGCCAAGATACAGGCCGATGGCGTAATGGTACAAGGTAATGGCCTTAAAAGCGGATGGATGACTAGCCTTAGCGGTGGCTGGCAAACGGCCAAAACAAAGCTAGATGCTGTTGTTGGCTATTTCAACACGAGCGGTTTCGACACAAGAATTTATACCTACGAACGCGGATTGCGTTATAATTTCCTTTTCCCCTCGTTCTTTGGCAGGGGCTATCGTACTGCATTATTGGGAAGAGTGGCGATAAACAGCCACCTATTGTTCTTGGCCAAGCTGGGTTATACAAACCGCTTTTATATTCCGAAGGCTAGACCTAACGCCCATTCCACCACACAGAAAGACCAGGCAGAAGCTGACTTGCAACTTATTTGGAAACTATAATTTGGGGCTAGACATCATTTCCATAATTGATAAGTTGGCGAACGAAGAAGGGTTCTGGTACATTCGCATGCGAAGAACAGGTCTTTTACTGAACATTTATGCCTCGTTCGTAGGGTATTTTAATTAGATTTTGTACTTTTGCAGTTCGGCTATAAATGTTTAAACAGATGAGAAAAATATTATTTATGCTCCTAACAGGTTTAAGTCTTTCCCAATATACACAGGCTCAGAATGTAGAAATCAAGGTAATACAGACGAGCGATGTACACGGAAGTTTCTTTCCTTACGACTTTATTAACCGCCGCGACAAGAAAGGTTCGTTGGCCAGAGTGAGTTCGTATGTAAACGAAATGCGCAAGAAGTATGGCAAGAACGTTATCTTGCTCGACAACGGCGACATTCTTCAAGGTCAACCCACGTGTTATTATTGCAACTTCGTTAAGCCCTCCATGCCCAACTTGGCCGCATCGGTGGTGAACTTCATGCAGTATGATGCGCAAACGGTGGGCAACCACGACATCGAAACGGGGCATCCCGTATATGAAAAATGGATTAAAGAGGTAAAGTGCCCTATCTTGGGAGCCAACATCATCGACACCCGAACAAACAAGCCCTATGTTCATCCTTATACCATCATTAAGCGCGATGGTGTAAAAGTGGCTGTATTGGGATTGTTAACGCCAGCCATTCCCAATTGGTTAAAGGAGAGTTTGTGGACAGGTTTGCGGTTTGACAACATGGTTAAATCTGCCCAATATTGGGTGAAACACATCCAAACAAAAGAGAAACCCGATGTTATTATCGGCCTTTTCCATAGCGGACGCGAAGGCGGAATACACACCCCCGACTACGATGAGGATGCTTCGCTGACGATAGCACGCGAAGTGGAGGGGTTCGACATCATTCTTTTCGGACACGACCACACCCGTTACGCTGGTTGGATAAAGAGCAATGCAGGCAAGGATGTGTTGTGCCTCGACCCATCGTGCGATGCTTACCTGGTGAGCGATGCTACTATCAGCATACGCAAGGCAAAGGGTAAGGTGGTGAGCAAGAAAATAACGGGCGACGTGATAGACATCACAGGGCAACCCGTGGACGAGAAGTTTATGCAACACTTCAAAGCCGACATTGATAGTGTAAACGCTTTTGTGAATAGGAAGATTGGGCGCTTTGAGAACACTATCTACACACGCGACTGCTATTTTGGCAGTGCTGCCTTCACCGACTTTATTCACGACCTGCAATTAAAGATAACGGGAGCCGACGTTTCGTTTAATGCTCCGTTATCGTTTGACGCACGTATTAACAAGGGCGACGTGTATGTGAGCGACATGTTCAACCTGTATAAGTACGAAAACCAAATATATGTGCTTAAAATGACGGGCAAAGAAATACGCAACCACTTGGAAATGAGTTATGACTTGTGGGTAAACACGATGAAATCGCCCGACGACCACATTATGCAGATAAGCGAATGGGCCAAGCAAGACCGTCAGCGGTTTGGCTTTAAGAACCTGGCGTTTAACTTCGATAGTGCAGCCGGCATCATCTACGAAGTGGATGTAACCAAGCCCGATGGACAAAAGGTGAGGATATTGAGCATGGCCGACGGTACGCCGTTTGACGAAAACCGCTGGTATAAGGTGGCTATGAACAGCTATCGAGGCAATGGCGGTGGCGAATTGCTTACCAAAGGGGCAGGCATTCCACGTGCAGAATTAAAGAGCAGAATTGTGTTTGAGAGCGAGAAAGACCAGCGTTTCTACCTGATGAACGAGATTGAGAAGGCCGGTGTGATGAATCCGCAGGCACATAACAATTGGAAGTTCGTGCCAGAAGAATGGACTAAGCCAGCCATTGAACGAGATAGGAAACTGATTTTCGGTAATTAAAACTGGTGAGTTTGTGAGTTGATAAGTTAGTGAGTTTTTGAGTTGATAAGTTGATGAGCTTTTGAGTTCTTGAGTTTTTGAGAAATTCAACTGCTCACAAATTTATCAAACTGAACTACTCACAAGCCCATCAACTTATCAACTCACAAACTCACAAACTCATCCACTTATAAACTCAACAACTCAACAGCTATAAATTCAAAGCCAATGAAAAGCCTGTGGTTTGTATTTAAGCAATCGACCTTGCTGCTCGAACAGCTTGACGACCATACGTTCGGCATTCCCTTATCAGATAACCCGCCAACAACCATTAACAAAGGGCAAGATATTCATGAGATGGAATGCACGACCGAAGGAATGGCCGTAAAGACGTACGCAATAGACGACGCAACAACCATACCCGCCACTTATACCTTCTGCGATTTAAGGCAGTCGTATTATAAACTCCCAAACAATCTCTATCTCATGGCAGGGAAGTGCCGCGAGATAAATTATTGGGATGCGCAAACAAAGTTTTGTGGCGTGTGTGGCGGTGCGATGAAGTTGCACACCAACATTTCTAAACGCTGCACAAGCTGTGGAAACGAAGTCTGGCCACAGTTGGCTACGGCCGTTATTGTGTTGATACATAAGGGCGACGAGGTGTTGCTGGTGCATGCCAAAAACTTTAAAGGTGACTTCTACGGCCTAATAGCAGGCTTTGTGGAGACAGGCGAATCGCTGGAAGAGGCCGTAGTGCGTGAGGTGAGAGAAGAAACTGGGTTGGAAATAGATTCGCTGCGCTACTTCGGCAGTCAGCCTTGGCCCTACCCCATTGGGCTGATGGCTGGTTTTACGGCGCGATATAAAGGCGGCAACCTTCGCTTACAAGAAGAGGAATTGTCGGCAGGCGGATGGTTTCATCGCAACAAACTGCCACAAATACCCGAAAAACTTAGTCTTGCCCGCAAGTTGATTGACCATTGGTTGGGACAATTTGACCAATAACCAGGGGTAAAATGCGGTCTTAACGTAGGTTTTCATGCCCAAACAGCACGCCCGAAGAGGTAAGAAAACATGCCATTCAACATGCTTATCCCAAGAAATTGTAGTAACTTTGCATGACGTTTTTTCAATTGTTGCAGCATATTATACATCAATATATAAATGGATAACCACAAGATTCCACTTCTGGGGCATACGCTCGACGAACTGAAAGCCATTGCCATAGACAACGGACTGCCTGCATTTGCAGGCAAGCAGATGGCCGTTTGGCTATACGACAAGCACGTGGACACCATCGAAGAGATGACAAACATCTCAAAAACAAATAGGGAAAAGCTAGCAAAACGCTACGAAATAGGTGCCGCGAAGTTTATCGATGCACAATATTCTAAGGATGGAACCATAAAATATCTGTTCCCAACAGAGAGCGGTAAGTTTGTGGAAACCGTGTACATACCCGACCGCGACCGCGCCACGCTGTGCGTTTCGTGTCAAGTGGGCTGTAAAATGAACTGTCTTTTTTGTCAAACAGGCAAGCAAGGCTTTGAGGGAAACCTAACAGCCAAAGACATTCTCAACCAAATATACGCCCTACCCGAACGGGAAAAGCTAACAAACATCGTGTTTATGGGTCAGGGAGAGCCGATGGACAACCTGGATAACGTGCTGAAAGTAACGCAAATACTAACGGCCGATTATGGCTATGCTTGGAGTCCGAAACGTATAACGGTAAGTAGTGTCGGCGTAAAAGGTAAACTCAAACGCTTTCTCGACGAAAGCGATTGCCATGTGGCCATCAGCATGCACACACCCATACCCGAACAGCGTGCAAGCATCATGCCGGCCGAAAAAGGCCTGTCGATAGAAGAGATTGTTGAGCTTTTAAAGCAATATGACTTCACCCACCAGCGCAGGCTTTCGTTCGAATACATCATGTTTGGCGGCTTAAACGACACGCCACTGCATGCACGCCAGTTGGCTAAGCTTGTAGAAGGACTGGATTGTAGGGTGAACCTCATCCGTTTTCACCAAATACCCAATGTGAACCTGAACAATTCGGACGAGAAACGCATGGAGACATTTAGGGATTATCTAACCAACCACGGCGTTTTCACCACCATCAGAGCCAGCAGAGGACAAGACATATTCGCCGCTTGCGGTCTTCTCAGCACCGCAAAAAAGATTGCAGGCCGAGAAAACAGCGGCGAACGCCAATAAATAAAGAACAAAGTAAAAACCTATGGACGACAATAAACTCCGTATAGCCATAACCCAAGGCGATGCCAACGGCATCGGAATGGAACTTATTTTCAAAACCTTTGCCTCGCCAGAGATGTTCGAACTTTGCACACCCATCATCTATGGGTCGCCCAAAGTTGCGGCTTATCATAAGAAAGCGCTTAACCTGGACGTTAATTTCTCTATCATTCAGCATGCCAACGAGGCCAAACCCGAAAGGCTTAACTTGCTAGCCATCTCGGACGACGAGGTAAAGATTGAGTTTGGAACGCCCAACGAGGCTGCCGCTGCCTTAGCACGCAAAGCCATAGACAGGGCTGTTGCCGACTGCAAGGCTGGCATTGTAAACGCCATTGTTAACGCCCCGATGAGCGAAAAACACTTCATCGCCGCCCAAGAACAACCCCTTAGCTTGTCGCAATACATTGCCAAGCAACTAGGCGAAACGGGTGAGACGCTAGAAATGTGGCTCAACGAATGCTTGCGCATCACCACCCTTTCGGGCGAATTGGCCATAAAAGACGTGGCTAACGAAATAACGAAAGAACGGATTGAAAGCACAGTACGCCTATTGCACAACTCGTTGCGCCGCGATTTCATGGTTTCCATACCGCGAGTGGCTGTCTTGGCACTGAACCCTACATTGGAAGACCAGCCTTGTAAGGAAGAACAAGAGGTGATTTCGCCAGCCATCAAGCAACTTATTGCCGAGGGATACACGGCCTTTGGTCCTTATCAAGCCGACAGTTTCTTTGGAAATAGGGAGTTCGACACATTCGATAGTGTGCTAGCCATGTATCACGACCAAGCCATGATTCCCTTTAAGGCCTTGTCGTGTGAAGGTGGTGTAAGGCTTATCACAGGACTTTCGGCCGTCGTTACCTCAACCGATGACGAGGCATTAGACGGAAAGGCGGGGCAAGGCGTTAGCAACGAGATTGCGTTTAGGCACGCCATCTACCTGGCCTTAGACGTATATAGAAACAGGAAAGCATACGACCAGCCTTATAAGAACCCACTGAAAAAGCTCTACCACGAGAAAAGAGACGAGAGCGACAAGGTGCGTTTCAACGTGACGAAAAAGAAAGAGAGCAACGAAGAGCAGCAATCCAAATAACAAAAGATGAAGAAGAAATATCAAAACGGCTTTTTCATCTTCGGCTTGGTGCTGCTCGGCATCATGGTTACGCAACTAGACTTTGCCGAGGTTTGGCGTGGATTAAAACACACAGGCTATTGGTTCTTTGCTGTTCTGGCTCTTTGGATGGCGTTGTACGTACTCAACACCTCGGCATGGTACATCATTATCAAAGCCGGACAAGGACAAGAAACGGCGCATGCAACGACAAACGACAAGCGCATTAACTTTTGGTGGCTGTACAAAGTCACTGTTTCGGGCTTTGCCTTAAACTACGCCACACCTGGTGGATTAATGGGCGGAGAGCCCTATCGCATCATGTCGCTTGCGCCAAAGATTGGTACCGAGCGGGCATCCTCTTCGGTTATACTTTACGCCATGACGCATATTTTCAGCCATTTTTGGTTTTGGCTTGTCTCGATAGTCTTGTTTTTCATCACCCAACCACTCACATTTGGCCACCTAACCATTGTTCTGGCCAGCTTGGTGTTTTGCTTTTTGGGGCTTTGGTTCTTCATGATAGGCTATCGAAAAGGGCTTGCGTTCAGGGCCATGCGGCTACTTAGCCACATTCCATTTGTTAAACGTTGGGCGTTATCGTTCATCGAGCGGAACAAACAGCAGCTAGACACCGTAGACCAACAGATTTCTGCGTTACACAAACAAAACCGAACCACCTTCGTTACGGCCGTATTGCTGGAACTAAGCTGCCGTATCATCTCTGCACTAGAAATTTATTTCATCCTCTTAGTCATCATGCCCGATGTCAATTACATACAATGTATATTGATATTGGCCTTTACCAGCCTTTTCGCCAACCTGCTTTTCTTCATCCCTTTGCAGCTAGGCGGGCGCGAAGGAGGTTTCCTCATGTCGGCTTCGGGCTTGGGTATAGCATCTAGTTCGGGCATATTTGTTGCATTGATTGTACGTGTAAGGGAACTGATATTTACAGGCCTAGGACTTCTTTTAATTAAGTTCGACCGCTCTACACCCAATGCCGACCTGCAAAAATAGATTTATTTGCAAAGATGTTGTCAACTCCTTATCAGCCAGATTTCGTGCTTTTTAACGATTATAAAACTCGAAATGAATGTTCACAAACTTATAGGCACTTGAAGATTTAAAGGCATTAAACGCACAGAAACTTACAAGCTAACAGGCATAGAAACTTAAAACAATAATGCCGAAATTCGTTAATCTTCCATATTTCTGCCCATTCTTCGGCTATTTTTTCGTAACTTTGTTGCTCCTATGAATACGACGGAACTACAAAAGATAAAACAACGGTATAACATCGTGGGCAACTGCGATGCCTTGAACCATGCCTTAGACGTTGCCATGCAGGTTGCGCCAACAGATTTGTCGGTACTAATCATAGGCGAAAGCGGTGTAGGAAAGGAGATCATTCCACGCGTTATTCACGACAACTCACCGAGAAAACGCGAGAAGTATTTCGCGATTAACTGCGGCTCGATACCCGAAGGCACCATCGACAGCGAATTATTCGGTCACGAAAAGGGCTCGTTCACAGGTGCTATTGGCGAAAGCGAGGGATATTTTGGCGTTGCCAACAATGGAACGATATTCCTCGACGAGGTGGGCGAGCTGCCTATGGCCACGCAAGCAAGGCTTCTTCGCGTGCTTGAAACGGGCGAATACATCAGGGTTGGCGGTCAGCGAATCATGAAAACCAACGTGCGCATCGTAGCCGCAACCAATGTGAACATGCGAAAAGCCATCAGCGAGGGGCGATTTAGGGAAGACTTGTTCTATCGACTGAACACCATTCCCATACAAATGCCACCTTTACGCGACCGCGGAAACGACGTTATCTTGCTTTTCCGCCTTTTCGCTATGCAGATGGCAGAGAAGTATAAGCTGCCCAAAATATCTTTAACGGAAGACGCTAAGGCCTTGATGCTGAAATATAAGTGGCCAGGAAACGTGCGTCAACTTAAAAACATCACTGAACAAATATCCATTTTAAGTCGCGAACGCGAGATAGATGCCACGCACTTGCAGAAGTTCATCCCACAAGACCCGGAGAGTACGCAGCTTGCGCCCATGTCTTCTACGGGTTCACACTCGTATGAAAACGAACGCGAGTTGCTCTATAAGATACTCTACGAGCTTCGAGGCAACGTGAGCGACCTACGCAGAGAGGTGTCGGGACTGAAAAAAAAACTGGACGACGGTGTTGCCTTAGGTACAGAATTGCCTGGCTACTCTTCGTCTATCGCCGCATTGAACACGAAGAATTACGACACATCCCCCTCCCTAGCCGCCATCCATTCGCCACAACAAGCACCCCTCACAAATGGGTTTGTTGAGGCCGAAGAGATAAACGAGGCCGACAACGAAAGCCTAAACCTAAACGACTTAGGCCGGCAAATGGTGGAGAAAGCACTTGAAAGGAACGGAGGAAACAGGAAAAAAGCTGCCATAGAACTTGGCATATCAGACCGAACATTGTATAGGAGAATAAAGCAATATGGATTGGAAAGCAATAAATAGGCTGGCATTAACGCTCGTACTCGGCACTTGCGTGCTGTGGGCATGCTCCGTTTCGTACAAATTTAACGGGGCCAGCATTGATTACAGCAAGACGAAAACCATACAGATTGCCGAATTTCCCAACCGAAGCAGCTACGTGTGGGGACCTATGGCGCCCATGTTCAACAATCAATTGAAGGACATCTTTGCCAACCATACACGCCTAACGCAGGTTAAACGAAATGGCGACCTGCGCATAGACGGCGAAATTCTGCAATATTCGCAGCGCAACAAGTCGGTATCGAGCGAAGGATATTCGGCACAAACGGAACTTTCCATGACGGTTAACGTGCGTTTCACCAACACAAAGAACCAGAAGGAGAACTTTGAACGCCAGTTCACCGCTAGCGCAACATACGAAACGACCTTGCCTTTAAGTGCCGTACAAGAGCGATTGGTGAGGGAAATGGTGAAAGACCTAACAGACCAAATATTCAATGCCACCGTGGCCAATTGGTAAAGCCACGGAACTAACCAACGCAAATGATGAATTTAACGCAACTTATCAATCATCCCGAAGTGCTAGACAAGGAGACGCTCTACGATCTCCGAAGCATCGTTGCGCTACATCCGTATTATCAGCCAGCCAGGTTGATGATGCTGCAAAACCTTTATATTCTGCACGACCCCACTTTCGACGAGGAGCTTAGGCGCGCATCGGTATATCTCACCAACCGCAATGTGGTGTTCGAGATGATTGAGGCCTCACACTATAAGCTCAAAACCGAAGACCGCCGAACAACGCGGCAAGAGCAGACCGACGGCAACGAGAGTCGCACAATATCGCTTATCGACAACTTCTTAGACTCGCTGCCCGAAGACAAAGAGCAGGAAACGCAGAAAAGTCGGCGCAAACCTACACCTGCAGATGCCGCAATAGACTATGTGTCTTATTTGCTCGAAATAGAGTCGGAGGAACAGGAAAAGCCCCAAGAGGCCCCACAACTGAAAGGGCAAATGCTCATAGACAACTTCATTTTTAATGAAGGAGGGAAGATACAGCTGAAAGACGAACCCGAATTTACGCCCGTTGTTGAAGACAATACGACAACGTCAACAGCGGCAGAAGGTGATGGATATTTCACAGAAACATTGGCAAAGATATACATTCGCCAAGGAAAATTTGAGAAGGCGCTTGAAATTATTAGGCGACTAAATTTGAATTATCCAAAAAAAAATGTTTACTTTGCAGACCAAATACGTTTCTTAGAGAAATTGATAATAAATAACAAAAACAAATAGAAAATGATTTACAGTCTTTTTGTAGTACTTATCGTCATCGCAGCAGTGCTGATGATTGCCATTGTACTCATTCAAGAGTCGAAAGGTGGAGGTCTTTCGTCGCAATTCTCTTCGTCAAACTCTATCATGGGTGTACGTAAAACAACCGATGTTGTTGAGAAAACCACATGGGGATTGGCTATAGCTATGGTTGTGTTTAGCGTTGTTTGTGCATACGTTGCACCCAAATCGTTGGCTGAAACGAGCGTTCTCGAAAAATCGGCAACCGAAACACAGACCACGAACCCCAACACCACACCTGGTTTTGGTGCTGGTTCGCAAGCTCCTGCTGCACCAAGCACGCCTGCTCCAGCTGCACCCGTGAAGAAATAATAGAACACAAAAGGCAACACATGCGTCTATAATGCCGCTGCCTTATTTGTTAGAGCCCCCATTGATAGCATGGCCATCAGTGGGGGCTCTACTTTTTCGTTAATGAATTTTGCATTTGGCGGAAAACAAAGCGGCAGCAGTGAAACCATTCTGCATGAGACGAACACAGAACAATAAGGCCAACAAATAAGTCGCAGCAATCTAACAGCAAGCCCCTCCCCCACTTTTAAGGCGGGCAACATACTGCCCAAGTAACACTTCGTATCTCCGTATGTAGGGCCTAATAGCAGGCTAAACGCGAAAGAGGTTCAGCCAATTTGCGAGCCTACTTCGTTTCCAACAATATTTTCTTCTTGCCTTGGTGCGCTTCAAAATACGGGTATTCGTCGCGCAAACAGATGTCGTCGTAAACAAAATCTGCCACAACCGTATCTTTACCATCAGGCAAAATAAGTCCCATCTTACCATCTTTTTGCGCGATAATAGGCATTAGGCACAAGTCGTCTACATAGGTGTAGCAACGGCGTAAGAAGTCGTACTTGGGCGAAACAAGCACATTTCCGTCACTATCATTAATGCCAAACTTGCCATTTACCTCCACAACTTCGTGATAGCGCAGGTATTTCGACTTAATGCGATTAAGGTAATACACCATTTTTCGCCTATTGTTAACCAGCGTTAGTAAATAATCGAACGTGTCGCAGTAGTTTGCCATAGCCCTCGTTAGCACGATTTTGAAGTCGAGTCCGCTTGTAACCTTCCTGTTCAGGTCGATATATCTGGCAATAGCCACTTCCTTTTCGGGTATCGACAGCGTGGAAAGCTGTGCTTCAAACTTGTTCATGATGTCTTTGCTACCCGACATTCCTTTTATATATCGATGAATTTGGCGGCCCATTTCATCACAGACAAATTTGTCAATACGTTCTTCTTCGATTGGGTCTACGTACGTCGTTTCGAAGTTTTCAAGTGTAATTCGTTCCATGATTATCTCCTTTTTCACAAAGGTATTACATTTATTTAGGTTTCCCAACGGTTTAAACATTTTTTAATGATAAAGAAATCAAGGTACACATATACAACCATTGTTAGCAAACCGGCGTTTTAGAAACCGCAAGTTGTACCAACAAATGTTCTTTTATAGCCAATAATGGGCTAGCAAACATTCATGTAGAACATTAGCAAAAGATATTAAGTTATAGATGTTTTACTTCTAACAATTACTAGACTGACAAACCAACAGCGAAGTTGTTTTGACTTTTGATATTTCTATAAATAGAGAGGTGTTTGTTATCTTTATGATGTTAACACCAGAAAAAGGCTTCTCTCATGCACGAAGTACTGGACAAATCAGCATACTGGCTTATAAACGCACGAAAAGACAACAACTCCCCGAACACATCAACTCATCAACTTACAAACAAAATAGTCATAACGTTATAAAGTCATCAGCTCATAATATCAAATAGAAGTCGCCTTGACTTCTATCATTTCAACAAATTGGGCGGAGTTTATGTTGTTGAGCTCTAAAACCAAGAAAAACTCCCCACTCATGTACGACGTGCCAAACAAAGAAACGATTAAATATGAAATTCTGCACCATTTGTCTGTGCCATAACGTGGCAATGAATCAGAAAGTTGTCGGGCAGAAGTTATTCAATGCGGTCTACACAAGCTGAAAACCACTTGTCAATGCCGATTACGTCAGCGTTTCCATGATGCTGTTTACATTGTCCATGAGCAGCATGTATTGCAACCACTCGCGCTAGCGGCCGTAAGCGTAAATACCCTCCGCGCCGTTGTCCACCCGCGCGTGTTCACCGCAAATCGGCTTTGTCTAGTTTTTAGTAAGAAATTTAACATTATGAGTGCCCTTTTCGTCCACCAAACGCCAACCTTGCCGCAAAAAATCGATTCTCGCGAAGGTTTGTTTTGATGCAAAAAGGGGT
>ERZ773056.703-NODE-703-length-17578-cov-6.359470_pt1 | contig 17578 bp, 16 predicted proteins | sample MGYA00580857_ERZ773056 | MGnify/ENA primary metagenome ERZ773056 (study PRJEB29015, sample SAMEA2737996) | human oral metagenome | biome: human oral; feature: human-associated habitat; material: dental | place: China | collected 2114 ... | reverse complement strand
TGACCGGGGTGCGGGGGGTCGACGTCCTGCCGCCCTTCGCCGGGGGCTGAATCAGCGCCCCGGCAGTTCCCGCAGCAACTCCTCCGGCACGGGGAACGGGAGGGTGTAAAAGGTCTGGTCGGAATTGATGTCGTTGAAGTCGTCCTCCTTGACGCGCACGAAATCCGGGGTGGCCTCGGCGACGTAGACCTTCGACGTGCCCGAGTCGGTCACGAGTTCGTAGGGGGCGGCCAGGTAGCGGATGCCGAGCTCGTCGAGGGTCTCCTCCGCTTCGAGCCAGTCAACCGTTCCGCTGCGTTCCCGGCCGAGCAGGTCGATGGCGACGAAACCCTCGCCGCGGGGTGCGATCCAGCCGATGGGCTCGCGGTTCGCCCCGCCGAGGTGCGTTATCCAGTCCTCGGGCACGATCTTCTCGGTCTGCTTCATGTCCCAGAGTTTAGGGGGGGCTGTGGGCGGGGTCCGTTCACCGTGGCGGAACAGGGCGGTGCCGGCGAAACAAAACGTGTGTGAAGCTCACTACCATACGGAGCTTCGTCCCGGGCGGCGTCTCAGATAGTGCAACGCCTGAGTTGCGCAATCCCACGATCTGCTCTTAGGGTTGCCTAGCTTTCTCTCTGAAAGGACGCCGTCAGCGTCCCGGGCAGTTCCATCTGACCGACACCACCAAACACAATCGCGCCGTCGTGGCGGCAGGAGGCATGGATATGAAACGCAGGACTTTTCTGGCAGGAGCCGCGGGGGCGCTGGGGGTGGCCGCCGTCTCGGCGTGCGGCAACCGGAACCAGACGGCCGAAACATCCGGTTCGGGTTCCGCAGGTGGCGCATTGACCATCACCGATGTCGCGGGCCGTACCGTCACCCTGGAATCCGCTCCCACCAAGATCATCCTGGGGGAATCCCGCCAGGCCTACTCGCTGCTCTTCCTGCAGCGCGACAACCTGATGGACAAGGTAGTGGCCTGGGGAACCGACATCCAGAGCGCTGCCCCCGACATCTACGATCGCCTGGTGAAGGTGCAGCCCAAGGCGGCAGAGCTGCCCACCGTCGGCAGCGTCGCCAAGGGAGACCTGAGCGTGGAGAACCTCCTCGAGTACAACCCCGACTTGTTCCTCATGACCCTGGAACAGTACGAGGCCGCCAAACAGGCCGGGTTCGACGCGAAACTGGATTCCGCCAAGATCCCCTACCTGGTGACCGATTTCCGCAAGAAACCGGTGGAGAACACCCACACCAGCGTCCGGCTGCTGGGCCAGGCCTTCGGCGTCTCCAGCAAGGCGGATGAGTTCCTCACCTACTATGACTCCTTGGTCAACCCGGTCCTGGAGGCAGCCAAGGCCAAGGCCGAGGCGGATCGCCCGAGTGTTTTCGTGTGGCGTTCCCCCGGCATCTCCGAACCCGGCCGCACCTTCGGGGAGTCCAACTTCGGCCAGATTGTCACCGCCAGCGGCGGCAACAACCTCGGCACCAAACTTATCGATGGGGACGCGGGCACCGTCACGGCCGAGCAGCTGATCGCATCCCAGCCGGACATCATCATCGCCACGGGCGGTGACTGGGAGAAGCAGAAGGTGAGCGAGAAGACGGTCATCAAGTACGTCAAACTCGGCTACAACGCCACCCCTGAGGAGACGAACCAGACCTTGGGGCAGCTGTCCAGCGAGACCGGTTACAGCGAGCTGAAGGCGTTCAGCGACAAGCAGGTCTACGGCATCTACCACCAGCTCTACGACGCGCCGTACAACTTCCTCGCCTACGTCGCCTTCGCCGAATGGCAGGGACTCAAGGTTGACGGGCTGCCCGAGGTGGACGCCGCCTGGAGCGAGTTCCACGACAAGTTCATGCCCTTCAAGGCCGAGGGCGTCTTCGCCGCCAAGCTGTCATGACCGACACCAAGGCAGCCGAGACCGTCTCGGAGAGTAGCGCCGCAGTGGAAGCTGCGGTACTGGAGGACGGCTCCCAGAAGGAAGCACTCGCCGAGTTCTGGCGGATCAAGACCAAACGCATGCTGACCCTCGTCGGCATTCTCGTGGCCGTGGTGGCCATGTTCGTGATCGCCATGCTGGTGGGGCCGCTCAACATCAGCGCCGCGGACATCGCCAGTACCTATCTCAGGGGGATCGCGGAAGGACTGCAGCAACTGGGGATCGATGCCGGATGGGCGGCGGAGGTGTCCGGGCGGACCCGAACCGTCGTGATGGAGTTGCGTACCCCGCCCGCTCTCATGGCGGTGGTGGCCGGAGCCGCACTGGCCCTTGCCGGCGCGCAGATGCAGACCATTCTCGACAACCCCCTGGCGGAGCCCTACACCCTCGGCGTCTCCGCCGCTGCGGGTTGCGGCGCGGCAATCGTGATCGCCACCGGGATCAGTTTCCCCTTCTTCTCCGAGGCCTCCGTGCCGATCGGCGCCGCGGCGCTGGCTCTGGTCGCCAGCGGGGTGATTGCGCTGGTGTCGCGGCTGCGGCGTTCGGGTCGCGAAACCATCATCCTGCTGGGTATCGCCCTGGTCTTCGGGTTCCAGGCGTTGCTGATGCTGCTTCAGTACCGGGCCTCCCAGGAATCCCTTCAGCGGATGGTGTTCTGGACCATGGGGTCGCTGGAACGCGCCACTTGGTTCTCCATCGCCATGGTGCTGGTCTCCCTCATCGTGGTCACTCCACTGTTCTCGATGAACCAGTGGAAACTCACTGCGCTCTCGCTCGGTGAGGCCCGGGCCCGGGCCATGGGTGTGAAGGTCGACAACGTCCGCATGTGGACCCTGCTGGGGGCCTCCCTGATCGCGGCGCTCACCGTCAGCTCCGTCGGGATCATCGGTTTCGTGGGCCTGGTCGGCCCCCACGTGGCCCGCATCCTGGTGGGGGAGGACCAGCGGCTCTTCGTGCCGACGGCAATGGCCTGCGGCGCTCTGGTGCTCACCAGCGCCCATGCGGTGGCCCAGATCGTGGTGCCGGGTGTGGTACTCCCGGTCGGCATCCTCACGGCCCTCGTCGGTGTCCCGGTGTTCGTGCTGATCATCCTGGGCAGGCGGCGCACCACCTCCGCCATCTCCAACTAGACCACGCTCACGAGAAGAGGTTCGGAACTCATGCTCAACCTTGAATCCATCAGCGTGAGCTATGGAAAACACGCGGTGCTCTCCGGTCTCGACCTGACCATCAAGGAGGGCGTCGTCGCCGGTCTGCTCGGCCCCAACGGCTGCGGGAAGTCGACGCTGGTCCGTTCCATCGCGGGCGCCCAGCACTGCCACGGGTCGGTCAGCTACGGGAAACGCAGCGGTCGTGCCCTGCAGGACGTCACTGGGTACATGCCCCAGGAGATTCCGGGGCACATCGCTCTGACCGCCATGGAATCGGTGCTGGTCTCGGCCCAACGCGGCGGCTCGGCGTGGCGGGTCCCGAAAAAGGACGTGGAACGCGCCTACGCCGCCCTCGAGGCGCTGGGCATCGGCAAGCTCGCCAACACCTATCTGGGGGAGTGCTCGGGAGGCCAACGGCAGCTCATCTCCCTGGCGCAGACCCTCGTTCACGGACCCGAACTGGTGCTGCTCGACGAACCGACCAGCGCCTTGGATCTGAAACACCAGGTCCGGGTGCTGCGCAGCGTCCGCAAACACGTCCACGGCTCCGAGGCCACGGTCGCCGAGAAACTGAACGGAAAGGACGCGGATGCGGGGGAATCGTCCTCCCGGCTGGCCCTGGTGGTCCTGCACGACATCAACCTGGCAACCCGGTTCTGCGACGAGGTGATGCTGATGACCGCCGGCGAGGTGGTTGCACAGGGAACTCCGTACGAGGTCTGCACCTCGGAGAACCTGAGCCGGGTCTACGACACGGAGGTGGCGGTGAACACGGACGAGGAGGGGGTGCTCACGGTCGTGGCCCGGTGAAGAACCATGGAGCTTCCCTGCCTCGTTGCTCGTGGCCGGTAGTTTGTGGTCATGGATGAGCTACGGTGTGACCCGGGCTGGGTGGAAGAGCAGATGGAGGCGTATTTCGGGTATCGGGGTGGCCCACTGGGGGTGGGAGAGGCAGCCTCCCCGGAGGTGTTGGAACGCTTCGAGGGAATATTCCCGGCCTCGATCCTCCAGATCTGGCGTACCGTCGGCTTCGACGGCATCGCCAACGGCAGAAGCTGGATCACGAACCCCCTGGAGTGGGCACCGGCGGTGGAGTCCTGGCTGGAGGGCCTGGACCTGCCCTTCCCGGATCAACGGTGGTGGTGCATCACCCGCACCCCCATGGGCAGCATGCAACTATGGGGGGAGATCTCCGGACCCGCGCTGCAAGTTTATTCATTACTTGGTTTAATCTCACCGGATGCTTCTGTTCAGCGAAACATGCTGGATCCGGTCATGCGGGAACGATCTGGCTGTGTGAGCCTGTTGTCCGTGACGAAGGACGCCGCTCGGGATGATGTCTCGAGGCGACGGTTGGCTGATGAGGGATTCAAGAAGTTCGGGTCTCTCGGCCCAGGCGAAGTGTTCGCCCTGGTACCGGCCTACTGCCTGGCGGGCCGCCTGGACGCATCACTTCTTGCCAAGGAACCTGCGGTAGCGCATGTGGCGTTTCTGGGGCAAAGCACTCAGCCGGAGATGCGACCCGATTTGATGGCTTCCTTTGGTGATGCACTTGTCGAACAAGTCGTCACCCAGGACAACCAGCCTCCCACCGAGCCTGGGCAGTGATCAAGAGATACTGCCATGACCGACCCCCACACACAGACACAGATTCCGGGGCAGGAGCCGGTGCGGGCTGTCGCAGCCCCAAAAACGACAGTAACATCCGTGATATACGGAACCGGCCCGGGCTTGGTGGCCACCGATGGTTTCCATCCCACCCCCACCGATGACGGGCGCCAGGTCTTGGTGTGGCTCACCCCCACCCCACAAGAACGGCAATCGATCGCAGCAGCTCGCTGGGGTGAGCCCCTCCCCGGTGCACAAACCAACCACACCACCCCACCGCCTGTGCTGCCGCACGACGAAACGGAACCGGTGCAGGTGGTGTATCACACCGGTCGTTCCGGAACCGAAGCCTCGCAACACCCCGCGGAGTTCGCCCGTCAACTCAGCCGTCAATACGAAGCCCTGTCCTACCTCACAGTGGACGAATACCTCAAAGGACGCAGCCTCTACCACACCCAAAAACGCGCACCAAACTCATCAGCAATCGAAACAGACCGAGACAACCTTCAAGATGCAATCGTTGACAGGCTTGTGGATGAGTACAGGTTTGACCCGAACGAGGCTGAGGAGAAGGCTGTTGAGGCGGTGCAGGCCTTGGCGGCATTGCATGAACCCGATCAGTCCCTCCAAGGTACCCACCAACTCGCCGCCGGGGAGATTGTGTGGGGCAACTCGTCGGTAAATTCTTCTATCGGCGGTCAACACAAAGCGGGACTCGCCCGCCTCGACGAAAAAGCCCGCGATGCCCAGGTAGCCGGGAAGGGACATCGTTACTTGAATGTGCGAGTGGTTCTCTGTGACAGTCCCCGGCTCGCTTCCCGTATCAGACGCGGTAAAACAAACGTCGTTTTCGACCCGGAAGAACACAAGAAACAGGTTTCCCACCACACCCGGGCGGACCTAGACACCCTTGCAGAGGAAATACGAAACAAATATCCCCACCTCTCGCACGATCCTCCACAACCCACCACCACGCCAACACAACCAGACAACACCGACAGAATCAGCCAGGTCAAGAACATACTGGCGGCGGCATTCCCCGAACCAGCCACACCAACAAAACCCCACGCCACGCTGACCAGACCCCATAGCCAGCCAACCAGAAACCGTGCCCGAAACCATCCACAAAACCAAATAGAACGATAAAGTGCTTGAGTGCTGTCGGCGCTGTGTACAGCCCAAAACTTCGACACCTCAAAAGATGTCGTAATGGGACTCCGCTTCCACGCATTTCAGGATTAGCTATTTCCCCAAGCCGAGGTGTTCAAATGGTTACGAGTTCTCCCCAAGAACTCTTTAATGTTCTGTTCAACGTTGAGCCGGTGCTGATGCCAAGCCAAAGCATCCCATCCCGTTGCCCTGGGCCCTGTCATTTCCTGATAACCGCCAAACAGCGCAGCCAATTCTGAGGTCACTGCGGGCTGTTTTTGCCAGCCCTCCAAGAGAGAGCCCATCTGGAACGTGGGAATCAACCACTGATCAACCCATGCGGTGAACTCCTCACCGGGAGCAGGCCACGTCCTCCAAGGGTGCGCCTCTAGCGCGGTAATCCTGTCATTCAGCTCGGAAATGGCGTTTGCGATCTTCAATAGCAGTTCTTCAAATTCCTCTGCTTCCACGGAGACCTCTTATCCGTTCAGATTTTTTCGGTAGTCATTCACAAACCAGCCCTGAGCTGATTCATCTCGCTGTTGCTGCGTCGGCAACTTCGGAGAGTTCGCAGGGTCCGACAGCCCGGCATTGACCCCTTTCTTCCTCGGCCCGAAATTGCCGTATGTCGGCATGACTCCCGGTGAAGAATCATTTCCCATCGAAGAAGATTGGACCGAAGGAAATGAAACCTGGGTGCCCGGAGAGGCGTTCGACGTTAAGGACTTTTTAAGTTTCTTCTTAGGGAAGGTACCGAAGGCTCGGTCGAAACGTTCTGCAACCTCGTCAGGGATGAGGTTCCTCATGTTTTTGTCCTCATACCATGCAGTTACTTCTCCAAGAATAGGAGGATAGTGACCGAGAATTATGATCGCCTTGCCGAGAGCCAGCTGGCGGATCCAAGAAGGCGGGGCTACGGCGAGCTCTTGGTAGCTGGTGGTGGTTGAGGTTCCATCTCGATATCTGGATGTGGAAGTTTGTTGCATGACAGCGCGACCGATCTGTTCTGACAAGTTACTCAAGGTCTGATGATCCTGAATACCGGACAAATAAATCTTGGCGTAGTGGTTGGCGCTGATGGTGCGGGCTTTTGCCTGACCGTAGATTTCTATTTGCTGGCCTTCGTCTTGCCATATAGACAAAACCATGATGCCTTGACCTGCACCCGCGCTAGCCAAATAATCGAGCCTTCGTAGAGGGGCGATGTTGGCTGCTTCATCCAAGGCCAGCAGAAGGGGCGGGTTGAGTGCGATGCTTCCGCGGCGACTGTACTCCTGTTCAACACGCATAGTGATAGCGTTGATGAGGGATTCGTATATAGGAGTAAATTGCGCTTGCGCAGTGGCCGGTGCCACCAAGTACAAAGTGTTGTTTCCTGCAAGGAAGTCATCCAGATTCAGAATGTTTCGGTCACCGACTGGCACGTTGACAGCCTCAGCAATTTTGGGATGAGTCCAGCATTCAAGAACAGTGGCGGCAGTGATCAGCACTGAGGACTTAGTTTTGTTCTCAAGACCCATGAATCTGGCCCAGTATGTTCTAGGACCGGATTCGGGGAAATTCTGTAGTTGTTTGGTAATGAAATCCTCGGTTTCTTGGCCGCCCACAACCAGATCGGCTACGTCTCCCATGGTATTACCTGCGAGCGCTGTCATATACATCAGAGGAGCTAGGAGGAACCGTGCCTGAGCATCCCAGAACGCATGATCCTGAATTCCCCCGGTGCCAGAGTTAGCCTTGCTGGATTCTTGAATCCATCTGGCCGCATCCAGAGCATCAGCCCATGTTCTGATATGACCCAAAGGCGACCATCTCGCGGTTGGTCCCAGCGAACAGGAAGGGTCGAACACCCATATTTTCCCTTGCGCGGCACGGGCTGCACGGGTAAGTTCCAGCACGTCACCTTTGATGGATGTGATCACAGCCGGACCAAAATGTCCGAGCACAGCAGGTACCACGACCCGTGGAGTCTTACCGGCGCCGGAGGGAGCGATCACCTGTATCGACCGATAGGGGCGATTGCTCAAAGACTTGCCGTTGAGACGGCACAAAGGAAGACGACGAGGATCAGGCTCTGACGGGGATGCCAAATCTTTCTTCACGTCCTTATATCTAGCCCAGTTCGCTGATTTGGTGCGCTGCTCATCCAAGTTCTTCGCGGCTGCTCTTGGAACCCCGAAGGAAGGGAGTAGAACGCCCAGCAGAACTCCCAGCGCCACGACACCGAGAAGAATCCCTCCCATGATCAACAGCAAGGTTGTTAGAGATAACCCGAATGGAAACATAACCGGCTCCTACTAGTTGTTCACGACGTATGCGTCGTCAGTAAAAGTGATGTAACGATCGAGGTTAGTTCGGGTCAATTCGGCTACGACGAGCGGTAGCTTGGGGCCTCGTTTCCTCAGATGGACTCCTCGGGGAAGTTCCTGGATAAGCTGCCGAGTGCTGGGATCCAAACTGAGCAGTTCAACGGCCGCGTCGACATCTGCTCCCTTGTCCTGCCGAAATATGGAGACCAACTCCGATTCAGTGATCAGCGAACGTAGCGGGGAATCCACTGGCACATCGGAGACGTGGTGGAACACCGATATCATGGAAGCACCGACTCCTCGGGTTCGTTTGGCCAAATCTCTGAGCATCGCTGGAACAACCCCGATGCCGTCGGCCGAGTAGGCTTCTTCGATAACCAGACTCTTTTCGCCTGGCATGTTGACCCACACAGATAGCAGGAATGCTGTCGTGACGGTCATCATGAGTCCGAGCGCGGTGGAGCCGTATTCCAAAGCAGAAGTGTCGAATACCAAAAGTCGTGAGGCGAAATCAACCGGTTCGCCGCCAGGACCTGTTGTCTCACCGTCGATCAGGCCCGCGAGATCACCGTCGATGTAGCGCATCAGGCCGAGAACCACGGGTAGCCCCCATTCTCGCAGTCTGTCTAGGTCAACACCCTTGACTCCTGTCGTGCAGGGATTCTGTAGGGCGTGAATCACGTCGGCAAGGACTGGAACACGTCTCTTGAGGTCGGCTGCGTCAAGAGCGGATTGATGCGCAACTTTCAAGGCGTGGCGTTGTTCCGAGGTCAGTTTCGTCTCCAAAGCCGCTTCGGCCACCATAATCAGAAGTCGATCCTGCCCGAGCAGGGAATCGCTACCGGCAGTGGTCATCTGCACGATAGCCGGGTCGAGGATGTTGATGCGTGTGCCTTGATCGCGAGCTTGATGGAATCGGATCGTGGTTCCGCCAATCGTGTCAGCTAATTTTACATACTCGCCTTGGGTGCGCCCATTCTGGGCTTGGCGCTTCCGATCGAATACCACCGCTCGGCCACCGTGCATCATCGACCGAAGCAGAATCGTTTTTACATACGTGGACTTGGCTGTTCCGAGGGCACCGAGGATACACTGGTTTGGGGAGTTAATCCAACCATCACTGTACAACGTCCAAGCACTCTCCAGAATTGCCTGATTCGTCCACAGATTGACCCCAAGGGGATCACCATGATAGTCCAAGTCAGTATTTGTGAGCACGGTCATCAAAGCAGGTGTTTGCTTGGAGGAGGCAAATGTTCCTTTCACCGCAGGATAGTGCCACCCAAAGGTCTTGACCAACAAACGCATTGCCGACCCTCTGCCAAATCTGTACCAAATTCGCCGCCACCATATTCCGAAACTATCCCCAGCACGCGAGAACAACTTGGAAATTGGTTTTGATGGAACGGTTTTCGTAGTTTTCTTTTGCCTCCGAAACCTTCTCTTTTTTGAAGAAGTCATTTCAAGTTTGGCAGTAGACGACGAAGGGGTGAGCGTAGTTGTCATCGGCTGGGAACCTCCATTCCAAGCGGGAGACAGTGCAACAGCCCAACCCCGGGGCGAGTGTCATCCATGGTGATTCCTTCGGCGTTCATGCTGTCATCGGCTATAGATGCAACATCTGCCATTGCATTCTTTACACCACGCGGGGAGTTCGCCGAGATCATAATCCGGACAGCCGGGATGATCCCGACTTGACCGTTCAACACTATGTCTTGGGCAACTTCTGTAGCAACAGTCTCCTGGGACCATGCCTCACCAGCATCGACCTTTCCGGACTCATCATTTTTTAGGCGTTCTGAAGCGGCCGTAGTCAATTGATCCTTCGCGAACTCACGCGCCTTGTGACGGCGGATAATTTTGACTTGAGAAACTACAGTGCGAGGACCCAAACCGACACCGAATACAAGTGGTTCAAGCCATCGCCCTCGGACCGGCGAGAGGGGCCAATCAAAGAGACCAAAGCTGGCGGAGGCGTGCCACCAGGAGCGATCATCGCAGCTGCTGAATAACATGGTGTCCTGCCGGATCCAGCTGGGGCAAGAAGCAAAGATCCCTTCTTCGCAGCCTTCGAGATCGTAAGGACTACGGTGAGGAACAATGATTGCTCGGATCAGGGCTGAAACCTCAGCCGGGCCAAGGGCGCCTTTTACGAAGATCCCGTTGGTTTCGAGTTTTCGTGCGACGATACTGACGGCATCATAGGCCGCTTCTGCGCCACTGAATTCGCTGAATGGCGGTTTGGCGACCCGCTCGTACAGCAGATCCTTGTTGAATCTGATCACCAGATAGGAATACATAGTCTCGGTATGACTGGCTATCATCCATGAAAGCTCCTCAGCAGCTGCCTTGATTGTTTCAGGAAGATCATCTGCAACTTGCACGCCCATCGCAATTTCCTCGGGATTTTCAGGGCGAACCAGAGTCAACCAGTCAACCTGATCGATTGCCACCTTGGGGTCGGCCAGCGTCTTGTGAACTGCATTCATCTTTCGCTGTTCTCTCGCCAAATCATCAGCGGGCTGTACTCCCGTCCGATGACCGGAAATCTCTAACACACATACCATTGCTTCGGGATAATCCAAGACTGCTAGTTCACTACCGTCGCTGGCGGGCACAGCCAGAAGTCGTAGCGGGTCCATCAACAAAAATGGTTGGGCCTCGCGGACTGGGTCGAAATCGTCCCACCGGGCTCGTTTCCCAATCCAGTAACGAATCTGTTCACCGACCCCCAGCACCCACGTGCTGCCATCGCTGGCTTTACGACGCCACACCAGAACGAAGGCGCCGACAGTGATTGCCAATCCCAGGACCACGAACAGGTTCGAGGTTCGGATAACGACGATCAGCAGGATCACCCCAATCCCGATAAGGAAGAGCAAAATTGCAATTTTACCTTTGCTTAACCACGGCACCGGTGTCACCCCACCAAGACGGAAGGTGTTGCCTATGCTCATGGTGTCCTCCATGAGTCAGGTGGACGATTTCCCGGTGGAGGACCCGCAGGTTTGGGCGAAGTCCGACTGAATGGAGGGGAAGCTGATGGTTCCTGTCGTCTTGGTATGTCCTCCTCGTAGTTAGAGAACTTGGGACCGTACTTGTGAGACGGTTCCTCACCAGCCCCATCATCATGAGACGAAGGTTCCGGTTCTCCCTCTACCGATCCTGAAGAACCCGCGTTCTGTTGTTGCGGAGTTTCTTGATGTCGTCTCGGGGACGACGGCCCAGATGTGTCGGGGTCGGTTGCATACCCGATTCCTACGGCTGCATTCATACGAAGAGCCGACTCCCGGGCAGCTCCCTTGGCAGCATCGGCACCGACTTTCGCGGCAATGACGACGCCAGCGACAACTCCAGCCGCGGCGCCAAGGCCCACTGCCGCACCGGTCGCAGCCGTACCTCCAGCAGCTGCGCCACTGCCAGCTCCTGTAGCAGCGCCTCCGCTGGCACCTGTCGCATTTCCGCCAGCCAAGCTTCCACTAGCTCCCGTGGCTGCGCCACTGCTGCCACCTGCCATGCTCCCACTGCTGGTACTTCCGCCGGTGCCGGTGGTGGTGTTTTTACCGTCGCGGAAGCGCTGCATCAGACGATCCACTCCCTGCTGGGTTTTCCTGCCACCTTCCTGCACGTTCTGGGGCGACTCCTTGACATGTGACTGCCACGGTCCGGCAGCACCATCTGACCCCGGAGCACCATAAGGAGACAGAGCAGGCATGATATAGCCAAGTATAATCGGCATCGATGTTGACATGGCAATCACTACGATCGCTTTGACCATCGTAGCCATGTCAAGCGTCCCGGAAAATACATTGGTAACCATAAACTTTGACATTATCCAATATGCGAACCGCGAAACCGCCGGGACAAGAGCGCAACCAGCAATTGCGCCTATGAGTCGCCATCTCAGCCGCTTATTGGATGGCCACAATGACAGAGCTGTGCTGATTGGGATTAGGATAGTTAAAATATACAGGGCATATTCAGCGACGCAATCTTCAATGAACCAGACAAGCATGGCGATGAGAAGAACAAAAAGGATTATCAAGGCCAAGACCGCACCACCGATGAAACCAAAGACTCCCCCTCGCAGCATTGATCCACCCATAGCCCTCATCATGTCCCCGAAGGAATCACCGATCTCATTGGCAAAAGATTCACTGAGGTCCTTACCAAGAGTGCTGACCCAGTGCACTGCGGTAGGAGTAGACAGCATCAACGGGACGTAAATCGCTATCTTTGGCAACGCATCCGCGAATTCTGAACGGGCTTCTGGACTATAATGACCCCGAGACGCTCGGGCCAGCATCATGATCATGACGACCGCGAAAATAACCAATCCGATGGAAAAGGTGACTCCAAAGGTTTCACCGATCCCAGAACCCCAGTCACCATCTCGGGAACCTGCACCAATCCCAACCCTGGAGGCCAGTTCTCCAGCAGACTTCGCCGCTTCCTCAGCCCACTCTTCCGCAGCCGTCGTGGGCGACGGATTCGATGACGCACTCGGGGGAGGGGGGGATGGTGCCTCGGATGGCGGAGGAGTGGGCGGCTCCACAGAAGCACTTGGTGGCGGTTCGGTTGCCGTAGGGGCTGCAGTCGGCGTGGGGTCTACAGGCATCATGGGTGGATCATCTCGATCCGGTGGGCAAATTTCCCCCGATATCTCAGCCCACCACGGGATACAAGACTTCTTTTCACCTTGACCCTGATCGGCATGTGCTGAGATATTTCCGAGAATGAATGCGGCAAGAAGAATGCCGAATGCAGTTACCAAGAGTTTTCTCATTGGGTGAGCACCGCACCCTCGAAGGGTTCCTGGGTGGCATCAGCCGGAACCGCCCAGCCTTCACCGACCAGAGATTTCAGGTGTTCCCATCCCTGATTACTCACCTTCTTCTTCCAAACGTTTTCCACGGATCCGGAGGTCTCGGAGCGCCAGTCACCATCAACCCACACCAAAGAATTATTAATCTGCTTGAACTGTAGATGAACATTGCTCATGTCATCATCTGTTCCGGTTCCACCATACATGGGAATCAGGACCGCGACTTCAACACGCGACGGTTGACCAGTGGAATCTTTCTCACAGGAGCGGACAATATAGGCGCCGTATTGCGGAATACCGCCACCATAGAAACGTTTCTCCTTCGACGGTTTGCCATTGAGATCCAGAACCACTCCATCATCATTCATCCCAGCCATTTCGCGACCCTTTTTCCGGAACCACACATACGACTTGCCCTTCAGGACTTCTTCCAAAGCAGCTCCGGTGTAAAGTTTGGGGAAGAGCTGAGCGGCAGTGTTCTCGACCATAGCGGGAAGGCTATAGAAAGCGGCTTCGATGTTCATGGCTGCCCCAACGGCGCCGTCGATGGTGCGGGGCCATCCGTAGGGGATGCCGTAGATGGCTTTCGAGTTACCGCTGCCCACGGTCGCGGTTCCTCGCCACAGACCGGGGACCACCTCACCGTCAACTGTCATGTACCTGGGAGGAGTGGGGGTGGAAGACTCCGAGGCGGTGGCTGGAGCGCTGCCACCCGCCGACGGATTTTGACCTGTTCTGGTACCGAGCCAGAACGCGAAGACCAGAAGAAGGGCCATCACGGCAGCAAGTAGGAAAACGAAGGGCCTCCGCCGCTTCATCGCGGCAGGGTCCGGACGATTGTCGGTCACGACGCGGACCATGGAAACTCCTTGCTTAATAAGATTAGCTGACCAAAGCAGCGTAGATCGTGGGGACGAGAGCCAGAGCGATCAATGACAGGCCGGGCCAGACAAGCCGGCCCACAGTCGCCTCACCATCCGCGCGGTGGTGACGTCGGGCGGAGGCAATCGCACCAACCGCGATAATCAGATGGTAGGCGGCGAAGACGAACCCACAAGCCCAAACGAGCGCAAGGGTAGTCGACACCCAGCTGTCGAAGACCTTTGCAAAGGGACCAAAACTGGGAGAGAGATCCTTGAAGAGGTCTTTCATCGTGTTACTCCTTGTGCTTGTGCTAGGTCCGAAAGTGTGGCACCCAAAGTCTCGAAAGCAACCTTGGTTGAATCACTGAGGCTATTCCAGCGGATTATCTGTCCGTTCAGGGCAGGATCTACGGGAATTTCCACGATCGGCAGGCCATGGAAATGTTCTAAAGCCTTCGCGCGGGCCAAGGGATCGGCTTCCTTAACGCCATTGGTGCCAACGATTACAACCCGCCCGCCGACCTGCTCACCACGCGCGAGCATACCTTCCAACATCCTGCTGGCAGGAGCGATGTGATCGGCACGCCATTTCATCGGGACCACAATCAGATCCGCCACGGCTGCGGCCGATCTCCAAGAGCTGGCCAACTCAGCGTTGCCGGTGTCAATAACCAAGATCGGGTAAAATCGTTTAAGTACCGTGTGGATTTTGGTGAAATCCTCATCAGACATGGGTTCTGTAGTGGTCGGATCCGAGGTGAGCACCCACTCGAAGGAATCTGGTTGACGGTTCATGCACCGCTCGATCTCCACGGTGCGCGCTCGGTGCCCGAGCAGATAATCGGCCGCCTCGACCAAATGGCCGATGTGCCGATCATGCGTAATGACCGACCGCTGTCCCAATGTGCCGCGCAACTCGTTGAGATCGACAGCAACCACTCCACCACCACGTGCAGCACCAAACGCAGCCGCGATACCACGGGCCGTCGGGGTTTTCCCCGCTGACCCTTTCGGTGAAGCTACAGCAATCGTCAAAGTCTCATCGAATGTTGCCAGCAGCTTCGCCTTGCGCGCGGCCGCTTCCAGCGCCTTCTTCGACGGCCCAAGACGCAGCCATCTACGCCAACCCGCAGGAGGAGCCATGTCCCCAAGCGCACGCAGCGAACTCGACAACGCCGAGGCGCTGGCGCTGAACGACTTGCTGAGAACCAAGTTCGGAGCCTTCGTCGGCTCCGGCCCCGGAGGCAGATCTGGCTCCAAAGATACGGATGAGGCAGATATTGGCTCTTCCTCCAATTCCGGCTCCGCTGACACCATCGTCTGGCCGTCTGGTGGATCTACGGGGAGTGACAACGGCTGCCGCGCCTCGAACTGATCCTGCTCTACCTGGTGAGGAGCAGGAGCGCGGAGCGCCGTTAGACCCGGCCCTCGACCTCCACCACGAGGAACGCTTGCATCACTCATGGCTAGATCCTAACAGTCCATTGGTAGAGTATGCAGTAGATTGTTAAAATTGCTTAGAATATCTAAGAATTATTTAAATGACGTCGAAATCGCTTTAGTGCGTCTCCGGCCGCGACGCTACAGCTAAGATGTCAGATGACTTGGGGGTGCTAGAAGGTAACTCATGGGGGCCTCCGGGTACACTTCTGGCAGACTGGGCGCATGGCAATCTTGGAGCTGGACCCCACCGACGTTAGCACGTGGCCTTACTGGATGACCTTGAAACAGGTGGAGATGGCGTTGCAGGTGAGCAGGCCCGTGCTCGTAGCTATGCTGTCGGGGGAGGATCCGATCTTACCATCCACGATCATCAACAGACATAAGTCGGGAAAACGTGTTCACCGTCGCGTCAAGCGTGATGACGTTTTGAATCTATCGCCATCCGTAGTGGAATCGCCAGATGAATTCGATATTGATTCTGACAGTGATGAAGAATAGATACCTACGAGATGGCCTATTCGCGGCTGTCTTCAGGGGCGGTCTGAGCAAGAGTTTCGCTGGCCGAAAAGCGGCCTGCGAATATGCCTCAAGGTCTTACGAATTGGAGGAGTGATGCGATTAGTAAAGATCTTCGGAATGTGCCTGCTGCTGATGTTTGTCATGCCCTTGATGACAGCTGTTCTCGGATCGGTGTCACCTTCTGAAAGGCGCAACCAAGAAAAAAACTGCTCGCCAAGCGATGGTACTGCATCTACTGCATGGAGTGTCCCGATGGGTGCTGCTTACAGGGTAACGGCCCAGTTCGGTCCTCGCATCTCGCCGATTACAGGCGCACCGGATATGCACACCGGAATTGATCTGGCTTCCCCAGCAGGGGACGCACCCGTTCTGGCTGCTACGGCCGGCGAGGTAGTAAAGATTGAAAATCTTGGGAATCGATCATATGGGTTATGGGTGGAGATTAATCATAGCGGAAGAACGACCACGCGCTACGCTCACTTGTCCAGCGTATCCGTAAAGGTGGGTGATAAGGTCAGCGCCGGACAACAGATCGCGGTCGAAGGGAAGTCCGGGGGAGTAACGGGCCCTCATCTTCATTTTGAAATCCGCCACGACGGTGAAGCCATCGATCCAGCCAAAGAACTGATGGAACGCTTCGGGTTTTCTTTCGATGGCACACCTGGCATCACCTTCAACGGTTCACGAGCCATTACGGCTGACGACGTGGCGGCGTTTCTGCCGAGCCCGAAGGGTGTGGACCAATCCGATTCGCTCACAGAAGAACAGATCGCCAACGCAACTGCCATCGTCGAGACGGGCCAAAAGCTCGGCTTGCCGCCCAAGGCATGGGCGATCGCATTAATGACAGCGCTCCAAGAATCCGCCCTCGGTGCGGACAAAAGTACCACCACGCCCAACAGCGACGTCGACGTCGGCATCTTCCAGCAGAGAGCCAAGGTAGGCTGGTATGCTGACGGCCTGTCCATAGAACAGAACACAACGATCCTTAACGACGTACGCTACGCGGCTGCGACCTTCTACCAAGGCCACGACATGTCATTAATCGCATACGGACTCAACCCAGGAGGTGCAGCAGGTCCGCCCGGATACCACCTTCCCGGCCTGATCGACATAAAAGATTGGATGAATAGAAAAGACTTGGGGGAAATAGCACAAGCGGTACAGAAATCTGACTTCCCTCGTCACTACACCAAACACGAAGCCACCGTCGCTGCACTACTTCCCAGAATCAACACAGGAATCGGCAGCTACGAATGCGCTCCCGCCGCTGAGGGGATACCCAGAAGCGGAACTGCCGGAGAACAGGTGGCTGCCTATGCTATGACCCAGATCGGCGTTCCCTACAGTTGGGGCGGTGGGGACGAAACCGGCCCAACTAAAGGTTTCTGCTGCTCCCCAGGAGGAAAGGACGGCTCCGCAATCGTCGGTTTCGACTGCTCGGGTCTCGTTTTGTGGGCTTGGTCTAAACTCGGAGTGAGGCTTCCTCATGAATCAAGTGCACAGCAGCGAATGACCACTCCCGTAGCCAAGGAGAACATCCAAGCTGGAGACCTACTGTTCTTTCCCGGACACGTAGGCATAGCGGATGGCAAGGGTGGCATGATTGAAGCGCCACGCCCAGGACTTGCCGTCCGGGTGACACCTGATGTTCTCGATGATCCCCACTACGGCCCGCTCTTCACGGGCGCCGGCCGGCCATCTCTGCCGGACAAGCCGTAGAAGTCGGTCACGGAGGCTTATTCATGAGGTGTAAGCGAAGATGAGTCCCGTGACGGCTTGTATTGTG
>ERZ773056.701-NODE-701-length-17586-cov-13.960641_pt1 | contig 17586 bp, 9 predicted proteins | sample MGYA00580857_ERZ773056 | MGnify/ENA primary metagenome ERZ773056 (study PRJEB29015, sample SAMEA2737996) | human oral metagenome | biome: human oral; feature: human-associated habitat; material: dental | place: China | collected 2114 ... | reverse complement strand
ATCCTCACATAGCTTGCTATGCTCGTCTAATGATGAAACAAAATCATCAGAAACAGGCCCCGATAGACCCGAAACAGAAAGGAGGAAGATCCGCCCAGCTTCTGAGAGGTGCCCTAGATGCGGCCGGAATGCTTCCGGCAGAAACTTCTGTCGAATTCAAAAAGGTGCTTGACGAAAGAGACGGAAAGAAGGTTCTTCACGCGGGCTTATCCATGATACTACGGAGAGGGAGATCCTTCGGCCAGTCGCCCCAGAAGTTCAAGCAGACTTTTACAGCGGGAAAAAGAAGAAGCAAACGGTCAAGAATGCGGTGATTACCACTTTGACAGAGCTTGTCTTGTTTGTGGGAGCCACCGTTCCGGTAAGACGCATGACAAGACGATCGCAGAGGCACAGTGCACTATCCCATATCCCTGCATCTTGTGGCAAGAGATCGGTTATCAGAGCTATGCACCTCGTAATATGGCCATCATTCAACCCACTAAGAAGCCTCGGGGAAAGGAGTTTACCGCAGATCAGAAGGATGAAAACAAAACCATTTCCTCCATTCGGATCAAAGTCGAGCATACTATTTCCGGAATCAGGACCCAAAGAGGGGTTAGTGGGCATTGCCAACTCAGAAAGGACCGTTTCGTGGACAAGATCTTTTCCCTTTCTACCTGCATCCTCAATTGGAGGCTTTCTATACCCCGATAGTAGCCCGCTTGTTTTTGTTTAAAATCCAATAACGAGGGGAAGCTTCTTGACTTTCTTCCCACTCCGGGCAACGTGGACGACAGAGCTCCTTGAAAAATCATGAATTTTCACAAATGGATCTTCGACAAGTTCTTCGGAGACAGAGGCTGCATTTCGAAGGACCTCTTCGAGCAACTCTTCATTGACAGAGTTTGTCCTGTAAAGATATTTTCATAAAAGAAAAATGCCTTGGTGTTTTAGCGTATTGAGACTACTCCGGAGAAGATCTCTGATCGAGACTGTTAACGATTAACTAAAGAATATCTGCCAAATAGAACATACTCGCCATCAATGCTTCCCAAATATCATCATCAATCTGTTATCGGCTTTAGCTGCTTCCTCATTCTTCGACAAAAAACCTCACTCATTACTGCTGAAGTGTTTGTACCCCCCTCTTTCCTGCCTGTTGCTTAGGTCAAACTCACGTTACCCGAAGACTCTCCTAATGACTGATTGGGGATCAAGTACTCAATTAGTCCTGCGCTGCGTGCGTAGTCTGATTCTACCCGTGTTTCAGGCGCCTGTTTGGCTTCTTAGTGCATCATTTCTCCGTGTCCTTATACATGGCCTCAATCTCAGCGGCGTAGCGACGGGCGATGGCGCCACGGCGGAGCTTGAGGGTGTCGGTCAATTCGCCGTCTTGGATGGTGAAGGGGCGCTGGAGGAGGGTGAAACGCTTGATCTTCTCGAACGAGGCGAAATGCTGCTGCGCCTCCTCGATGAGCGAACGGTAGAAGCGGATGATGTCCTCACGAGCGATGAGGTCGGCACGGTCGGTGAAGGCTATGCCGCGGGCGCGGGCATGGGCCTCGAGGGCGTCGAAGGCAGGCACGATGAGGGCGCTGACGAACTTGCGCTCGTCGGCTATGACGGCGCACTGCTCGATGTAGGGGTTGCCGCCGAGGCTCATCTCGATCGCTTGCGGGGCGATGTATTTGCCGTTCGAGGTCTTGAAGAGATCCTTGATGCGCTCTTGGAAGAAGAGCGTGCAGCCGTCCTCCCCGAGCCTACCCGCGTCGCCGGTGCGGAAGTATCCGTCGGGCGTGAAGGCGCGGCGGGTCTCTTCGGGCTTACGGTAATACTCGCGCATGATGGTCTTGCCGCGGACAAGGATCTCGTTGTTCTCCGGATCGATACGGACGTCGATGTCGGGCATGAGGGTGCCGATGGAGCCGAGGGTGTAGCCCACGGTGGGGTAGCAGCAGACGGTGGCGGAGGTTTCGGAGAGGCCGTAGCCGTAGACGATGGGGATGTCGACGGAGAGGAGGAACTCGGCGATCTCGTCCGAGAGGGGCGCGCCGGCTACGGGGAAAATGTTGCCGCGCTCGATGCCGACGGCGCGTTTGAGGGCGCTGTAGACCGTCTTTTGGTAGAAGGCGAACTTGAGGGCCAGCGTGCGGGGAGGCGTCTCGCCCATGCGGCGATAGTTGAGGACATACTCGCGGCCGGTGCGGAGGGCGTCACGCAGGAGGCGCTGCATAGGCCCGGCGGCGCGGGTGAGGCGTTCGTTGGCGCCGGCGTAGACCTTCTCCCAGAAGCGCGGCACGTTGCACATGAGTGTGGGCCGCACTTCGAGCAGCGTCTGGCGGATCATTTTCGGGTCGCGGTTGATGGCGATGCGTACGCCGCGGCAGAGGCAGAAGTTGGTCCATCCCTTCTCGAAGATGTGGACGAGTGGTAGGAAGCACATGGAGAGGTCACGCTCGGTGACCATCGGCAGACGGAGGGTGTGAATGCGCATCATCTCGCGGAAGTTGGCGTGGGTGATGACGACGCCCTTGGGCTCACCCGTCGTGCCGGAGGTGTAGATGATGAGGGCCACGTCGTCGTCGGTGGCCTCGTTGCGGCGGATGCGCGCGGCGGTTTCGGCGCGGGCGTTGTCGCCGAGGCGGACGAACTCCTCGAAGAAGACGCTCGTCTCGTCGGTGGGATAACGGACGACGCTGCGGTCGAAGATGACGATCTTCCGGAGTGTGTCGCCCATCTCCTGCTGTGCCTTGTAAGCGTTGTTGTACTGCTGTTGCTCGCCGACGAAGAGCAGTCGGATGTTGGCATCGCGGACGATGTACTTGATCTGGTCGGGCGATCCGGTGGGGTACATGGGCACTTCCACGGCGCGTGCGCCATAGGCACCGAAGGCGGTGTAGAAGTACTGGGGCATATTGGGGGCATAGATGCCTATGTTTTCTTGTACGCCGATGCCGTACTCGATGAGTGCCTGCGAGGTGAGTCGGACGCGATCGGCGAAGGCGTTCCAGGAAATGCTCATCCACTTGCCGGTGCGTGGGTCGCGATGAAGCAGGGCGACGCGTTGGCCGTAGCGTTCGGCCTGATGGTGGATTAGTTCTGCGAAATGGGGAATCATAATGAGCGAAAAACTAAAAGTGAAAGACTATGGGGGAGAGAATGGGGGAAGGGGAGCGAATTTGAGGTTGGGAGCTGATCTCTCACCTCCTTTTCTTCCCTTGATGGAAGAAAAGGAGGCAAAAGAAGATCAAGGCGTCAGGGACGCCGGCCAAGTGGGCTGGACGCATACGTGTACCTGGCCGTCTTTTCATTTTTACTTCCCCCTGAAATTGATGTAACGCGTGCGGCCATCGAGCTTGAGGGGCTTGCACGGTTTGCTCTCGTTGTGATAGCGATCGACGGCGGTGACGACGTAGGTGTAGGGAAGCTCGAGGTCGCTGTCGCGAAGCTGGAAGGAGGGCTCGCCGGTGATGGCGACGATCATAGAGGCACGGCTGATGTCGCGGCGTTCGCCGAGCGGGAAGCGATAGACGACGTAACGCATGGGCGTCTTACGAGGGGCGCGGGGATCCTGCGGGGCGATGTCCCACACGAGGCGCGTGGCACCGTCCGTCTGCGCGATGCGGAGATTCTGCACAGCGTCGGGTCGGTCGGTGTAGGCTTTGGAGAGCGGCGGAGTGAGCGCAGGGTAGCGATGCCAGATGCGGCGGAGGCTGTCGGCCACGTGACCGTTGTTGCGCAGCAGTTCGCCGGCGGGCCAGAAGATGTGTCCGTCGACGCGCTTCGCCTCACGCTCCTCGATCATCTTTTGCGCCAGTTGCCCGGCCTTCATGGTGCGGGCCACGTCCTGCCCGATGTAGAGCGGTGTGCGCGTCTTGAGGCCGCTCCACCAGCGGATGAGCGTCGAGTAGTCGGCGGACTTGTGGCCGATCTCCCAATAGAGCTGCGGGGCGCAGTAGTCGATCCAGCCGTTTTTCATCCACAGCACCACGTCGGCATAGAGGTCGTCGTAGTCTTGCAGCCCGCGCGTGTCGCTGCCGTGGCGGTCGGACGACTTGTTGCGGTAGATGCCGAAGGGGCTGACGCCGAAGCTGACCCAGGGCTTGGCCGAGGCTACGGTCATCTTCAGCTCGCGGATCAGGAGGTTGATGTTGTTGCGGCGCCAGTCGTCGCGCCGATTGGCGGAGAAGCCCGCGGGCGGACCGTAGCGGGAGAAGCTCTCCTCGTCCGGGAAGGGCTCGCCGGCGACGGGGTAGGGGTAGAAATAGTCGTCGATATGGATGCCGTCGATGTCGTAACGGGTGACGATGTCGCGCACCACGCCGCAGATGAAGAGTCGGCAGTCGGGGATGCCGGGATCGAAGAGCGTCATGCGGTTATAGCGCACGAACCACTCGGGATGGCGCCGGTAGATGTGCGTCTCGGCGAAGTCCTCAAAGTCCGTTGCGCCGGCGCGGTAGGGGTTGAGCCAGGCGTGAAACTCCAGCCCGCGCAGGTGGCAGGCTTCGATGAGGTAAGCCAGCGGATCGAACGCGTCGTCCTCGGGCGATTCGCCCTGACGGCCCGTCAGCCAGCGGCTCCAAGGCTCGTAGCGGGAGGGGTAGAAGGCGTCGGCCTCGGGGCGGATTTGGAAGAAGATGGCGTTGATGCCATAGCGTTTCAGGCGGTCGAGGCGCTGATCCATGAGCGCGCGAAAATCGTCGGCCGAGAGTCCGCGGTAGTCGTTCTGATAGATGGTCTGAAACCACGCGCCGCGAAATTCGCGTTTGGGATAGATGCGTTTTTCCTGCTTCACGAGGCGCGATGTGGTGCATGCGCCGAGGCTCAGGAGCAGGGCGAGGGCAAGGAGTAGTTTGTTGCGCATAAGGGTAGATGATTAGTGATTTGTTTCGGCGATGATCTCCTCGAGTCCGCGGCGGAGGTTGTATTCGGGCGTGAAGCCCAGCTCGTGGCGGAGGGGGCTGACGTCGCAGATCCAGTTGCGTTGCTTGAGGATGTGATACTTGTCGGTGTTGAGCGTGGCGGGTCGGCCGGTCATGCGCCCGATGGCCTCGGAGACGGTGCAGACCACGCGCGCCAACCAGAGCGGGATGCGGGCGTGGAGGACGTGCCGACGGTGGAGCAGCTCCTGGATGAGGCCGGCGAACTCGTCGTCGGTGTAGACGTCGCCGTCGGCCACGAAGTAGCTACGGCCTACGGCCTCGGGGCGCTCGAGGGCCAGCCGGACGACGCGCGCCAGGTCACGAGCATAGATAAACGTGAGGCGCTGGGGCGTGCGGCCGATCTTGAAGTCGAAGCCCGCGCGGATGCTCTCGATCTCCATCCCATAATCGCGGTCGCCGGGTCCGTAGACGCCCGTGGGCCGGAGGATGGTGTAGGGGATCGTCGTCTGCTCGCGGACGCACTGCTCGGCGGCCAGTTTGCTGCGGCCGTAGATCGATTCGGGCCGAGGCTCATCGTCGGCCGAGATGGGTCGGAAGGTGCGTTCGTCGCCGCGGCCGAAGGCGCTGAGGCTGCTCATCAGCACAAAGCGATCGGGGCGCGTGGCCTGGCCGCCGGCGTTGAGGGCAGCCAGAAGGCGGCGGGTGTATTCGGTGTTGACCTCGAAGAAGTCGGCCGGGCGGACGGTCTTCGTCACGCCCGCATTGTGGACCACGCCGTCCCACCGCCCATGCTCGGCCGCATGTTCGCGCACTTGGGCGGCGAGCGCCTCGGCATCGGCATAACGGAGGTCGATCAGGTGAACGCGGTCTTTGGGCAACCGGCCGAGGGAGCTGCTGCGTCGCACGCCCGCCCAGACCTCATATCCGCCCTCCAGCGCCTCCCGGACAAGGTGTCCGCCGATGAATCCGCTGGCTCCAGTGATCAGAATCTTTTTCATGCCCGCAAAGGTAGGATGGCTGCGGCCTTCAGCGAGGCCGGTACACAAGCCGACGAATCGCGGGGCCGTGTGAATTAGATTTATGGAGATTCCATAGAGTCATTCCGCGGCGGAAAGGCGTTTTGCGAGATTATCCTCCTTTTCCCGCCGCACGAAACCGATCTCCGAAACTTTTAGACGCCTTCCCGCCGCACGAAGCCGTTTTCCGAAGCATTTTTCCCCTTTCCCGCCGCAGGAAATGACTTTTCGAAGAATTTTCCCCGTTTCCCGTCGCAAAAAGTGACTTTTCGGAGATTTTGATCGGTTTCCCGCCTCATTTTGGCGTTTCCAGAAAATTTTGATCGATTTCGTGCGGCGGGAAGGCATTTCGCAAAGTCCGAGATCGGTCTCGCGTTTCATTTTGGCGTTTCGAGAAAGTATTAACTCCCACATGAGTTCGACGTAAGAATAACGCCAGCAGAGAATTTCTGCGGGAGTCATACGACGGCCAAAACGTTTTTGGAAATACTTGCACCATCGGTGCAAGGGCCCAAAAGCAGTTTTTTCTGTTTGCACCGACGGTGCAAGAGGTCAAAAGTGTTTTTTGAGGTTTGTACCGGCGGTGCAAGCATTATTCAAAAGGAAAATCCCCCGGCGAAGAGTGGATTGGCCGCCTTTTCGCCGGGAGGGGGGAGTGATCCGAAAAAGAATCCGGTGATCCCTTACTTCTCCGGTACAGCCTCGAGAGTGGCCACGAGCAGGCGCCACGACTTCTCGACCGAGGCGATGCCCACGGCCTCGTCGGGCGAGTGCGGGTGCGTGATGTCGGGGCCGAAAGAGATCATGTCCATGTCCGGATAGGCCTCCTGAATGATGCCACACTCCAGGCCGGCGTGCATGACGGTCACGTCCGGCTTACGGCCGAAGAGCGACTCGTAGGCCTTCTCCATCGTGCGCAGGATGGGCGAGTCGATGTTGGGCTGCCAGCCGCCGTAGGGGTTGGACAGCTCCACCTTGGCGCCGGCCAGCGAGAAGACGCTTTCGATCGACGAGCAGAGCGCGTCCTTGCGACTCTCGGACGAGCTGCGGACGAGGATCTTGACATCGATCCGGCCGGCGGCATCAGACTTGACGATGGCCAGATTGGACGACGATTCGACCGTCCCGGGGAAGTCGTGCAGCATGCTGATCGGGCCGTTCGGGCAACCCTCGACGGCGTTGATCAGGTCGTCCTGAATCTCTTCGGGGATGAGCGTGGCGGGCAGCTCGGCCGTGCGCTCGGCGGTGAAGCGGATGTCGCCCTCCACGCCCTTGTACTCCGCGCGGTAGAGCGCCTCGTGCTCGCGGACGAGCTGCTCGACGTCGGCCACGCGGTCAGCCGGTACCGTGACGAGGGCCGAGACCTCGCGCGGGATGGCGTTGCGGAGCGAGCCGCCCTCGACCGTGGCCAGGCGCACGTCGTAGTGGCTGACGGCCTTCTTGAGGAAGCGGAAGAAGAGCTTGTTGGCGTTGGCGCGGCCGAGGTGGATGTCGACACCCGAGTGGCCGCCCTTGAGTCCGGCCAGGGTGAGGCGCAGCGTCACGTCGCCCTCGGGCGTCGGCTCCCCGTCGCGATAGTGGAAGGTGATGTTCATGTCCACCCCGCCGGCGCAGCCTACGAAGAGGCGCCCCTCCTCTTCGGAGTCGCCATTGATCATGATCGTGCCCTTCAGGAAGCCGGGCTTGAGGCCCACGGCGCCGTCCATGCCCACCTCCTCGTCGATCGTGAAGAGGCCCTCCAGGGGGCCGTGCTTGATCGTCTTGTCGGTCAGGGCGGCCATGGCGAGCGAGACGCCCATGCCGTTGTCAGCGCCCAGAGTTGTGTCGCGCGCCGTGACCCACTCGCCGTCGATGTAGGCGTCGATCGGGTCGCGGAGGAAGTCGTGCGCTACGCCGGCGTTCTTCTGCGGCACCATGTCGACGTGCGCTTGCAGCACGACCGTCTGCCGCCCTTCGTAGCCCGGCGTGGCGGGTTTGCGGATGAGCACATTGCCCACCTCGTCCTGGTGCGTCTCCAGGCCATGCTTCTCTCCGAAGGCCTTGAGGTAATCCGTTACTTGTTTCGTGTGACCCGTCGGACGCGGGATCTGTGTGAGGTCATAGAAATAACCCCAGACGGCCTCAGGGGCCAGTCTCTTGATTTCTTCTGCCATGATTTTGAATTGGGTGATAAGTGATATGGTTATTATGAGTTACATGAAAAATTCACGGGCAAATGTAGAGACGTTTGCATAGCGACGTCTCTGCGGGGGTTGCTGCGGTTCTTCTCTCTCTCTCTGCCCTGAGAGGCTCAGCTATTTCGTTTTACAATGGCGCGTGAGGGCCTCGATAAAAGCGTGACGGCGGTCGATGAAAACGTTGTGCGAACAGGAGTCGAGCGTGATCATGTGGTCGGGGCCGAGCAGGTTGCGGAGGGCATCGAGCTGCGCGGCGGAATAGAGGCCGTCGTCCGCGCCGTAGAGGCCATAGACGGGCGTGCCACGATGTAAGATGTGGCTCAGGGTGTCGGTCAGGTCGAGCGTCGTATAGTGTTCGTTGCGGTGGAAGCCCTGCGGGGCCTGCCACTCCGAGAGTTTTGAAAGAGGAAACAACGCACTGTCCGCCTCAAAGGCCGCGTAGACGGATTGCCCCTCCTTCGTGCGTGCTTTCGGAACATAGAATCCGTTCCCGGCTGCGTGCATGAAGCAATAAGAGGCGTACTCCATCGAACCCTTGTCCATGGCGTCGAGCATGTTCATGTAGCGCAGGTTGACGCTGTCGGCACGCGAGGCGTAAATGGCGCGACAACGGTTGCGGATATTGTCGAACGAGGCTTGCAGGGCCAGCGGCGCGCTCATCAGCACTACCGAACGGACCTGTTCGGGGTGTTTGTCGGCGTAAAGCAGCGCCAGTATGCCGCCGAAGCTATGGCCGAGGAGCACGGGCCGATGGAGGTTGTACGTGCGGCACAGACTGTCGATGTCGTGCAATGCCTCGTCGAAGGTGTAGCGCGCAGCCGTGTGCAGACTGCGCCCCTCGCCGCGTCGATCGTAGACAAGCACGCGAAAACCGTTATCGGCCAGCGCTTGCGCGGCGACGGATTCAAAAGCGGCGGCGTTATAGCCGGGTCCGCCATGCAGGAAGATGAGCGGCACACCGCCGGCCTTTCCGAAAGTCTTCACATAGAGGGATTGCGCATGCCCCTCGACCGTAACGCCGAGAATCAGCAGGGCTAAAAGCAGGCATCTTGTCATCACGGAGCAGAGGCTAAGGGTTTTGGGGTGATCGGTTATGTGTTTCATGTGACCCGTCGGACGCGAGATCTGTGTGAGGTCATAGAAATAACCCCAGACGGCCTCTGGAGCCAGTCTCTTGATTTCTTCTGCCATGATTTTGAATTGAGTGATAAGTGATATGGTTATTATGAGTTACATGAAAAATTCACGGGCAAATGTAACAAAGGCCTCCGGGGCGCCTGCGGCCGTCAGCGATTTACTGCCGCCTGTCCTCATCTCCGCGGCGTGGATTGTGGGCCGGGGAGCAAAGGCCCGTACTTTTGCGGCCACCAAACATGTACACTACAAGAGATAGAATGAAAAGACAAAGACGATGCTCCCCGACGCTGGGGATGATGGCCTGCGCCCTGCTGATGATCACAGCCGCGCCCGCCGCTATGGCCGGGCGTACCGCCGAGATCCCGGAACCCATACGACGCTTCATCGAACGCCCCATCCTGCGCGGCGCCTCGGTCTCGTTCGTCGTCAAACGCGTCAAGGACGGCAAGACGCTCTATAACTACGAGGGCGACCGGCAGCTCACACCGGCCTCAGTGATGAAGACCGTCACCTCGGCCACGGCCCTCGAGCTCCTCGGCGAGGATTACCGCTTCGAAACGACCGTGGAGTACGACGGCGAACTGCGTCCGGACGGTGTCTTGGACGGCAACCTCTACATCCGCGGTGGTGGCGATCCGACGCTCAACTCGTCCGAGTCGCGCACGCCCAAAGACAGCATCGTCGACGCCTGGGTCGAGGCCGTGCGCGCGGCCGGCATCCGCGAGATCACCGGCGCCGTGGTGGCCGACGAACGCATCTTCGACAACGAGGGCGTATCCATGAAGTGGCTCCTCGAAGACCTCGGCAGCTCCTACGGTCAGGGTTGCTACGGCCTGAACATCTTCGATAATCGCATCGGCATCTCGCTCTCCAGCGGCGCCAAGGGCACCACGCCGCAAGTCACCGCCGTCACCCCGCGCGTCGAGGGCCTCACCTTCCACAACTACCTCCGCGCCGCAACGAAAGACAGCGCCTACGTCGTCGGCTTTCCCTTCGCCAACGAGCGCTCCCTCTTCGGTACACTCCCCGCGCGACGTTCGGGGCTTTACCTCGGCGCCGACCTGCCCGATCCGCCGCTCTTCGTGGCCCGTTACGTCAGCGAACGCCTCCGCGACCGCGGCATACGCATCCGCAAGCGCCCCTCCTCCATGCGCATCGAGGCCGAGGCCGGACGTGAGACGTCGCGCCCCCGTCGCCCGATCATCACCACCCGCTCCCGCCCCCTCCGTGAGATCGTGCGCGCCCTCTGCGTCGTCAGCCACAACCTCTACGCCGACGCCCTGCTCAAGACGCTCGGCCGACGCCTCACCGAGAGCGAACAGTCGTCCTTCGGACGCGGCGCACAAGTGGCCCGTGGATACTGGCAGGATCGCGGTCTGGACGCCTCCTCGCTGTGGATGTACGACGGCAGTGGCCTGGCGGTGACGGGCAAGGTGACTGCCTCCTTCCTCTGCGACATGTTGACCTACATGGCCACGCAGTCGCGCGCCTCGGAAGCGTTCTATCAGGCCCTGCCGCTGGTCGGTCGTGAGGGCACGGTGCGCCGCATGCTGCGCGACACCGATCTGGACGGCCGCGCACGCCTGAAGGGCGGCAGCATGAGCCGTGTGCTCTGCTACGCCGGCTACGTCGACGACGAGGACGGCGTGCGTTATGCCGTAGCCGTGATGGCCAACAACTACACCGGCGGCGTCCTCTCCATGCGCCAAGCCATCGAGTACCTGCTGGTGGATGTGTTTGAGTGAGCATTAGGCAAGCCCGTTCGCGCGCTTATTTTTGCCGCCCTTTTTCGCTGATAGGACTATCAGCAATCTGATTTGACTATACGTATATATATCACCACCCACTTATTATGACGAAGAAAACCATACAGCAGCTCCTTCAGGAGCGCATCCTCATCCTTGATGGGGGCATGGGGACAATGATCCAGGGCTTCCGACTCTCGGAGGCCGACTATCGCGGCGAACGCTTCGCCGACTTCCCCAACCAGATCAAGGGCAATAACGACGTGCTCAACATCACGCAGCCCGACATCCTGCGCAACATCCACCGGCAATACCTCGACGCCGGTGCCGATATTTTCTCTACAAATACATTCAACGCCAATGCCATCTCGATGGAGGATTACGGCATGCAGGCTTTCGCCCGCGAGATGAACCTCGCCGCCGGACGCCTCACTCGCACGTTGGCCGACGAGTATATGGCGGAACATCCGGACCGCACCGTCTTCGTGGCCGGCTCCTTAGGGCCGACGAACAAGACGGCCTCGATGAGTCCCGACGTGAGCGATCCGGCCTATCGCGCCGTGACCTACACGGACCTCTTCCGCGCTTACTACGAGCAGGTCGATGCACTCATGGATGGCGGCGTGGACGTGATCCTCTTCGAGACGACTTTCGATACGCTCAACGCCAAGGCGGGCCTCGAGGCCGCCGTGCAGGCGATGGACGACAAGGGTCGCGAGCTGCCGATCATGCTTTCGCTTACGCTCACGGGCAAGGGCGGACGGACTTTCTCGGGTCAGACGCTCGGCGCCTTCCTCGCCTCTGTGCAACACATCCCGCTGCTGAGCGTCGGCCTGAACTGCTCCTTCGGTGCGGCCGACATGAAGCCCTACCTCAAGGAGATGGGCGATCTGGCGCCGCTCTACATCAGCGCCTACCCCAACGCGGGTCTGCCGAACCAGTTCGGACAGTACGACGAGACGCCGGAGAAGATGGCCGTGCAGATCAAGGATTTTATCGACGAGGGACTCGTGAATATCGTCGGCGGGTGCTGCGGTACGACGCCGGCACACATTGCCCACTTCCCCGAGCTGGCGCGTGGCAAACGGCCACATGTGCCGGCCACACCGCCTAAGTCCGACACGCTCTGGCTCTCTGGACTGGATCTGCTGGAGGTGAAGCCGGAAAACAACTTCCTCAACATCGGTGAGCGATGCAACGTGGCCGGCTCGCGCAAGTTCCTCCGACTGGTCAAGGAGAAGAAGTACGAGGAGGCGCTCACCATCGCCCGCAAGCAGGTGGAGGACGGCGCGCAGGTGCTCGACATCAACATGGACGACGGTCTGCTGGAGGCCGAGGACGAGATGCGCATCTTCCTCAACCTGATCGCCTCGGAGCCGGACATCGCCCGCGTGCCTATTATGATCGACTCCTCGAAATGGAGCGTCGTAGAGCAGGGGTTGATGTGCGTACAGGGCAAGAGCATCGTCAACTCGATCAGTCTGAAGGAGGGCGAGGAGGAGTTCCTTCGTCATGCCCGGCGTGTGCGTCGATTGGGGGCTGCTGCGGTCGTGATGGCCTTCGACGAGACGGGTCAGGCGGACGTCTTCGAGCGTAAGATCGCCGTCTGTGAGCGCGCCTACCAACTGCTCACCGAGAAGGCCGGCTTCCCTCCGCAAGACATTATCTTCGACCCCAACATCCTGGCCATCGCAACGGGTATGGCCGAGCATAACGGCTACGGACTGGATTTCATTCGTGCCGTCGGGTGGATCAAGAAGAACCTGCCCGGGGCTAAGGTCAGCGGTGGCGTCAGCAACCTCTCGTTCTCCTTCCGCGGCAACAACTACGTGCGCGAGGCCATGCACGCCGTCTTCCTTTATCACGCCATCCGCGAGGGCATGGATATGGGTATCGTGAACCCGTCGACATCGGTCACGTACGAGGATATCGAGCCGTCGTTCCGCACGCTGCTGGAGGATGTGATCCTGGCGCGTCGCCCCGAAGCGGCCGAGGAGCTGATCAACTATGCACAGAACCACAGTGAGCAGGCGTCGGGCGAGCAGGACAAGGTGCAACACGACGCATGGCGCGACGGATCGCTCGAGGAGCGGTTGGAATACGCGCTACTGAAGGGCATCGGCGACTTCCTCGAGGCCGACTTGGCCGAGGCGCTCACGCGATACGACCGCGCCGTATCCATCATCGACGGGCCGCTGATGAACGGCATGAACCGTGTCGGCGAACTCTTTGGGGCGGGTAAGATGTTCCTGCCGCAGGTGGTCAAGACGGCGCGCACGATGAAGAAGGCGGTGGCCATTCTGCAACCGGCCATTGAGGCCGAAAAGACGTCCACGGAGGGTGTCGCCAAGGCGGGCAAGGTGGTCTTCGCCACAGTGAAGGGTGACGTGCACGACATTGGCAAAAACATCGTCTCCATCGTGTTGGCATGTAATAATTACGAGGTGATCGACCTCGGCGTCATGGTTCCGGCGGAGAAGATCATCCAAACCGTGCGCGAGGAGAAGCCTGACCTGCTCTGCCTCTCGGGCCTCATCACGCCGTCGCTTGAGGAGATGGTGCACGTGACGGAAGAGATGCAGAAGGCGGGCCTCAGCACGCCCATCATGGTCGGCGGTGCTACGACCTCGAAGCTGCACACGGCGCTCAAGATCGCTCCGCATTACAATCATCCCGTGATCCACGTCGTCGACGCGTCGCAGAACCCGCTCATCGCGGCCAAGCTGCTCAACCCGGATACGCACGATGCGTACGTGGAGCAACTCTCGGACGAGTACGAACGCCTGCGTCGCGCCAAGTCGGGCCGTGCGCCGAAGCCGGTGTTGCCCTTCGCCGAAGCGCGCGCACAGGGATTGAAGATCGACTGGGCCGCGTTCACGCCCGACGTGCCCCATGCACTCGGCCTGCAACACATCGAGCTGCCCGTCTCTGACGTGGCCACGTACATCAACTGGGTCTTCTTCTTCACCACCTGGCGCCTGCTGGGCCGTTACGCCGACTTGGCCGGCCTGCACGACTGCCCGTCGTGTCGCACCGAGTGGCTCGAGCGATTTGCCGAGGGCGAGGACCGCGAGAAGGCCAGTGAGGCGATGAAACTCTTTGACGACGCGCAGGCTGTGCTCCGCGAGCTGATGGCGGAGAACGCGCATTGCCGCGCCGCCGTCGGGCTTTACCCGGCCGTCTCGGAGGGCGACACGATCCGTATCACCGGCCCGAACGGCGAGGATGTGCTCGTGCCCGTTATCCGTCAGCAGTCAGACGGTGAGCGGGGCCTCTGCCTCTCGTTGGCCGACTTCATCATACCCGCCACGGAGGGCCGCACAGACTATATCGGTGCCTTCGCCGTCACCGTCGGCAACTGCACCGAGTCGCTCCGTCAGCGTTACGAGGCCGAGGGCGACAGCTACCGCCTGATGCTGCTCCAGACGCTCTCTGACCGCCTGGCTGAGGCGTCGGCCGAGTGCCTGCACGTGAAGGTGCGCCGCACGTATTGGGGCTACGCACCGGACGAGGATCTGCCGCTCGACGAACTGTTCAAGGAGCACTTCCGCGGCATCCGACCGGCCGTCGGCTACCCCTCGCTGCCCGACCAGAGCTTGATCTTCACGCTCGACCGCCTCGTCGACTTTGCTGGTCTCGGCATCACCCCGACGGAGAACGGTGCGCTTTACCCGACTTCATCGGCTGCGGGCTTCTACTTCGCCCACCCGGATTCGCGATACTTCAGCATCGCCCGCATTGGCGAGGATCAGCTGGCGGATTACGCCGAACGCCGTGGCAAGTCGCCCGACGATCTCCGACGTTTCTTGCAGAAGGTGCTTGAAGGATAAGGCAACTAAAAACTAAAAGCCGGGGCGTCAGGGACGTCAGCCAATAAAGTCGGGGGCATCAGGGATGCCAGCCAAGAAAGCCGGAGGCGTCAGGGACGCCAGCCAAGAAAGCCGGGTACATGTGGAGACATTCTCTGCATGTATCCGGCTTTTTTTATGCCTTGCGGAAGCCCCCGGCCGGTAGGGTAGGGGCGTATCGCATACGCCTCCCTCATACGCCCCGGTATGGGGCGTATGATCATACCCGGCGTCCGTCCATTCAGGCCGTGAACCCGTTTGGTGGGCGTATTCGTTACGCGCATCATGTACCCGGCTTTCTTCGCCGGCGTCCGCAGACGCCCCGAGGGCTCGGAAATGATGAAACAAATTGTTTGAAGGTTTTCGAGGGCTCGGATTTGATGAAACAGGTTGTTTGAAGGTTTTCGAGGGCTCGGAAATAATGAAACAGGTTGTTTGAAGGTTTTCGAGGGGTCGGAAATGATGAAACAGGTTGTTTGAAGCTTTCCGAGGGCTCGGAAATGATGAAACAGGTTGTTTGAAGCTTTCCGAGGGGTCGGAGAGGTCTGCCCAGCTGGCCAGGGGCATCAGGGATGCCTGCCAAGAAAGCCGGGTACATCAAACACGCCCCCGGCCAGATTCGCCGGCGTCCGTAGACGCCCGCCGGCTTCCGCAGATGCCCCGAGGGGGGAGTCAGAAGCTCGAGCTGGCGCCACCGCCACCGCTCGAGCCGCCGCCCCACGATCCGCCGCTATCGCTGTCGCCGTCGCTGCTGCCCCCCAAATAGTAACTGCTGTCCGATGAGGCGTGCTTTTCCTTCACTCTGGCCGGCAGTTTCTCCTCCACGATATGTCCACAGTTGCGGCACGCGAAGTGGTAGACGTCCAGCGTGATCAGCTGCATCTCTTTCACGGTGTCGAGGTCAAGAGTCCCGATGGACCGGCACTCAGGGCAGAGGGCCGGCTTCTGCCTCCGACGTATATCCAAGACGGCCGTATGGTGACAGTTGCGACACCAGACGGAGTAGACCTTGACCAGCGTCTCCTCCCGCACCTGATCTTTTTTCACCCTTTTGAAACGCCCCATGGCGCCGCATTCCGGACAGTAACACTCAGAAACAAACTGCCGCCGGAAGATCCATTTGACGAGGAAGTAGATCAACATGGCCGGGATCTGGAAGAAGAAGATCCCCATGCCGAGCGCCATGGAGTTGGCCTTCCGATTCGCCCGATCCATCGTGGCGATGTGTATGGAGTATTGCGCCTTCTTCCGCTCTTCGTAGAGGTAAAAGCCGTAATAAAACAGCCCTACGAGCCACCAAATCAGTATCCGGTTCCTTGTTTTTCGCTTTTTCTCGGCCTCGAGCGTCGAGTCTTTAGTCAGCACCTTGCGCACCTCCTCGACTCCGGCCAAGAGTCCTTTGCCGTAGCTGCCATTCTTCATGACGGGGGTCATGCAGCGGTCTATGATCAGTTTGCAGAGCCCGTCGGTCAGTTCGCCCTCCAGTCCGTAGCCCGTCTCGAAGGCGATCTCGCGTTTATCCGTGCCGGTCGTGAGGAGGATCAGCAGTCCGCGATTCGTCTCCCTGTTACCGATGCCCCACGTGTTGAAGAGTTCGTTGGCAAACGCGCGCACGGAGTTGTACGCGCTCCCGTCGTAGGCGGGGATCACGACGATGGCGATCTGCACCCCGAACGAGTCGCGCAGCGCGGCGATACGTCGGTTCAGGACCTCCTCGTCGGCGGGACGGATGGCGTCGGCCGGGTCGGAGACGAAGCGGGTGCGGTCAGTGAGTTGCACGTTGGGCACGTCCTTCACGCGGTACGCCTCTGGCGCTGCCGCAGCGCTCAGGGTGCTGAGGCCGAGCAAGAGGGCGATGAGTAAGAGGGGTAATCGGTTCATGGGCTTTGGGGAATGAATGAGTGATGAGTGATTCGAGAACATAGGTAGGGGCGTCCGCAGACGGCCTCTCCCGAGGCTGGGAAGCTGGCCGGGTACCTCAAAAGCCCGTACCAAGCAAACTTCGCTGGCGTCCGTAGACGCCCGCCGGCTTCCGCAGACGCCCCGCGGATCGGTGCATCAGAACTTTGAGCTGGCGCCGCCTCCACCGCTGCGTCCGCCGCCCCAGGAGCCACCTCTCGAGCTGCTACTGCTGCCGCTGCTCCACGAACGGCTTTTGCGGTCGTCGTCGCGATCGCGAATGGTTGACGAGCTGCTTTCTTTTTCGAAGGTCTCCTCCTCCTTCTCATAGCCGCAGTTGCGACAGACGTAATAGTAGGTCCTGCGTGTGCCGTTCTTCTCCTTGTGCTTCAGCGGGGAGCCATCTAACTTGAAGCGCCCCACGGCGCCGCACTGTTTGCACTTGACGCGGGACCGCAGCAACGGCCAGAGGAGGAGCTTGAGGAGGAAGTAGATCGGTATTAACGGGAACTGGCAGAAGATCAGCCCACCGCCGATCACAGCCAAATTGCAGTTGTGTTTCGTCTCCTTTATCTCGGCATCTGACTTAGACGTCTGGGCTTCCATTAGCTGTATAAGCAGCAGGAGAATGACCACGACTGCGCCGATCCCCCACCAGATTTTGCAGACCTTGATGACAAATTCCTTGGTTTCCTTTTCATCCTCGGCCTTCGCGTCGGCCTCGAGGGTGGATTCGCCGACGAGGACTTTGCGCACCTCCTCGACTCCGGCTAAGAGACCTTCGCCGTATCGGCCCTCCTTCATCGGGGGGATCATGCGACGCTTTTGGATCAGTTTGCAGAGGCCGTCGGTCAGTTGGCCCTCCAGTCCGTAGCCGACTTCGAAGGTGATCTCGCGGT
>ERZ773056.698-NODE-698-length-17621-cov-16.370659_pt1 | contig 17621 bp, 15 predicted proteins | sample MGYA00580857_ERZ773056 | MGnify/ENA primary metagenome ERZ773056 (study PRJEB29015, sample SAMEA2737996) | human oral metagenome | biome: human oral; feature: human-associated habitat; material: dental | place: China | collected 2114 ... | reverse complement strand
CAGACCCAAGTCGGCGTCCGTGCCGAAGGCGACGTCATCGTCGAGCGCAATGCCGATGTTCTCAATTCCGATTGGGCGCAATACGACCAAGCCACCGATACCGTTACCGCCGGCGACCGCTTTACCCTGTATCAAAACGGTTCGACCGTATCCGGCGACCAATTGGTTTACAACCTCAAAGACCAAACCGGCTCCGGCACTGCCGTGCGCCTCAATACCGAACAAGGCGGCCGCCGCCTTCAAAGTGTCAGCGAAAAAGCCGAACTCAAAGGCAAAGGCCTCTACAAACTCATCAATACCAAATTCAACACCTGTTTGCCCGGCGATGCCAGCTGGTATATCCAAGCGCAAAGCATTGAAGCCGATGAATCGACAGGCATCGGCGTGGCCAAACACGCTTCGCTCGTATTCGGCGGCGTCCCTGTCCTCTACACGCCTTGGGCGGACTTCCCCATCAACGGCAACCGCAAAAGCGGCCTGCTCGTTCCGACCATTGCCACAGGTTCAGACGGCCTTGAGCTGGTCGTCGATGTTGATGATGAGGTTCTGCCCGATGTAGGTCAGCGTGTCCTTTTCCTGTGGATAGATCTTGCCGGTATAGCTGTAGCCGTGCAGCTTAGGCGGGCAAAGCAGGTCGAGAAACGTCGTCTTGAATCGCCCCTGTTCGCCGGTTAAGACCAGGCAGGTGTGGTTGCGACACGCGTGGTCGTCCATCGCGTTGGCCACTACAGCCACAAGCCATTTTGTCAGGTACAGCAGCCATTTCTCTGGGTTACGAACGACGACGCAGTCGGCCAATTCACGGATGGCGTGCGTATTTTGGTTATCCAGTGCAGCGGCGGGCAAGGCTTTGAAATACGCCTGTATGGGATTGACGCGAGGCGAAAAACTGCTTTCAATGATCGAGTAGAGGTTGTCCGGGGAGGTCATGATCCCGACTTCGCTGTCGAGTTCGCGGCGCAGCGTGTTGATCTCATAGCGGCCGACCTTCACAAATCGATTGTCCTCCCGACCGTGATATTCCACTCGTCCCCAAACGGTGTTGTATCGGAGTGCGTAATGCTGAGAGAGGTAGGCCTCGATCTCCCCGTTCTTTGATGAGCGTCCGCTGCTGTCCGGTGTTTTGCTGGTGTTTATGTTGCTTCTATCTGCCTGTTTCTTCATAATGGGCTTGAATGAGTTCTTGAGGGTGAAGGTGTGATAGGCATCCCCAGCATCCAAGCATGCAGTGTATTCCGGCATAATGTTGCATCTGTTTGCGGCCGATTTCTTCAGAGAATAGGCTTTACAAGGAAGTAATTCGTTCCTCCGATAAGACAAAACGGCCGTGAAAGGAAAGGAGAAGGGGACTATTAGAAGGTCGCTATCTGCTTTCACTTGCGGCTGTTTTCCGAATAAGCGAAAGCCGCCCCTTGCTGCGCCGGTTGTATCCCTGCTATTCCATTTGCATCCCTACTGTTCCCGATTGCATGGGCAGCGTTTTGCGTGCAATTACGTTTGCCGCCGAAAACAGTAAAACCTAAATACCAACCAGAAAACTAATACGTGAGATCATGAAGTACTTAATTATTACAGAGGCCGATTGGCTCTGCCTGCGGAACGAGATACTGAGCCTTGCAGAATGTTGCCTGAAGGCTTTCGGAGAACCATCTAAACACACGGAATGGTTGCACAACGGGGACGGCTGTCGCCTACTCGGCATCAGCAAACGCACTCTGCAACATTACCGTGATACAAGTGTGCTGCCCTTTGCGCAGATCGGACACAAGTGCTATTACAAGCGAGAAGACGTGGAGCGGTTGCTCTGCATGAAGTCTGACAAAACGGCAAACACGAAAGCATGATGATGGAAGCGATCCAAGAATTTAGTTTAGAGACGGGCGAAATGCAGATGGTCATCTCAGCCTTGCAACGAGTCAGAGAAAGGATTCGGGAAGTGTCCGAGACACACCGGCCACTCTTCAGTGGAGAGCATTTCCTCACGGGTAAAGAAGTATGTGAACGACTCTACATCAGCCCCCGCACCTTGCAGGACTATCGCGATCGAAAGATCATCCCCTACACGCAGTTCGCCGGCAAGATTCTCTACAAAGCCTCAGACTTGGAAAAGATCTTGGAGGAAAATTATAAGGGAGGCGGTAAGTGATAGGGTGGGGAAGCACGCATGCGAGAATTGGAATTAGCTCGCGAATGATTAATTTTGATCACGTACGCGAACAAAATTTATTTCGTGCAGAAAGAATACAGTCAAAAACAGCCTTCAAAACGCGGCCTTGAGCGTGAGGAGGGCGTGCAGAGGGCGCAGGTGGAAAGTGGTGGCGAAGCGATCGGCGTCCACATACTGGATCTCGGTGTAGCGGTCGGCGTTGGTGAGGTTTTGCACGGTGAGCTCTAATTCCACGCGGCGCGCGGGGTGACAACGCAGCCCGGTGTCCATGAAGCAGCGCGTGGTGCGTGGTGCGTGGCCCGCTCTCGGCGGGTAGGCTGCGGAGGTCGAGGCGGTAGAAGAGCTCTAAGTCTTCGATGGGTAGGATGGAAAGGTCTACATCGGTGCCCCATGTGTTGAGGTGCGAGGTGGCCTTGGCGTTGGGCAAGTCGGCCGTGCGGGTGGATAGCTCGGCGATGCCGCGCACCCGGAGAGACAGCCACGCGAGGGAGCGCAGGTGGATGGTTGGATAAACGGAGAGGAGGCTGCCGCTGTAGGCCAAGCTACGGCCCTGCCGGAGCGTCTGGCTGCGGAAGGCGGTGTAGCCCGCGTTGAGGGAGAATGTCGTGTTCCAGCTGTGGACGTTCTTGGCCAAATAGAAGTCGGCGCTATAGTTATCGGTGTGCGTCGTGGCGCCTTGTGAGCGTGTGGCGATGGAGCCGTCGGGCACGATGGTTGTCCCGCTGAGGATGTTGCGCTGCGTGCGGCTGTAACGCAGGAAGAGCGACGAGAAAAGGCCTTCCATCGTGTGACGATACATGTAGCTGGCCGTGAGGCTGGCGGTGCGGCGGTGCGCCAAGATGCCCGAGGCGCCGCTGTCGAGGCGGTTGTACGATCGGCGGATGGGGCTGCGAAGGAACGAGAGGATGTCGCCCGTGGCGTGGTTCAGTCCGCCCCCGAGGGTGAAATAGAGGGCCGGCGAGGCTGTGTATTTGAGGCTAAGGTGTGGGCTGAGGTAGAGCCGATCGTGGCGAAAGGTCTCTGCGCGGACGTCGTCGGTATAGCGCAGGTGGAGGTATTTCAGGGGTAAGTCGAGCGAGAGGTTGAATGGGCCGCGGGCGTAGGTGTAAGCCGGCGTAACGATGGGTGTGATGCGGTAGCCGTGGTTGCGATTGGCGGCGGGAGCGGCGAGGGAATCCTCCGTGCGATCGGTCTCGATGCGGTCGTGCTCCGTTTCCAGAGCTAGGTCGAAGTGAAGGTTCGAGAAGGCGTTGAAGCCCTTCACGAAGGAGGTTGCGTGGCGCGTGTAGAGCGATCGGCCAGACACGCGTTGCGAGCGTTCCGCATGGTCGGCGGCGGCGATGGTCAGTCGGTCAGCGGGCAGGAAGCCGGCGGCGGTGGACGATTGTAGTCGGAAGACGCGCAGTCCGCGGCGCCACATCAGCCAGAGGTCGTTGGCCAGATCGAGGCGCTCGGAGTGGAAGTCCTGCCGGAGGTCGGGCGTGGCGCGGATGAGCGTCTGCGAGGGTTGGGAGCGTAGGTGCAGGCCGATGGTGTTCTTGATGTAGGCCGAGTCGAGATTTCGCTCGTAGATGAGGGCGGCGGAGAGGTCGTTGTCGGAGGCGCGCGTGGTCATGTCTTCGCGGATGACGATGGGGGCACTGTCGGTCAGGTAGGCGTCTGTGGAAGTGCGTTCATAATCCCTTCGGTCGCGCGTGTAGCTCACGTTTAGCTTCAGTGTGGCGTCGGTGCCGGCCCGGTGAATCGTGTTGAGGGAGGCGGTACGCTCGAGCGCATCGTGCGTGCGGGCTCTCACGGTCTGCGGGATGTCGAACGGCACGGGTGCGAGCTGTTCGGCGGCCTTTGCCCCGTGATCGTCGGCGCCGTAATGCAGCGTCATTTCGCCCTGCACATCGTGGCCGCTGTTGTTGGCCTTCAGCGTGGCCAGCAGCTGCATGCGGGCGTTGGCCATGAAGCCGAAGAGTTCGCCCCGGTAGAGCACTCGTGGGCCATAACCGCCACCGGCCAAGGTGTAGCCCGAGGGGAGGGGCATGGCGTTATTCTTCAGCTTGATGTTGAGGGCGGCGCGGTCGGAGAAATCGATGCCCTTGAGCAGGCGCACGGGCTGATGGTTCTCGTAGACCTGCACGCTGGTGATGCGGTCGGGGGTGATGTTACGCGTGGCCAGACTGTAACGGCCCTCCAGCATATCGAGCCCCTCGATGTAGAACTTGTTGATGGTCTTTCCCTGATACTCGATCAGGCCGTCCGTGCGGACAGTGATGCCGGGCAGTTTGCGGAGGATGTCCTCCACGTTGCGGTCGGCTTTGGAGATGAAGGCGGCCACGTTGTAGGAGATCGTGTCGTTGTGCCCGCCGATGGGTGGCGCCTTAACCGTGACCTCCTTCAATCGGAAGGTCTCGGGCGTGAGGGCACGGTCGATGGTGGCTGATTGCGCTTTGATGCGCGAGCGGACGGTGTGATAACCCATCACGGAGAACTCCAGATCGCAATCTGATAAAGCCTTCAACGCCAACCGATAGCGCCCGTCCGCATCGGTGAGCGCATAGGTCAGCATGGCGTGCGTCGAATCGACTCGCAAGGCTTTCACGATAGCGCCAGGGATGACGAGTCGCGTCTCAGCGTCCGTTACGCGCCCGGTGATGACCACACTTTGCGCTGACAGCACGAATGGGTACCACAGCCCGATGAATAGATAGCACAACGCCCGTCGCATGATGCCGCCCTCTTACTCCAACTCAATGGGATTGAAAAATAGCTTCCGCTTTGGGAGCACTTCTCGTCCTCTCTCATCCTTCGGGGCATACGGGCTGCCGGACACGATCTTGCCGGGATCGTTTTTGTAGTCCTTCAGCTGCTTATTGAAGCGTTCGCGGGTCGTTTTGAAATCATCCCGATCCTTATCCATATAAATATCGGAGTGAGCCGTGCGGATGGAGATGGCCGTAAAGCGTTGATCGCCGGTGCTGTCCTCGATGCGGAGGATCAGGCCGGGCAGCCCGCCAAACTTCCACGGCCCACGCCCCACAGGGATGTCCGGCGCATAGTAAGCCGTCCATTCGCGCCCTCTGAACTGCGCCGTGGCCACACTGCAAGTATGGCCGCAGACCATCTCCGAGCCCTCACCCAGTTGCCAAGCGATGGGCACAGAGTCGGTGTAGACGTAATGATCGGTGAAGACTCGGTCGTAGCACGCGATCTCCTTCGTCCGATTATGGATCAGAATAATGTATGGCGAAGCACCCATAAATCCGTATTGATTAGAAATATCGTTGTCTTCCTGCTCGGTTATTTTGTTGATGTCGCGACGATAGATCACTGAATCCACTTGATATATGGGATAGCCAAAGTATTTGGTGTACTCCCGGCCTGATTGCAGGATGTCGAAATACGTTCTGATTTCATTCTTCTCCTTATCCCTTACGCGATACTCATAGATGCATTCCATCGAAGCCTTCTCGAGTTTTTTCGATTGGTGTGATGCGCACATAAGTCGCCCCTGAACCGCCTTTCTCTCTGATAATGAGCTGCGCTCTTACAGAGAACGCCAGTAAGGAGCAACACATAAAAAATAATATTCTCTTCATATTGATAGTAATAAAAAAGCGCGGATACGATAAGTTTCAACTTACCGTATCCGCGCTAAGCCAACGCCCCCAAATATGCAACTTTTTCTGAAACAGCAACGATGTGGAACATTGCTTTGTGGGAAAGAAGAAACTCATACCGTTGTATGTAGTTGGAAGGTAGTATGAAGGATTTCGAGCTTTTACGACAATCCAATCTCCAATTTATCAATATGCTATGCTTTGTTGTAGTCATGTAGTAAGATCTAATCGGTGAAAGGGAAAAAAGGTGTGCCGCCTTACGTTAGGATAGCCGCCCAATGATCACGCTGAAGCCGCTTGTTGCTTTTGGATCAGCTTGTCCATATCCTCCGAGATCTTTTTGTCCGTCACCTGCGCATAGATCTGCGTGCTGGATATGGACGCGTGCCCCATCATCTTGGCGATGCTCTCTATCGGGATGCCTGCGCTGAGCGACAGGGTTCCGAACGTGTGGCGCGCCATATGGAAAGACAGTCGTTGCCTGATGCCACACGCCAGTCCCACAGTACTCAGTTTGTTATTCATCACACTGCGGCCGCAACCGCGTGGGAAGACAAGGGCGTCGCCTTTTCCTTTCACCGTCTGATCCTCTCGGCATCTGCTCAGGATCTCCTCCGCGATCGGATGTAATGGCACAACAGACTCCACTTTCGTTTTCTGCCTCTCCTTACGGATATATCTCCTACCGTCGGCCGACGTTTGGATATGTGAGAACTTCAGGCGCTCCATATCCGCAATGGCCAGTCCGGTGAAGCAGGAGAAGAGAAACATCTGTCGAGCCTGTTCTGCTTCCCTGTCGTTTATTCTCAGCGCCATGAGTTTGGCCACATCGCTCTTTTGCAAGAAGCGAATCTTCCGTTCCTCCTTTTCGTAGGTAACATCCTCAAAAGGATGGCAGCGGATGACTTTCAAGTCTACCGCGCGATACATCAACCGACTCAGTCGGCAGAGGAGGTGGTTTATGGTCGATGCCGCCAAACCGCGTTTTTTCAGGAAGAAGCGGAAGTCTTCAAACAGATCTTCCGTAATGCCTGCAAGGGGGATGTCTCGCCCTCCGTTTTCCTTCACGAACGCCCGAAGCAGCTTGTCCGAATAGATCAGGTTTTGGTAGGTGCTTTCAGCCTTTGACTTGCCCACGCATGTCTTCACGGATTGCAGTTCCGCCTCGCTCATGGCCAAAAGGGTGGTTGGAGTTGCCGCGACACCCTGCAAGCGGTTCTTGAGCAGTTCTGCACTGACCACGCCGTCCTTCGTAAGCATTTCCGCGTAGGCCTTTTCCACAAGCTCTCTAAACGCTGCGAGGCGTTGGTTGATTTTCTTTTCGCCGGTTATACCCTGTTTGCTGTTCCATTCATCTGGAAGACATTCCTCGCCGGTTGTCATGACCGTACTTTTACCATCGATGGTGACGCGGCAAAAGATGGCCGTCTTGCCGTCTGTCTTCGTCTTCTGTCTGTTGATGTAGAACAGGATCTTGAATGTACTTCTCATGTTGGTCTGTGGTTAAATGGTTAGGTGCAAATCTTCGGTGAAGGCGATCAAGCGATCAAATTCCTCGAATAACTTCTGCGGTGTCACCTTCGCATATCGCTCGGTCATGCGCACCGTGCTATGTCCAAGCATCTTGCTGACGGTCTCGATGGGCACGCCCTGTTCCAAGGTGATGAGCGTAGCAAAGGTATGTCGGGCGGTGTGCGAGGTGATGGGTAGCGCGATACCGGCCCGCAGCCTGAGAACCTTCAGGTGCGATTGATAGGTCAGGTAATCGATGTGAGGAAGTAACGTGTTCCTTCTCTCATCAGACAGTCGGTTCATCAATCGAAGCACCTCGGGCAACAGCTTTACACGGCAGAGGACACCTGTTTTCTGTCGGTTGAATTTCAGCCAAAGGACGCCCTCGTCGTCGCGAATGAGATGCTCAGGGTTCAGCGCCATCAAATCGCAATAGGCGGCGCCGGTGTAACAGGCGAAAAGAAACACATCGCGCGCTGTCTCCAAGTCAATCTCCCAGCCGTCAAAACAGAGCGCCTTTAACTTGTCCAACGCTTCCCTATCGAGCGCTTTGGGCAGTCTACTATCTCCCTTGTCTACATGCACATTGTCGAATAACAAGGAGTCCGCCGCTCCTTCGCGATAAGCCAGTTTGCAGACCTTCTTGATAAGGACGATCATGTTATAGCAAGTGCTCTGTTTCAGACCAACTTCTCCGGTCACAAATTGCTCGAATTGTTTGATGAAGTTTTCCGTGAGCTGCGAAAAGGTTAAGTCGGAAGCGTTATGCTTCGCCCGAATGAGCTGTTGCAATCGCGCTCTCGTTTGACGATACAAGACCAAAGACTCTCTTTTGATGTCTATCCCGACGTGCTCCTCCATATCCTCGATCAGGCCGTCAAACCGCTCCAATAGCATGGTTCGACTCTGCACGCTGCCTTGGAAATCCTCCTTGATGTCGGTTGCGTCAAATGGAGATCCTTTGGCAAGCAAGGACTGATAGGAAGACTGAACGGCGAGAAGGAGGTTGTCCAACCGTCCATTGACTTCGACCGCCTCACGACTCTTCCCATCCATCCGACTTTCGCGCGGGTTCCACAAATTGGGATTGCAAAACAGCTTGCAACTGAACTGTGCGATGGAACGCCCCAGCGTGATGCGTCCCATGATCGGCGCCTTTCCTGACCTATCGAGAGAGCTCTTTTTAAGGTAGAGCAACACCTTTATTTTCTTGTCATCCATACGCTTTGAAAACTGTGGGCAAAATTACCCGGTTCAAAGCGCCCGTTACCTGTGCAGAATCCTGTATATCAATGCAAAAGAGCCATGTGCGAGAAAGGTTCAGTTACCTGCTTTTGCACCATCGTTACCTACCACCAGACAGGGTAATGGTTTGGTAACTGAACTCTTGCTCGGATCCGCACTTTTCAGCCTTTTCCGCTCGACGCAATCGGAAGCATATCGCCCCCTTTCCGCCTAATTATCAGCCTACTTACTCTGACATCGTGGCTTCTGCTTTTGAGGGGAATAGTTGGTTCCGAACGTATTCTAATAGGTTCTGAGGTGGTTGTAATACGTTCCGAACGTGGTTGAGATACGTTCCGGACGTGGTTACGATACGTTCCGGACGTGGTCTTGATACGTTCAGAACGTGGTCTTGGGTACCTCGGAACGTGGTTGTGATACGTTCCGAACCTATTAGCACACCCCTCATTGCCCCCCTCATCCTCCCCCGAATTAGGGATTTTGATCACCGTTCAGACGAGATACCTTTGCGCCGTAAAACAAGATCGCATAACGATAAACACCATCAGAATATGAAAGCAGATAAACTATCGGGCGTACCCGAAACCATGCTCATCACCCTCTGGGCCAAAGCCACCGAGACGAATCGGCCGGACGCCCTGCTGCGCGACCCGAAAGCGGTCGAAATCATGAACCGCATCGACTATGACTTCACGAAGTTCCGGGGCGGCACCATGTCGCAAGTCGGCTGTTGCATCCGCGCCGACCTGATCGACCGCGAGGCTAAGAAGTTCCTCGAGGCCCACCCCGACGCCGTCGTCATACAGCTCGGCGCTGGCATCGACGCCCGCTACGACCGCCTGGGCCGCCCCGCCGTCACCCACTGGTACGACCTCGATCTGCCCGAGGCCATCGACCTCCGCCGTCGCCTCCTGCCCGAGACCGAGCGCAACACCTACCTGGCCATGTCCCTCCTCGACTTCCGCTGGATCGACACCGTCCGCGCCCACGGTCGGCCCGTGCTCCTCATCCTCGAAGGCGTGCTGATGTACTTCACCGAGGCAGAGGTGCGGAGCTTCTTCGACGCCATCTGCCGCGACCTCCCCGACGGCACCACCATCCTCTTCGACATGCTGGCCTACTCGCTCGTGAACAACGCCAAGCATCACGACGTCGTGAAGAAGACCGATAAGACGGTCGAGTTCAAATGGTCCGTCCTCGACACCCACGAGATGGAGCGTTGGAACCCCCGCATCCACCTCGTCCGCGAGTACTACATGAGCGACCACGCCCGCGGACGCTTCCCCTTCGTCTTCCGCACCCTCTACCACATCCCCTACTTCCACCGTCGCTTCAACCAGCGCATCGTCAACCTCGATTTGCGTTGAGGCGTTTGTTTGTTGAGGTGTTGAGGTGTTTGCTGAGTTGTTGAGGTGTTTGTTGAGTAAATCACAGACTAAGAGGTACCCGGCCAAATTGGCCGGCGTCCCTGACGCCTTGATCTTCTTTTGCTTCTTTTCTTCCATCAAGGGAAGAAAAGAAGGTGCCAGCAAGAGACACCGGCCAACAAAAACCACTTTCTTCGCGGCCCAATTCAAGGTTATAAAAGACAGAATCACAATGACAGAAGCATTCAAAAAGACGCCCGTCGAGCTTACCGAGCATTACGGGCACATCCTCCAAGCCCTCCGTCGGGGCGTGAGCCTCACCGCCTCAGCCGACGGTCGCGTGAACCCGATGACCATCTCGTGGGGCATGATCGGCATCGAGTGGAACCGCCCCCTCTTCATCACCTACGTCCGCACCGGTCGCTTCACCCACGGCCTACTCGAGCGCAACCCCGAGTTCACCGTCAACCTCCCCGCGCCTGGTACGGATCACCCCGCGCGCCTCATCAGTTACCTCGGCACCCACTCCGGACGCAACGAGGACAAGGTCGCCGCGCTCGGCCTGCACCTCGTGACCGGTAGCGAGATCTCGGTGCCCGGTCTGGCCGAGCTACCCCTCACGCTCGAGTGTCGCATCCTCTACCGCCAACACCAGCAGGCCGACTGCTTCCTGCCCGGCAACGAGGCGATACTCAAGTCGTGTTACCCACAGGACGTCCCCAGCGAAGCCACCGGCAGCAACCACGACTTCCACACCGCCATCTATGGCGAGATCGTCGGCACCCACCTCATTCAACCCGCTTGAAACATGATCAATCAGCACTATGAATAGGAATCAAATCGCCAATCGCAAAAAGTCCGCAGCCGGACTGCTCCTTTTGGTCGTCGTCTTGGCGGCCAACTACAACCACACCCGCTCCGAGATGAAGGGCGAAACCTCCATCTCACCCGCCGCCACGCCCCACGAGGGCTATGCGCAGCAACAGTCGACCGTCCCTTGTGACACCACCCGCTGCGCCCACCCCTTCACGGCCGATCCGTCCATCCGACACGCACAGCAGTAAGCGGCTCCGCCCTATCCCCTGACGGGCTCCCCATGCAACAAGGCCTGAGACGCGCAAGAATCATTTGCGTCTCAGGCCTTGGCGCATCATACCCGAATCTCTACCCCCTCTTTGGTCGATAAAGTCCGAACACATAATCACTCTGGTGCGTGCGGATATACTCATCTTCGAAACGGAAAAGGCGGTGAAGCATTTCAGTGGCGCGTTCATCAGGGCGGACAAAGTGAAAGGCCAAGTCCTTCAACGCATACGGCAGGATGTTACCACCGAAGGGGCGCTCCTCAATGGTGTCATAAAACGCATGCAGGGCAGGCAGGATAGAGGCCGAATCGACCGCCTCTGAGGGATCGGCCATGACCATACGCAACAGGCCTGAGCCGTAGTAATGCGTCTTGTAGGTCGACGTGCGATAGCGCTGCCGAAGCGGCTTCTCGATCAGGCGGATCGCCTCATTGATGGCGCGTATCTGCGTGGAGGGAAGCTGGAAGCGCGTCGGCCCCACGTATTCATAAACCAACAGCAGCCCCGTTGGCTTGAGGCATTGCGGGATCAGGCTGCCGAGAAGCCTGCGGACATTGCGAAAGTGATGCAGCGAGTTGTTGAACATGACCAGATCGAAGCGCTCATGGGTAAAGTCAAAGCCTTCAATGTCGCCACAGTGGAAAGTCAAGTTGCTGAGCCCACGTTCCCGGGCACGCGCTGCGGCATCGTCTAAGTTACCCTGATTGATATCGAGGCAAACGATCTCTCCAAAGAGGGGATTGTCAGCCATAGCCAACTCATGTTGGCAATACCCCGACCCGGGCGAGAGCACCCGTAGCGGCGCCGCCATCTGTGAGAGGTATCGATCGATGGTGTACTCCTCAAAAGTCATGTGCGCATCGCCCGTAATCATCCGGTTCCAGCGCTCCTTCACAAGCGGAATCTCCCACCAGTTCGACGTGTGCTCCAGTGAGGCATCAAAGGCGCTGACAGAGCGTCTCTTGCGGTCAAGGCTCAGTTTGGAGAGCAGGAAGCGGGCGCCGCGTTGGCGCAGTTTGACGTACACGTCGGTGAAGTCTTCTATCGTAATTAGTCGTGTCATTTCCTTGTTCAATGATTAGGTGTCACAGTGCCACCCGCATGCCCTCTTGGCCGAGCGTGGTGTGGGGGAAGACGGCCGTGGCTTCGGCGAGGAGGGGCGTGAGGTCGTCGTAACGGGCCGAGTAATGACCGAGCACAAGGCGCTTTACGCCTGCCCGACGGGCAATCTCGGCCGCCTCGCGGGCCGTGGAGTGGAAGGTCTGGCGGGCACGCGCCACGTCTCGCTCCATGAACGTGGCCTCGTGGTAGAGGCAGTCCACACCCTCGACGAGGGGCACGATGGAGGGCAGAAACTCCGTGTCCGAACAGAAAGCGTAGCGGCGGGGCGGGGTGGCCGGACGCGTGAGCCGCTCGTGGGGCACGGTGACGCCGTCTGGAGTGACATAGTCGGCCCCCTGCTTGATGGCCCGCAGCGCATGGACGGGCACCTGGTAGAAGTCGATCATATCGCGCCGAATGTGCGCCTCGGCCGGGCGTTCGGCAAAGAGGTAGCCGCAGGCGGGGATGCGGTGGCTGAGGGGGATGGACCAGACGCTGACGGAGCGATCCTCCATCACGAGCGCGTGCTGCGTGGGGTCGATTAGGTTGAGGCGCACCTCGTAGGGCATGTCCTTGCAAAAGACGGCCAGGATGGGCCGGAGGAAGTCTTCCAAGGCATGCGGCCCATGGACGACCAGCTCACCCGTCCGGCCCAGCATGCCGAGCGTGGAGAGTAGCCCGGGCAGACCGAAGCAATGGTCGCCGTGGAGGTGAGAGATGAAGATGTGCGTGATGCGATTGAAGCGGATGTGGTAGCGCCGCATCTGTAGCTGCGCCCCCTCGCCACAATCCATGAGGTAGAGCTTGTCGCGCAGGTCGATCACCTGCGCCGTGGCCTCATGTCGCAGCGTGGGCGTGGCCGATCCGCAGCCGAGGATGGTGATGTCGAAGGAAGTCATATGTATAGCAGTATGGTTCTCTGATCCGGGGCAAAGGTAGGCAGAGGCGCCGCCTCTTTTTGCCCTTCGCCCACGCTCCGTGGCCTCTAAACGTGTCCCAATGGGCCTTCACCCACACCTCGCGGCCTCCAAACGTGTCCCAATAGGCCTTCACCCACGCACCGCCGCCCTAAAAGGAGTTGTCTATTCAATGCTTTCATATTAAAAGGAAATCACCTGCACTGAAAGTTTCGTGCTTTTATAGTGATAGTATGTTGCAGATAAAGTATATACGAGGCTTTTAGACTGAAAGAATGAAATAGACGATGCATATTTGATGCTTTTGGATTGAAAGCATAGAATATATAGTACACATCATATCCTTTTCATATAAAAGCATGGATATGTCAATGCAGGCTGTATGCTTTTACAGCAAAAGCTATTTGCATACATATGAGATTATATCGTATCACATTAAAATCATTCTATATACATAAGACTATAATGGGTTTTAATGTAAAAGCATTGCATATACACCTCCATTCGCCCCCAACCGGACGGCGGATGGCCCTGCAGACTTACGTTTAGGGGCGAACCAGCCGGGGGAAGCCTCGAGGGGGGCTGCGTTTGGGGCCAAACCGGCGGGGTGAAGGCCCGCGCCGCTCCCCTTTTGCGCTACTTTTGCCCGCAGATCATCACAGCAGAACGATTTCCCCCCACGTATCAGATATGCAGAAACAACAGTTACAGCAAAGCCTGCAGCAACGCCTCTCACCGCAGCAAATTCAGGTGGTCCGTATGCTCGAGCTGCCCGCCTTGGAGATGGAAGAGCGCATCAAACAGGAGCTGGAGGAGAACCCCGCCTTAGAGGAAGGACGCGACCCGACCGAATCGGACGACGAACCCGCTACCGACCCGGACGACGAGATGACGGCGGAGGACAGCTCCCTGGCCGATCTGGGCGACTACCTCACGGACGACGACATCCCCGAGTATCAGCTCCGCGCCATGAGTAACGCGGAGGAGCGGCGCGAGGAGATCCCCTTTGCCGTCGGGCCCTCCATGCACGACCACCTCGAAGAGCAGCTCAGCCTGCGCTCACTCACGGAGCGCGAACGCGAAATAGGCCGTTACATCATCGGTAACATCGACGACGATGGCTACCTGCGCCGCGAACTCTCGGCCGTGGCCGACGACCTGATGTTCAAGGCTGGCATCGAGGCCAACGAGGCGGACGTGGAGGCTGTCCTACGCATCATTCAAGACTTTGAGCCGGCCGGTGTCGGTGCCCGTGACCTCCGCGAGTGCCTCCTCCTGCAACTGAAAAAGAAGCGCCCCACGCCCGACACCGCCCTGGCGCTGCGCATCCTCAACGAGCATTTCGACGCCTTCACCCGCAAGCATTACGAGAAGATCCGCCGTGCGCTGGACCTCGATGAGGCGACGCTCAAGGCCGTCCTGCGTGAGATCACCCGCCTCAACCCCAAGCCCGGCAACGGCTGGAACGAGGCCTCAGACACGGCCATGAACCGCATCACGCCGGACTTCATCGTGGACTGCCACAACGGCCAGCTCAGCCTCAGCATGAATCAGCGCGACGCCCCCGAGCTGCACGTAAACCGTGAATACGCCGACATGTTTCGCGACTACCTCGGCAACAAGTCCAACCGTAGCTCGGAAATGCGCAACGCGGTGCAGTTCGTCAAGCAAAAGCTCGACGCCGCCCGCTGGTTCATCGACGCCGTCCGGCAACGCCGCGAGACACTCCAACGCACCATGGAGGCCATCCTCGTGCTGCAAGCCGACTTCTTCCTCACCGGCGACGAGACGAAGCTCCGCCCCATGATCCTCAAGGACGTGGCCGAGCATGCGGGCTACGACATCTCGACCGTCTCACGCGTCAGCAACAGCAAGTATGTCCAGACCAATTTCGGCATCTACCCCCTCAAATACTTCTTTTCCGAGGGCGTCCTCAACGATCAAGGCGAGGAGATCTCCACCCGCGAGATCAAGAAGATCATGCGCGAGACGATCGACGCCGAAGACAAGCGCAACCCTGTCACCGACGAGGCCCTCTGCGCCCTGCTCCGCGCCAAAGGTTACACCCCTGCTCGCCGCACGGTGGCTAAATACCGCGAGCAACTCGGCATTCCTGTGGCTCGCCTAAGGAAGGAGCTGTGAGTAGAGGGTAGAGAGTAGAGGATAGAGGGTAGAGGGTAGAGGGTAGAGGGTAGAGGGTAGAGAAGTGTTTTCCGAGGGTGCAAACGCATCGCCACCGCTTCAAACCAAATATCTCACCCTACATTTGCCCGCGATAAATTTCACATTAATCAAACCAATAACACCATCATGAACTTTCCATCAGAACTGAAGTACACGAAGGATCACGAATGGATCCGCGTGGAAGGCGACACTGCCTTCGTTGGTATCACCGATTATGCACAGCAGGAGCTGGGCGAGATCGTATTCGTTGACATCGCCACCGAGGGCGAGACGCTGGCCAAGGACGAGGCCTTTGGCTCCGTTGAGGCTGTCAAGACCGTCTCTGACCTGCTCATGCCCGTAGCTGGCGAGGTGCTCGAAGTGAATCCTGAGCTTGAGGATAAGCCCGAGCTGGTCAACTCCGATCCGTACGGACAAGGCTGGCTGATCAAGGTGAACCCCGCTAATGTAGCAGATGTAGAAGGCCTCCTTTCGGCCGACGACTACAAAAAGCTCATCGGATGACCCCACAAGTCAGCATCATCATGGGCAGCGTCTCTGACCTGCCCGTGATGAATAAAGCCGCCCAATTCCTCGATGAGATGGAGATCCCGTTCGAAATGAACGCCCTCTCCGCCCATCGTACCCCGGAGGAAGTGGAGCGATTCGCCCGAGGCGCCGAGGGACGTGGCATCCGCGTCATTATCGCCGCCGCGGGTATGGCCGCACACCTCTGCGGTGTCATTGCTTCCATGACCACCCTGCCCGTCGTCGGCGTGCCCATCGCCGCCTCACTCGACGGCATCGACGCCCTTCTGGCCATCGTGCAAATGCCTCCCGGCATACCCGTGGCCACCGTCGGCATCAACGGCGCACAGAACGCTGCCATCCTGGCCGCTCAAATGCTCGCCCTCAGCGACGAGGCGCTGGCTTGCCGAATGGCTGACTATAAGGAGGGACTCAAAAAGAAAATCGTCAAGGCCAACGAAGAGTTGGCCAGCGTCCAATTCAAATTCAAGACAAATTGAAACGACGACCTACCTCGGTAGTCGCCATTGGTAACACCCCGCTGGGCGGGGATTACCCCGTACGCATCCAGTCCATGGCCAACGTATCGACCATGGACACGGATGCGTCCGTCGTTCAGGCGATCAGCATGGCACGCGCCGGCGCCGAATACATCCGCTTCACCGCCCAGGGCATACGCGAGGCCCGTAACCTCGGCGTTATCCGTAAACGATTGAACGAGCAGGGGTGCCACACGCCCCTCGTGGCCGACATCCACTTCAACCCGAAAGCCGCCGACGTGGCCGCAGAGTTTGTGGAGAAAGTGCGCATCAATCCGGGCAACTACGTCGATGGCGCACGCACCTTCCGCGCCGACTATACCGACGAAGACTTCGCCGAGGGCGTCCGCAAGATCCGCGAGCGCTTCGTCCCCTTCCTCCGCCTCTGCCGCGCACATGGCACCGCCATCCGTATCGGCGTCAACCACGGCTCCCTCTCGGACCGCATCATGTCGCGCTTTGGCGACACGCCCGAGGGCATGACCGAGTCCTGCATGGAGTTCCTCCGCCTCTGCCGCGAGGAGCAGTTCGACGACGTCGTTATCTCCATTAAAGCATCCAACACCGTCGTCATGGTACGCACCGTCCGCCTGCTTGTCCGCACGATGGACCGCGAGGGCATGCACTATCCGCTTCACCTTGGCGTCACCGAGGCCGGTAACGACGAAGACGGACGCATCAAGAGTGCCGTCGGCATCGGCGCCCTACTCACGGACGGCATCGGCGACACCATCCGCGTCTCCCTCAGCGAGCCACCCGAGGCTGAGATCCCCGTAGCCCGTGAGCTCATCGACCATATCAACCGCACACGTGCAGAAGAATACGCGCCCATGCCTGCTGATTTCGAGGGCACGGAGACGGACTACTTCCGTCGCACGCGCATGGTAGGCGACATCGGAGGCGGTCGCCAGCCCGTCGTCTTGGCGGAGTACACCAACGGCGAAGAGCCCGACGAAACCCTCCGCCCGGACTACCTCCGCCACCTGCCTGACGGCACATTCACGTCCACAAAGGACAAACGTCGCACAGTCCCCGCGCCCCACTTCGTGGAGCTGACACCGGACGAGCTGACCGACTCTCGCCTCGAGGCCCTCAACACGGACGAATCCTCCGTGATCATCCTCCGCAGCGTGCACACGGACAGCGTCAACGAGACACGCGCCGCCATCCTGCGCCTCCGCGCCGCAGCGTGCCAAGCGCCCGTCATTCTACGCCGCAACTACCACGAGGCGGATCTCGATCGCCTGCGCATCGCTGCCTCAGCCGACCTTGGCGTCCTGCTCATCGACGGTATCGCCGACGGCCTCCTCCTCACCCAAGACGGCCGCAGCACCCCCGACACCGATCGCCTGGCCTACGGCATCCTCCAGGCCACACGCCGCCGCATGA
>ERZ773056.690-NODE-690-length-17739-cov-7.743327_pt1 | contig 17739 bp, 19 predicted proteins | sample MGYA00580857_ERZ773056 | MGnify/ENA primary metagenome ERZ773056 (study PRJEB29015, sample SAMEA2737996) | human oral metagenome | biome: human oral; feature: human-associated habitat; material: dental | place: China | collected 2114 ... | reverse complement strand
CCACATATCGTTTTGGAAATTCGGATAATGAAACTGCATCGCGCGTTTGTCTTCCGTAGGCGGGAACGTGCCCATCATCATGACGGTTGCCGCCGGCGGCAGCAGGGCGGGGAAAGGATGGGTTTCGATGATTTGATCGGTCATGCTCGGTTTGGCTTTCCTTTTGTCGGTTTGAAGCTTTTCAGGCCGTCTGAAAGCATAGTGGATTAACTAAAAATGCTACTGTGTCGGCTTGCTTTGCCCTATTATCTGTACCGTCCGCAACCCGCCGCTTTGTCGCGCTGTTTTGTCGGCCGGCTTATTCCGTTGCGGCACGGAGAAGTTGTTTGCCCCAGCAGCTTGGGGGCAGCTTAGCCTGGGTTTCGATGCGGACAATATCGGCTTGCCGTGCATCCCACTGCAGCCGTTCCCCGCCCGATAAAGGCGGACAGGCGGCCGCGCTCCGTTCGTCCAATAAAATATCGAGTTTGGTGATTCTGTTTTGCTCAAGCCAAACCGTACCAAACGGCGGCAGTATCATCAGCCGAGCTGCCCATTCGTTTTCCTCGTCACGGCTCCGCTCCACTTCAAACCATTTAAGCGTCGCCCCCAACCACGGCACATCCTGCTCCACAGCCGCCGCAGACTGCAGGAATCCAAGCGGTAATCGGCGGGCGACACGGGTTTGCGCCCCGACTTGTCCGCAAACCGCCACCCTATCGGTTCCCCCGTATCGCAATCCCAACCTTCAATCGGCATGTGTCCGGGCTGCTGTCTGGTTTTAAGATATACGCCGTATATACCGTCGCCGTATATACCGTCATCGTGCGCCACATGTTCCATTTCGGCCACTTTCACACCGTGCCAATCATGCGGAACGGCAAACTCGGCTTTGGAAAAAGCCGCGAAATCAGGTTGCTTACCATACTTGACCGGCTGCACGGTCAGCTTTGCCCCTTTGGGCAACGGAATGCCGTCTGTAACCATATCCTGCTGCAACTCCTGATTCGCAGAAGCAAAATAAACCCGTTCGCGGAAATAAGATGCCAACCAAACGATACCCGCCAGCACGCCCAGCAAAACATATGCCCCGCTTATCGAGCGTATCTGCCGATTGTGCGAGCCAAACAGAGCCGCTAGGGCAACCAGCCACAAAACCGTAGCTGCCGCCGCAATAACAAGCAGCCAAACAAACAGTGGCGCCAGCGCGCTTCCATCCCCCATCATCTTTCCTTTTTAACGCATTCAGACGGCCTATTCCCTCTGTTCCCCATCTTTCGACACAGGTCGGACAACCTTTTTACCCCAGCAATATTCGGGTAAATCGACATAGCTTCTTATCGTAACGACATCCGGCTGTTTGCTGTCCCATTCCAATGAGGCCCCCTCATGGGCAATCGTACAGCCCTGCAGATTTTTTTGGCTAAACGACAAATTGATACTGCTTATCCGTTTATCTGCGTCAAAATAAACCTTACCCCAATAGGGCAGGTTCTCCGAAAGAAGATCCGCCTCCCAATATGCCCCCAACTGCTCGTACCTCACCTTTTCCAAGGGCAGTTTCATCGCTTCCGGCCATTGCGGGATCGATACTTCCGCCGACTTGTCCAATAGGCATTCCAACAGCCTGTAGTCGGCGGGATTTGACGGTTTACGTCCGTTCTCGTTCTTCACGCCCCAAAGCATATCGTTGTCGCTACGGCAACGCCAACCCTCCACTTCCACCACACCTCCCGTGCCATTGCCGGAGCGGGTGGTTAAAGTCGCCTCATAATGTCCATCGTACTGACTGACAACACGCTCCATCTCACCAACGGTAACACCTTTCCAATCAATCGGATGAAGATATTCGACGCGGGAGAATGTGGAAAAATCGGGGACTTTCTTTATCCCCATCTGAGGCTCTACGACCAACCTCGAACCGGCCGGTATGCGGATGCCGTCAATCAATAATTCCTTGTCATTCTCTTGATAACGGGATTCCTCATACGCCTGCTCGCCCGCATTATCAATGACGGCGAGGATAACAACCGACAAAATCAGCAAATTAAGCATTATTGCCAAAGTCTTGATTACGGGATTTTTAGCTATAAAAATAGCCACGATACTCGCCATCCATACCCCGAAAGCAGCAATTATCAAAAAACCCAAACCGTAAAATAAAACTTCCAATCCGTCCAAGTTCATATCCCGTTTCCTTCCCCGGTTTTCAGACGGCCTTCAATGCCGCCGCAAATGCCTTGATTTTCAAAGCATCTTTAACTCCTGCCGCGCTTTCCACGCCGCCGGACACATCCACTGCCGCAGCCCCGCTGGTTTTCACCGCTTCGGCAACGTTCTCCGGCGTCAGCCCGCCCGCCAAAATCCACGGTTTACCGATGTTGCCGCGCAACAGTGTCCAGTCGAAACTCTGCCCCGTGCCGCCGTATTCGGTCGGATGGTAGGCGTCGAACAACAGCGCGCGGGCATTGGGGAACTTGGTACAGGCCGTCTGAATATCGGCAGCCGACCGCACGCGCACGGCTTTAAGATACGGCCGGTCGAACTGACGGCAGAAGTCATCGTCTTCGTCGCCATGAAACTGAATCACGTCTATCGGCACTTGACGCAGGATTTGACGGATAACGTCCGGTTGTTCGTTCACAAACAGCGCGACTGCCGACACAAACGGCGGCAACACCGCCGTGATTTCCCTTGCCTGCACCGCCGTTACCGCGCGTTTGCTTTTGGCGTAAAACACCAGCCCGACTGCATCCGCGCCCGCCTCGGCGGCAGCCAGTGCGTCTTCGGGGCGGGTGATGCCGCAGATTTTGATACGGATGGGTTTCATCAAAACTTCCTTTATGGTTCAGACTCTGCACTTTTTAATGCTCAAAGCAGAGGGCTTTCGGCAGTAACATCACTCCTGCCGGCGATAAAATACACAGGGCGTCGCTTATGTCGCATCCTGTGCGTTAAAGCATCACTCATTTCTTTCAGACGGCCTATCCATACAGCGGGAAACGTAATCCACCACCGTGCGATAGTCATACCCCAAACGGTTGGAAACGGCAGCAGCCAATGCCTGCTCATTTTCAAACTTGCCCATATCGGCAGCCAAATCGACAAACAAATCGGCAATTTTCACCGCACCGATATTGCGGAATGCGGCGGCAAATCCGTCGGCCAGAAATTCCGCAGCATAATCGTCGGTAAAATCAGCCCCCATATCGCACAGCAATTCGGCTTCGGCAATCAGAAAAACCGTACGCTGCCAATTATTCAAACCGTCCATTCCATTCAGTCGCCCTGCTTCGACTGCCTCGGCAATCTCCCTATCGACATCACGCATCGTCATCAACGGCCTTCAAATGGCCACAACCAATCGGGTGGCGGCGGCACGGGCAGGCCGAACTCGGGCGGATAATCCACACCCGTCAGATACAGCCCGTCCGGCATAAAGGTCGGCGGGGCTTTCAGACGGCTTTTTTCGGCCAACAGTTCGGCAAAACCCTGCACACTCAAACGTCCGTTGCCCACATACACCAGCGCGCCGACGATATTGCGCACCATATGATGCAAAAAGGCATTGCCGTGCAAATCCAAAGCCATCAATTGCGGTGTGCCGTGCAAAACCACGCTATATAAAGTTTTGACCGGAGATTTTGCCTGGCACTGCGACGCGCGAAAACTGGAAAAATCATGTTCGCCGACCAACAGCGCGGCAGCAGCCTGCATGGCGGCAAAATCCAGCGGCGTATGCGTCCAACCGACACGGGCGGCCAACAACGGCGAACGGACGGGCGAAGATTGCAGCACATAACGGTAGCGGCGGCCGAAAGCATCAAAACGCGCATGAAAATGCGGCGCAACCCGCTTAGCCTGCCAAACCGCCATACCTTGCGGCAACAGGCTGTTCACGCCGCGTATCCATGATTGCTCGCCGCGCTCGGCAGCAGTATCGAAATGTACCACCTGAGCCGTGGCATGCACACCCGTATCCGTTCGGCCTGCAGCAACGACATTCACCGTTTCACCGGCAATTTGACTCAATGCCGATTCCAAAGCCGCCTGAACTGAAACTACCCCGTCGGCCTGTTTTTGCCAACCGAAAAACCGGCTGCCGTCGTAAGACAACGTCAATGCCCAGCGGCTGGTGCTTTCAGACGGCCCTTCTGAATTTTCAGACGGCCTCTCTAATATCATGACCCTGCATTCCAAAAAACATCATTAAAAATATCGGGCGGCATTATATCCAGCAGCTTAAATTCGAACCAGCCGTCATCGCAACCCCATGATAAAAATAAACCCCGAGTATAAACCCGGGGTTTCATTCCGATTACTGTCAGCCTCCGATACTGTTCAGCAATGCCCTCGATTTGGCCTGTATCTCACCGCCGGACTCTTCAATCAATTCATTCAAAGTCTCGCGGGCGGCCTCAGGATCACCAATCTCAATATACATTTTCGCCAATTCATACTTCGCTTCAAGCGGGGCAGTCATACCGACCGATTCGGAAACAAATGCCGGTTTGCTGTCGCCCTCGGCCATATCCAAATCAGACCAGTCAATGGCCAAGTCATCGGACGAATCTGCCAAACCATCGTCAAAAGTAATATTGGTATCGCTGAAATCAACCTCGTTATCCGACCAGCCTTTACTACCGGCTGCAGACACCTCAGGCTCAGCTTGAAGCGCCGATGCTTCCTGTACTTCCGGGATTTGCACGTTGAAATCAGGCAACTCCTCGGCTGTCACCGTTTCAACAACCTCCTCTTCGGCAATCTGAGCTGTTTCAACGGCAGGAACAGATACTGACTCAACCTCAGGAATTTCAGGCTCTGAAATTTCAGGAACTGCAACTTCAGGAGCAAAAGGTTCTTCAGCTTCAAACGACAACGGCTCGACAGCTGCAGGTTGAGGCTCTTCGACCAAAGCTGTTTCAGGTACAGCAACAGGCTCGAACTCAACCGTTTCGGCAGATTCAACAGCCTCCACCTCGACCGACGGCTGGCTGACTTCAGCCTGCTCAACCGGCATAGGCTCCAATGCAAACGACAATGTCGGCGCCGGTGTTTCAACATCAGCCTTGACCGCTTCAGGTTCAGACGGCGTATCAGTATCAAATGGCTGATCATCCATAACAAAAGCCAATGCCTCTTCCGCAGGCTCTACTGTTTTTTCCTCTATAGGCGTTGCCGCAATCACCTCAACAGGCTCGGGAGCGACAAATTCCAACGCATCTTCAACCGTTGTTTCAGTTGCAACTTGGATGTCCTCTGCAAACACCTCCTGTCCGGCTTGCGGAGTTTCGGCAATAGGCTGGATTTCTTCAGATGAAACCACTGCAAATTCCAGTGGTTCTTCAATTTCGGCAACCTGCCCGATATCATTTTCTGCCCATGAAACTGTTGCAGGCTCGACAATCTCTTTTTCAGCCGCATCGATAACTTCAGGAGTCGATATAGCCGTTTTACGCTCTTCGTATTTAGCAATCGCATCCGGATTGGCCCACGAAGTAATGGTTTGTTCTTCTGCTTTATTTGAATCGGTTTCTAGCTCTCCAGACCAATCAAACTCTGATACAGGTTCAGATTCCACCTCTTCAACAGGAGACGGCTCAACAACCGAAGAGGCAACAGCATCTTTGCCCAGAACAAAATCATCAGGTTCAAATACGCTGTCGGTTGATTCAATACTGTCCCAATCGGCATTGGCTCGGCTCAGGGTTTCTTCATCATCCGTAACGGCACTACTCACAATGCCGGCTTGCTGCTGATCAATGGCCAGCGCATTCAGATTTAAATCGAAGCCATCATCCTGCGATGCAGGCTTATCGTCACCGACCACCTCGAAGAATACGTCATCGTCTTCTACATCATCTGCCGCTATTGCAGTTTCGGCCATTGCCGTTTCTTTAGTGATAGGTGCTTTCGGGTGTTCCGGCTTAGCTATGGGCTGATGCAAACGGATGCCATCATTCTGCTCATCAAACGGAATTTCTTCTCCGGGTTGATCATCTTGGCGTGATTTGGCTGCGGCTTTGCGATCTAAAAACAGCTTGGCCAATAGCAAGATAATCGTCAAACCTATACCACCGGCCAAAACCAGTTTCCACAAAGAACCGCCTTCATCTTCCGAGCCGGCATTTTCGGCTTCCACAGGCTGCGGCTTAGCCTTGGCACTTTCCGCTTCGGAAACTACAGGCTGAGACGGTGCGGCAGGAGCCACCTCTTTAGATGCTTGCTGCACTTCCGAGACAGACTGAACAGGGGGAACCTGTTCGGACGGTTTCGGTTCTTCAACCGCTTCCGGCTTCACGACCTTCTCTTGAGGCTCGCTTGGAATGGCTTCTTGTTTTTTAGGTTCTGTTTTTTCTTCAACAGGTTTTACCTGTTCTTTTTCTTTTGTTTCTGCTGCCGGCTTAACAGAGGGTGCCTCCTTCTCAGGCTTTTTCTCTACCTGAACTGAAGCCGATTGTTTGAACGAAGAAGGTAAATCTAAAACAACGCCTGCAAAAAGCTGATTGGGATTGCGGCCCAACTTTTTCTGGTTGGCATTGATTAACGCCCGAACTGCCTGATCTACCGGCATATCGGCGGGTTTCAGCTGTTCGGCAATAATTGTCAGTGTTTCGCCAGTCTGTACCGTATGCTGCCCGGATGTCGCCACCGGGGCGGCATCCAACTTCTTACCTGAATCGGGAACCGGATTCTTTTTCTCAGCGGCTTCGCGCTCGGCTTTTTTAGCCTCGGCCACAGCAGCTTTCGCTTTGGCACTGGAAGGATCAAGTACGGCCGTATATTGGCGTGACAGTCCTTTCACACCCATCTGAAAAACGATAACAGGCTCATTAATAGCACTGGACGAATGTAGGCTGACAATCGCATCATTACCCGATTTGCGTACATTTGCCTTCAACCGATTATCGGACAAATTGAGTTTGGTACCCCTTAATAATTCTTTTGCTTCTTTTCCTGTCACGGTAACTGTTGCGGAAAATGGTTCGCCCAAACCGGAATTTACTCTCAACCCACCCAAGGCTGCCACGGAACCGGTGGAGGCCAATAACGATACAGACAATGCTATCAATTTGATTTTACTATCTACTTTCAAAATTTATCCCCTGATTATTCGGCGGCATGATTTCAACGCCCACAATTCAGCTTCCTATCATATCTTTTATTTACCTTTCTTGCCAAATTTAATCATAAGAAAATATCTATTACTCATACGTCCTGTCGCTATCTTACCATTACGCTTGCCTAAATCCTTTACGCATTCCCCGCGTTAACAACTTCCATATCCTCCTTACCTCATTCAGGCAACCATGAAAAGGATGCAAAAATCAGCAGCTATCTGTATGATGGCGGTTTTCATTTAAATTATTCTCATATTTTATTGATATGAAAGCTGCCAGCGATTTTATTGCCGTCATACTCTTTTTTCTAACCTACATCCTAACTAAGAATATCATTTGGGCAACGTCTGTTGCCGTTGTTGCCGGCATTGCCCAAGCGGCATTTTTGTGGTGGAAATTCAGAAAACTGGAAACAATGCAATGGGTCAGCCTGTTGTTAATCGTCGTTTTCGGCGGAGCCACCATTCTAACCGGCAACCGCACCTTCATTATGTGGAAACCAACCCTGCTCTTTTGGACCGGTGCCATCGCCATCTTCATCAGTAACATCATTAAAAAAAACGGTCTTCAAGCCCTGCTGGGCAAAGAGATTTCATTACCGGATGCCGTGTGGAAAAAATTGGCAATAAGTTGGATGTTGTTCCTTATTATTATGGGCTTTGTCAATTTAGCTGTCGCTTATCCTTTTTCCGCAGAGCGTGAGGCCGTCTGGAACAATTACAAATTTTTCGGTGCCATTCCGCTGACTTTCCTTTTTTCTTTGGCACAAGTTATCTATCTGAACCGTTACCTCCCCAAGGAGAACAAAAATGACTGAACAATACTATATGCTGCTGGCAACAGACGGCGAAGATGTGCATGAGGCACGTATGGCAGCCCGGCCCGACCATCTGGCCCGCTTGGAACACCTGCAATCTGAAGGCCGCCTGCTTACTGCCGGTCCCAACCCATTACCCGACAACGCCGACCGTGTTTCCGGCAGCCTGATTATCGCTTCTTTCCCCTCACTCGATGCAGCCCAAGAATGGGCGGAGCAAGACCCTTATGTAGAAGCGGGCGTATACGAAGAAATATTGATCAAACCCTATAAAGCGGTTTTTAAATGACGCTCTGCATTGAACAGCAAATTCAGACGGCCTTAGGGCATTTAAGTCCCGAGATATTCGAATTCTCCGACGAAAGCCACCTCCATGCCGGACATGCCGGCAATCAAGGCGGCGGACATTACCGCATCCTTGTGGTAAGTACGGCCTTTAACGTCGTCCCGCGCCTTCAGCGTCAACGGATGGTTAAAGAGGCTTTGCACGAATGGTTTTCAGACGGCCGCATCCATGCCCTCAGCATCCGTGCGCTCACACCCGACGAATACTTCCATCAACTTTAAGCGAGAAACAAAATGAAAAAGCACTACTTCCTCCCTGCATTGATCATGGCACTGTTTTCAGGCGGCCTAATGGCCGAAACCTTACTAACCGTAAACGGCAATAAAATCGACAGCCGGGAAATCGACCGGCAAATCAAACTGATCCTCCAAGACAACCCCCAAATTCCCGATTCGCCCGAACTGCGCAACGAACTTCTCAGCAACACCGTTACCCGCATGTTGGTCAATCAGGAAGCACGCCGTCTGAAACTGGAACAAGGGCAGGAGTTTAAAACCGCCAGCGAAATTGCACGCAAATCAGCCAAAGAACAAGGCGCCGATAAACATCCCGACTTTAAACAACAGTGGGAAGACTTCCAGGCCGAGCTGCTGGCCGAAGCCTTTGTTGCCCACATCGTCCAAACCGACCCCGTCAGCGACCAAGAAGTTCGCCAGGCCTATGACGAAAGCAAAAAATACTACCAAGGCAGCAGCGAAGTCCGGCTTGGTGAAATACTGACACCCCAAAAAGCAGATGCCGAACAGGCCATCAAAGACCTGAAGGCAAAAAAACCGTTTACCGATACTGCCCGCAAATATTCCGCCGATCCGACAGTCAAACAAACCGGCGGCATCAATCCCGAATTTGATGCATTAAAAGACCTTGAACAAAGCGTGCCGCCGATTTACGCCGCCGTAAAAGACTTGAAAAAAGGACAGTTTACATCCACACCGGTTGTCGGCAACGGCGTATTCGGCATTTTCTATATCCACGACAAACGTCCGCTGCAACTACCGCCATTCGAACAGGTTCAAAACAACATCCGTCACAACCTGCAGCAACAGAAAATCAGCCGGGCTATCGATGCGCTGTATCAAAAAGCCACCATTACCCCGGCAAACAAATAGGAAAGAAACATGAAACATAAACGACTACTCACTTTTATCGCACTGGCATTGACCGGCATCTCCATCGCTGCCCCCCAAATTGATTCGGCACGCGTGGATGCCATGCTGGAACAGTTTGGCAATGCGGAACAAAACCAACTCCCTCCCGATGCCCGTCAGCAAATCGAAAAAACTTTGGCCGTAACCGACATACTGAAAGCAGAAGCCTTAAAACTGGGCTTGGACAAACAGCCTGCCGTCCAAGCACGTTGGAAGAATTTGGAAGCGCAATTCTATGCCTCCCAATACGAAGAACACTTGGTTAAAACCGTTTCCGTCAGCGACGGCGAAGCACTTGCCGCTTACGTGAACCTGACCCGAATCGTCAAGCTGGCACAAGTCCGTTTTGCCACGGCAGACGAAGCACGCGCCGCACAGCAACTGCTGCTGAAAGGCTTAAGCTTCGAGAAACTGATGGAACGCTACCCCAACCCCGATCAGCCCGCCATGCAAGAACCTTTGCCGATTGGCCGCCTTCCGGTAGAAATTGCAAATATCGTCGGCAATATGCAAAAAGGCGATGTCAGCCGCGAGCCGGTAGCCTATCAAAACGAATTCTACCTGTTCAAAATTACTGCCTCCGAGCAAGCACAGGATGCACCGCCGTTTGAACAAGTGAAAGAAGCCGTTATCCAGCAAGTAAAACGGCAGAAGGCACAGGAACAAATTGACCAACTGTTGAAAGCAAACGGTATTTCCCTGTAATACCGCCGGCGGAAGCATGAGGCCGTCTGAAAATGACTTTTCAGACGGCCTCAACTTCAAATACAGCCCGACAGGGTTATATAGTGGATTAAATTTAAATCAGGACAAGGCGACGAAGCCGCAGACAGTACAGATAGTACGGCAAGGCGAGGCAACGCCGTACTGGTTTAAATTTAATCCACTATACTTAAAAGTTATTCTGCACCCTTATAATGCTCTGACTCCTTCAAAATTTCAGGTTTCACGATTCCCTGCAAATCCTTAGTCGAAATGGTCAATTCAGGTGTGCCTAAAACATATGCACCGATTTCGTAACTTTGATACAGGAAAGTCAAGCCGTTTTTATCAAACCGCCAGTTTTCCGTGGCGGAAAAATCATTGCCGTTATACTCGACAATATATTCCCGCGCACTTTTTTCGTCATCCTCTCCGCCTTCCACCAAATACTTGACATAGGCTTCTTTAATCAGATGCGTCAGCTTTGCTTTTTGTCCGGGCAACAGGATGTCATCCAACTTAAGCGGTTGCGGATTGGCAATACCGCGTTTCAACACCGTCAGCGTATACACGCCGTTTCCGTGTGGGCCACAAACATGTCCCCAGTCTCCGTGGCCGAAAACGGCATAATTGGGCGTATAACCCGTCAGTTCCAACGTATCCACATAGTCCAACGCACAAGGAGAACCACCCTCTTTACGGCTCCTCCTGTTTTCCTGATTGATTTCCTTTACGTCTTTGTCGCGCATTAAGGCCGTCCGAACCGATTTCTGTGTAGGCAATTTGCCCCCCATTTGTTTTCTGACCCAGTTATCTAAATGTTTGTCGCCGGTAATCGGATAGCCGACGGTAAGTTGATGGCAAAGGGGTTTGCCTTCACTGTTTTTTCCGTCACAGGATTTGGCTTCCAAGGTTTTGGATTGAAACGATAAAGGGGCAGCCTGAGCATTTGCAGAGAAAACGAGGGACAGTGCTGCGGCGGCAAGCGTTTTGCGGAACATATCAACACCTATTAGGATTTGGATTTAATCAGCGGGAAGCCCAATGCTTCACGGCTTTCGACGTATTTCTGCGCGACGATACGGCTGAGGGCGCGGATGCGGCCGATATAGGTGGCGCGTTCGGTAACGGAAATGGCGCCGCGTGCGTCTAATAGGTTGAAGGTGTGTCCTGCTTTGAGGACAAGCTCGTAGGCGGGCAGGGCGAGGCTGGCGTTTTCTTCGGCGAGCAGGCGTTTGGCTTGCGCTTCGTAGTCGTTGAATTGGCGCAGCAGCCAGTCGGCATCGCTGTATTCGAAGTTGTAGGTGGATTGTTCGACTTCGTTTTGGTGGTACACGTCGCCGTAGGTGACGGTGTTGCCGTCGAGCGTTTTTGCCCAAACGAGGTCATAGACGTTTTCCACGCCTTGCAGGTACATCGCCAAGCGTTCGATGCCGTAGGTGATTTCGCCGAGTACGGGGGTGCAGTCGATGCCGCCGACTTGTTGGAAGTAGGTGAACTGGGTCACTTCCATGCCGTTGAGCCAGACTTCCCAGCCCAAGCCCCATGCGCCGAGGGTGGGGTTTTCCCAGTCGTCTTCGACGAAGCGGATGTCGTGGACTTTGGGGTCGATGCCCAATTCGCGTAGGGAATCGAGATAGAGGTCTTGGATATTGGCGGGAGCAGGCTTGAGGGCGACTTGGAATTGGTAATAGTGTTGCAGGCGGTTGGGGTTGTCGCCGTAGCGGCCGTCTTTGGGGCGGCGGCTGGGTTGGACGTAGGCGGCAAACCAAGGCTCGGGGCCGAGCGCGCGCAGGCAGGTGGCGGGGTGGGAAGTGCCCGCGCCGACTTCCATGTCGAAAGGTTGGATGACGGTGCAGCCTTTGTCTGCCCAGAATCTTTGCAGTTTGAAGATGATTTCTTGGAAAGTGAGCATGGTAAAGTTGTGTATTTTGCAAAAGAAAGGCATTTTACTGTTTTGACGGTACTTTGAATAGCTTGGGATAGCTTGCTTTCCTCATTGCATTTATAATGCGGAAAATTTTGTTTGGCTTATGTTAAAGGAATGTTATGAATAACGGTAAAAATGAACACAAAGAACAAAAAATCGGCCTGTGGCTGGTTGGCGGTGCGGCCGGTTTATCTGTGCTGACCATCCTATTTTTATCGGTTTGGGGCTGGGAAACAGGCAAAATCGAAGGCTCTCCCACTTACGGCCAAGCCGCAGCTTCCGAAGTGGCTGCATCAGCCGTATCGCAAGCCGCCGCATCCGAAAGCAACGAACCTGCCGCCATTACCGACTTAGAAACGGGCGAAACCGGCACGGCAGACGGATCATTATTCATCATCCAAGAAGCACCTCCGCTTGAAGTCGAACTCGCGCCGTCCGAATCTGTCGGCGACAAAGGCCTCTCCATCCCTGTTGACGAAAGCGTCGTACAAAACCAAGGTTCGGCAAACGAAGCGCAAGACGAAGCCCGCATCGTTACTGCAAACGGCGCGGTGAAATTCTACTTCGCCACAGGTAAAGCCGATGTCGCCCCGGGTGCGCAGGAAGCATTGAAAGATGTACTGGTTGCGGCATTGGGCGGCAAAAAAATCGTGGTTTCCGGCTATCACGACAGCACCGGCAATGCACAAGCCAACGAAGAACTGTCGAAACAGCGTGCATTTGCTGTCCGCACGGTATTGCTGGGCTTCGGCGTACCGGACAAACAAATCGAACTGCGCAAACCGAGCGACACCGAAGCAGGCAGCGGCGCGGAAGCCCGCCGTGTGGAAGTGTTCGTCGAGTAATCACTCCGATACACAGCGCATTGAATTTCAAAGGCCGTCTGAAAGCATCTGTTTTCAGACGGCCTTTCTGTCTGACAGACTTCTCTGTCGGCAGCGGGCGGAATGTACGAATCCGCTATAAAGCTCCCCCTCCATCAACTCCTTCACGGTTTGAACAATCTCGGTTTTCCCCGCCCTGCCCTGCTTGCAGTTCAAGCCATAACAGGTTTGCGTCAAGCCATCGCCTCCATACCAATAAGGCCGTCTGAAAAACGTTTCCGCTTTGCGGCTGATGTTTTTCAGACGGCCTTTTACCGATACAGGTCAAACCCTTGTCTTATTTTGCGTTCTGCCGGTACCACTCGATAAACGCATCGGGTTGGACAAAGCCCAACAAGGCTTCGCCGTGGCTGCCGTCGGCTTTGACCACAAACACGCCCGGCGGGCCGAACAGGCCGTATTCTTTCAACAAAGCCTGATGATCGGCGGTATTCGCGGTTACGTCGGCTTGGAAGAAACGGTTCATCGGCACGGCCTGACGCACTTGCGGCGTATTCAGGGTATAGGCTTCCATTTCTTTGCACGACACGCACCAGTCGGCGTAGAAATCCAAAATCACCGGCGTATCCGGGTCTTCCTGCCATGCCGCCGCCATTGCGGCTTTCAGCTCGGCCACATCAGTAAATTTATGGGCGGCTTCCCCAGCCGGATGCAGGGTCAGAAAACGGTGCATCGCGGTTTGTCCGCCGCGCACGCTTTGCAGGCCGAACCAGCCGCCACACGCCAGCAGGAATACTGCCAAAACGGCAGAAACGGTTTTCAGACGGCCTTTCTGTCCGCCAAGCTTCATCAGCAGCAGGACGGCCGGAGCAAGCAGCAGCAGGGTGTACAGCGTCGCGGCAAGGGCGTAAGGCAGGAAGGACGAAGCCAGATAAACCGCCACCGCCAGCAGGATAAAGCCGAAGGTGTATTTGACGCCGTTCATCCAATCGCCCGCTTTAGGCAGGATATGGCCGCCGAAAGTACCGATGATGACCAGCGGCACGCCGGTACCCAGTGCCATGACATACAGTGCCAGGCCGCCGAGCACGGCATCGCCGGTTTGGCCGATGTAGCCTAGGGCCAAGGCCAGCGGCGGGGCGACGCACGGGCCGACAATCAGGGCGGAGAACATGCCCATGCCGAATACGCCGGCGATTTTGCCGCCCGACAATTTGTTGCTCTGCTGTTGGAAATAGCTTTGCACGGCGTTGGGCAATTGAATATTGAACAGGCCGAACATGGACAACGCCAGCACCACCATCAAGGCGGCCGCAGACAATACGACGGCCGGCTGTTGCAGCCAAACGGTCAGCAGCGCGCCGGTCAGCCCGGCAATCACGCCGACGATGGTATAAGTCAGGGCCAAACCTTGGGTGTACACCATCGTCAGAGCGAAGGCGCGGCCTTTTCCGGCGTTTTTATCGCCGACCACGATGCTGGAAACAATGGGAATCAGCGGATACATGCAGGCAGTGAAACTCAATCCCAGCCCGGCAGTAAAAAACGCCAATAAATTGGCGCTTAAGGTGTCCCACGACAGTTTGAAACGGCTGCTGTCGGCCTTGTTTGCCGGAGCGGGCGGCACGGCTTCCGCTTCGTTCAACGTGGCTTTCGGCGCGGTAAACCGATTGGAAGGCTTGTCGGCCGCACTATCGTTTTGCACCGTGTGCAGCCCTTCGCGGTCGATTTCGAATGTGGTTTCGTTCGGCGGATAGCACACGCCGACATCGGCACAGCCCTGATACAGCACGGTTAGCTTATATGTGCCCGAAGGGGCGGCCTTATAAGGGAAAACCGCTTGGGCGGCGTGGTAATACACGGTTTGCTTGCCGAAAAATTCGTCTTCCTTTTCTTTGCCAGGCGCGTATTGCGTCTCGCCGAACGCGGTTTGCGGCTCGGCGGCGACGGTTATCTTGTCACGGTAGAGATAATAGCCGTCGGCGATTTTGAATTCGACGGTTACGCCCTGCTTGTCGGCCTTTACCTGCGGTACAAACGCCTGTTCGGGCGGCAGCAGTTGCGAGGCATCGACGGCGAAGGCGCGGCTCAGGCTGAAGAAGGCGGCGAGGAAGAAAATCAATTTTTTCATTGTACTGACTCGGTTGTGGATTGGCTGCAACGGGCGGTTTATAGACATTTCCCGCCATACTGTCAAACGGTTTGCCGACAAATATTGAGCAAACTCAACAAAGGGCGGATTATGCGTTCGAATGCGGGCGGCGAATCGTCGGAAAGTCGCATTCGCAGGCAGAATTGCAACAGGCCGTCTGAAAAAACCGTTGCGGCATTTTTCAGACGGCCTCTTCCGCCCGCATCGGGCATGGCGGTGGCGGCCAAACAAAAAGGCGGCACGCCGTGCCGCCCGAGGCGTTAATAATCGACTCTGATTTTCGGCTGCTGCTTCGCGGCCTGATATTCGCCTTCCAGCTCGAATTGCAGCGGATAAAGGTTCAGCTTTTTCATCAGCAGGCGGTCGCCGTCTTCGCCGGGGTTTTCAGTGGTTAAGAGCTTGTCGCCGTAGAAAATCGAGTTCGCGCCCGCCAAGAAACACATTGCCTGCATGGATTCGGGCATGTTGCTGCGCCCCGCCGACAGGCGGACGTAGCTCTCGGGCATGGTAATCCGCGCCACGGCGATGGTGCGGACGAACTCCGTCCAGTCCAAATCTTCGGCATCAGCCAGCGGCGTGCCTTCCACTTTGACCAACTGGTTAATCGGCACGCTTTCGGGCTGCGGGTCGAGGTTGGCGAGGCTGGCAATCAGCCCTGCGCGTTCGGCGCGGGTTTCGTTCATGCCGACGATGCCGCCGCAGCAGACTTTCAAACCGGCGTTGCGAACCCTGCCCAAAGTGTCCATGCGGTCTTCGTGTTTGCGCGTATGGATGATGTCGTTGTAGCGGTCGGGATCGGTATCAAGGTTGTGGTTGTAATAATCCAAACCTGCTTTTTTGAAGTCTTCCGCCATGCCGTCTTCAAGCATACCGAAGGTGCCGCACACTTCCATGCCCAGCCCTTTGACCGCGCTGATGATTTCGGAAACCACGGCCACGTCTTTCGGCTTCGGCCCGCGCCATGCCGCGCCCATGCAGAAACGGCTGGCGCCGCGCGATTTAGCGATTTTGGCTTTTTCGACGATTTCATCCACATCCATCATCTGCTCTTTGCCCAGATTGGTGTTGTGGTGCGCCGATTGCGGGCAGTAGGCGCAGTCTTCGGGACAGCCGCCGGTTTTGATGGACATTAAGGTGGAAAGCTGGATTTCACGCGGGTTGAAATGGCTGCGGTGGATTTCGGCCGCCTGAAAAACCAAATCCAGAAACGGCAGGTCGAACAGGGCTTCGACATCGCATTTTTTCCAATAACGCGCGGTCGGATGCGGCTTGCGCTCGGTTTGGCGGCGCAAGGCAACGGGAGATACGGTCATATTGTGTTCCTTTGTGTTCGCAGCGGCGCAATGACGCTGACCGGCCCAACCGTCATCGCAATGATGCCGGCGGCACTTTCAGGGGAATAAAGATTTGACGCTTGCCGAAGGATTCGGGCCGGCCGCTTACCGCTTCAGGCCGTCCGAACCCGCCGTTTGGCATGGCTTCGCGCTAATCTCGCGGGGTGTATTCATTTAAATCGATTTCTTCGGGCGGATACAAAATCCACGAAATGCCGTCGGACTGCTGTTTGACATGCCACACGATGACGCCGTGCGTATGCGTCCACATATGCCGGGTACCGTCTATATCGTTGATGGCAAACGGCGGTATCCACATCAGCGAAATTTCGCCGTCCCCCGCCCAGCCGGCCTCCAGAAACCGCTGCCGCGCGATGTCCAGATAGGGTTCGGCATTATCGACAAAGCCGGCCGGATTCAGGTCGAAGTGCAGATTATCCACATATTCAAACCAAATCAGTTTGAATTCGTGCAGTTTTTGCGGCGGATAGGGAATAACGGCCGCTTTCGGAATGGTGTATGCCATGATGCAGAGTTTAAACGGAATCAGGTGTATCAGGCCGTCTGAAAAGCGCGCGGCAGTTTAACATTTTTTAATTTCGGGCGGCAAACCGTCGGCACGATAATTCAAACTCAGGCAGTCTGATGCGGGAAGCGGCGGTATCATCTTTCTTTTTCGAGTTTGAGGCCGTCTGAAAAACATTTTCAGACGGCCTCTGCGTTTTGCCTCAGGCCAGCAGCATTTCCTGCATCAGCTTCATGCCCCACTGCCACCCTTGCAGCGGCCCGTTCAGACGGCCTGCCTGCGGCGCGACCAATAATGTCGCGCGCCACACCTGCGCCTGCCGTCCCGCCCATTCTTCGGGACAGTCGGAATCGTCGCGGCCGACGACCAATGCGGTGCGGCAGGGGCAGCGGACACGTTGGAACGTATGCTCGGCATCGTCGGGGAACGCGGTTTGCAGCGGGGCGGCGAGGATGATGTTGCGCACCCGCCGCTGCGAGAGGATGTCTGCCCGATACAGCCAAGCCAGCCAGGCCGAAACGCCTGCGCCATGGGCAACGACGGCGACGTTTTGACTGTGTATCTGCTCCCAGGCCGCCTGTATCCGCCGCTGCCATTCATCTATGCTTTGGCTGCGGGACGCGGCGGCCGTGCGGACGGTGGGATAGCTCACCGCCCAGCGGTCTATCCACATTTCGGCTTCGTCGGCATCGCGGACGAGCAGCAGGGTGAGGTCTTCCAGTTCTTGGCTTTGCATGGCGGTCGGGTTGTCGGTAAAAAAAGACGGGCGGAGTTTAATCGTTTTGCGCTCTGCCGTCTCGAATAGAATGTATCAGGCCGTCTGAAAAACTCGTCCAGATTGTCTTCGGTAACAAAATCTT
>ERZ773056.689-NODE-689-length-17745-cov-5.066478_pt1 | contig 17745 bp, 22 predicted proteins | sample MGYA00580857_ERZ773056 | MGnify/ENA primary metagenome ERZ773056 (study PRJEB29015, sample SAMEA2737996) | human oral metagenome | biome: human oral; feature: human-associated habitat; material: dental | place: China | collected 2114 ... | reverse complement strand
ATTTCAACCTTTAGATAGCCACCTTCATCTTCGTTTAATTCTAAGATTGGTTCATCAAATTTCTTTTTAAATCTTCTATAATCTAATTCTTTTATTTTATTAATCTTATGAATCCTAAGTTCATAGAATATGATAACTATTAATACAATAGAAATAAATAAATAGCTCATTATTTTTCTTTTTTACCAATTAAACTTAAATCTTTAGATATATTATCATCAGCTACATTTCTGTACCCTACTGTTTGATGAGTATTATTCTCATTATTATAATGAGAATAGAAATCAGCTATCCACCTATTTTCTTCAGAATCAAAAACAGCAATTTTAGTAAAAGGTTTTATAGATTTTTTTTCTTTTGTTTGTTTTAAGATGTTTACAACATCTTCTAAACTATTTAAACTAATAGTTTCTTCTTTTCCTTCTGAATTTAAATTTACAATTTTAATTTCCATTTTTTACAATATTAAAACTTAACATACTTAGTATTAAATAACATAAAGAGTATATAGATATTTCTACTATTTCTATATAATCATATGATGGTCTACCTATATTTATTTTTACAACTTGCATCTTATAAGATAACAATAAATAATAAAATGATATTAACAAGACTTGAACAAGCATAAAAATAATAATTCTTATGGAATTATTCTGTAGAACTCTTATTATAAAATTTAGTAATTTCTTTTTTAGTTCCTTCATTTCTAATTGTATTTATTTCTAATTTATATCTGCTTATTAGTTGTAATTTTAGTTCTTCTGGTATATCTTGACCAAAATTAATTAGATATAAAATTTGATTTGATATATCTTCAAAACTTTTATCTTTTAATTCCATAAATCATCTTTAATTTTTTCATAGTTAAATATCTCTTCACTTAGTTTAATTGGATAATCAGCTTCTAATGGCTCTTTGAAATCCTCTAAGGTTAATTTAGAATTAAAATCTCTATTTACTTCTCCCAAATGTTTCTCAACAGTTATTCTATCTCTTAAAAGAACATTTCTTACCTCTTCTAATTTCTTGTTTACAATAATTTCATTTGTTTTATTCTCTAGTTTTTGATTTCCAAATATAGAGTATATCTCCTCTCTTGTATACATTCTACTATATTTTCCTTTTATAAAATTATTAAATATAGTATGACGATTTCTTGGAAATTCAATAACTACCATATGATAATTATTGTATTCACTTAAATTACAAAGATAATCAGATATATAATAAGGTTGTTCTCTTATCCACTCTAGAAACTGCTGTATTTTAATTCTATAACTATCAAAAGAAATATTACTTGTTGTAGTATCAAGTAATACATATATACATTGTTTTTCTATATGTATACTTGAATCTCCTATACCAACAGCAAGTTTAGTTAAAATTCTTAATTTATCTATTAATTCATTACCATATAAAGTTAAAGCTGGATATAAATACTTAAAAGTCCTATTTAAATAAAAATTTCCTGTGTATATTTGCATAATAATTAACTTTTAAATATAATCAAACAAGTTTAACTCTGTATCTAAGTCCAAGTCAATTAAATATTTATTAATAGAATCTTTTTCCCAACCTACTCTTTGATAGTGTTTATATGCCTTTATTAAATCTATATAACCAATTGTGGGTGATTTAAACTTTACTGTAATTTCACTATCTGTTATGTAATTAATTTTACCTCTTCCATATTTACCAACATAGATTATATCATTAGTACACTTAAACAACATTGGACTCTCTGGTTCTAATAAACTACTAACTACAAACATAAAGTTTTTAATCTTATAATCTTTATAGATTTTATGTCTAGCTTTCCACTGCTTAAGAGCTTCTGTATAAAAAGATGCCTGTATAAAATATCCAAATTTTCTTACAGATTTAGGAAAATTAATAATTCTATCACTTGTTGTTTTAATATCAAAAGGTTCTAAAGTTTTTTCTTCTGTATTAATTATTACACCATCAAGCAGAGCTTTACATTCAACGCCTTCTACTTCAAAATCAATATGTAACTGATTTATAATCTCTTTTTCTTCTGCAAAAGTAGTGAAATAATACTTAGTATTATCATTTTGTAGCAAATTTAACACTATTTTATTTATAATAGATTCATCTTCAGTAGTAAGTATAGTTTTGCCATTAGATTCTACTAACTCATTCCAATATTCATAGTTTTCTAGTATTTTATTTATTCTTGTATCATCTTTCCAATTTGATTGATAATTGTGAGAATTACAAGACTCTAAAATTAATTGTGTATAATCACTAAAATTAGGTGCAAATAATCCTATTTGTTCAAGTGTAATACCTGATTTATAGAAAACTTCATTGATTATAGATTTTACTGTATCTGATGGTTTATTTTCTAGTCTTGATACATAAAATTCTTGTTTAAATTGCTGAGTACCTCTAGTAACTAAACAATCTACAGCTGAACCTATTATAAAGCATTGTTTTTCCTCAAAAAATAGTTCTGGTTCTTTTATCTCAGTAAAAGCTTTTACTCCAGAAAGTAAAAGCTTTAACTTTGACTGAGATAATCTTGGACTATTGTAATAATCTTCTAATCTTTTTTCCATTCAATCATTTTTATAATTTTACTAAAATCTTCAAAGGTCATAGAAACTATTTCAGAAAACTCATCTCTTTTATTACCTTGACCTACTTGTCTTTTATGAATCATTATTTTAGGTAATGTATGTTCAACAGAGCTTTTAGGTAATATACTCTTCATCTTTTCTCTCATATATTCTAGTATTTTATGAGCTCTTAATCCTTGTTGAATTCCAGATTTTATTTGAACATTAAAAGGAATAAATATTAAATCTATTCCACAATCATCTAACATTTTAGCTCCTTGCCTTGAAGTTTTACAATTTTCAAAACCCAACTCTCTAAATTTTTCAGCATAATATCTCTCAGCATCATTCCCTTTTCTCTTATTTGTTTTTCCCTTTTTACTATTATCTGCCATATTATTTGATTATTTTATTCTTTATTTTATCTTTCATATATTCCAAATTTCTAATAATATCCCTTTCTTCTAATTCTATTAACTTTGGTATATTAATAGTTTGTTTTTCAATATCATTATTGTTAATACCATAGTTTTCTAAAGTTATGTTTAAAAAATCATCATCAAAAGAATCTTCAAAGTCTGGAATTATTATATTTCCTTTTCCATCTCGTGATACAATAGATACAGGATAATATTCACAACATCTTAGTTTACCATAGTTATCTTCTTTTGGAACACTTACAATTTGACTTGGATTTATTAGTACCATTAATGTAACATCACCAAAATAACCTTGTCCAAGCCAATGTAAACCTCCTGCGTGTAGCCCTCTGCTACAGCTAATCTGTGATTCATCACACTCTTTTCTATTTAATCTAACAGGTTGTCCTAACTTAATAGTTGTTGTACCACTATGTTGGTCTGTAAAAATTAATTCTTCTTCATTTTCATTAGATAGTTTATTATATAACTCTTGAACTGTTCCTAAAACTTTAAATTTCTCATTTTCTAATTCTTTTGATGTATTTTTAAATAAGAAATAGTTGTCTCCATCATCTTTTACTATAACATAGTCTTTAGTAGATTTCTTTTTAGTGAATCTAATATTTAAAAAAGATTCTGAAATAAATTCTGCTAATTCATAGTGTATATTTTTATGCTTAACTACAGCATTTCTAAAGGCTACAATAAAGCCATTTTTTGATATTTTCATACCCCATTTTTTCAAGAACCAAAATAAATTAGCTCTTGCTTCTGAATTAGGATTCATAGAACACAACCTCCAGAAATTTAAATAAGATTCTATTAACTCCTGTGAATTATTAATTTCAGCCTCTAAAAAAGACTTAACCAATTCTATTGGCACAGATATGCTACTAACACTTTTTATATAAAAACAATCTCCTAATTTTGTAATATAACTAGAATTATTAACTTTATTCATTAGATTATTAAAATCTTCAACTTCTTTTCTATTTTCATCTAATTTTGGGTTTAATAATCTTTCTAACTTATCATAGTCAAATCTACACTTAACTATATTATTATATAGTTCATCACTACAGTTTTCTAAAGAGTAAACTGCCCCATTAGACAATGTTACTGTAACTGTACCATCTATTGTTTTTATAATACTACTTGAAAAATTATTCATAATTTTAATTTTTTATGTTAAAAATTGTCTCTTTATTTAATTTATCAATCATTTCTTGTTTAACTGGGAAAAGATTTTTAGATAAAATATAATCTGTTACAATATTCTTCATTTCTTCTTTAATGCTCCAACTATAAAAATTATTAAAGGTAAAGATTTGTAAACATCTAGCGTTGTTTAATAAAGTACTTTTACTATCAAATTTATCTTTAATTTCATTATTCCAAGAATTATTATCTTTACAAATATTATATATTTCTTCCTTTAATTGTTTTTTCATAGGACTATCATTATAGAAACAAAAACTATATTTTTTACTTAATTCTTCATATTCTTTTAGAATATTATATAACTCTTCATTCCACAATTTTATCTCTTTTATTTTACTTAAATTTTCTAAAAAAGGAAATGTTTTGTGTATATATACCAAAGTTCCTATATTTACTATTAATTCATTTTTCTCATTCATAAAACTATTATAGTTTATAAATTTATCTTCTGGTTCATTTTTTAATAACTCTTCAAACCTACTTGTAACCCATATAAAACTATATTTATCTGATATAAAGGTTCTTTTTTCCCAAGAACTTTCACATAAGAAGTTATATAAGTTTAATAATTTATCTTTATCTTCTTGTCCTGACCAAATTACTATTTTGTTTTGGTCTTTTTTATAAGAATCAAAATTTACAGAATCTCTGTCAGATGTGACACCAGAACCATATTCTTTAAATCTAACCTTATTTATAGTTATATTTTCCTTATCAATTACTTTTTTAGGAGTGTTTTCTTTTATTATTTTAAAATCTTTAGGTACATCTTCTTTGTTGAATTTCTTTAAATCATTATACATTTGTATTGTTGATTTAACTAAACATCTAAAGATTTCTCTTGTCTCTTTATTCCACTTATTACACTTTACTATTTGTCTAGCTAGTGAAAATACAAATTTGTTGAAACTATCAACATTCTTAATTTCAAAAATTACTCTCTCATTTTTATTATAGTTATTTTTAAAATATGTTTTTTCTTTTAAACTTAAAGAAGAATAGTCACAACATATATAATCTTTCTTAGATAAAATATCACTTAATGGGTTGTATAAATTACTTATTTTTTTTACATTTCCTATTATGTCAAATATATGATAATAGTTTGTAATAAAAAACTGTTCTATTAGTTTTCTATAAGTGTTATCTAATATGTACTCAAATGTTTTTTCATTAAGTTTCTCTCCTAATAAAGTAAAGTCATATTTTTCAAAACTACTTACTCTTACTTCGTAGCCTAATTCATCTTTTAATAGTGTTTTTTTACTATACTTATAATTATAAATATAAGAATAATATACAAAGGGGTTTGAAAAGTCTTTTTTCCATAAGTCTTTATAGTCTTTTTGTAACTCATTTATAGCTTCCCAATATCTTTTTTCGATAGCTTTAATAGTTTTTTCAGAATATAATAGGTTTTCTCTATTTGGTATAACTTCTAATTCTCCAATATCAAATTTCAAGTATATATCATATCTATTATCTACTATATTTTTATCTTTTAATTTATCAATTTCTAATGGATAAGTTACTTCTCCTAAGAGTATTCTTGTTTTTATAGAATTAGTATAACTTTCAAATGGGTTTAAGGTAGATATTTTATAGTATTTATTATCTTTTATTTTAAAATAATTAAATCTACCTATAGGATAGTGTTTATTATCTAATGATTCATCTATATCTAAATATATACTACTAAAGAACTGTAATTCTCTAGGTATTTTATTTTTAAATTCATCAACATCATTATCTTTTACATTTATTTTTATAGTAACACCATTTCTTTCATCTGTTTTTATAGATAGCGTTTCATCAATATTAATTTTAGTACCATCTTTATACATTATATAAATAGTTTTTATACCATTATATATAGATGTTATTGATATTTGATTAGTATATGATAAACCAGATAATCTACCTAATCCCCACATACCTATAAACTCATTTGAGTTTCTCTTTGTAGAAGAAGCTAAATTTATAAATATATCATAAAACCTTTCTTTTGAAATACCAACACCAAAATCTTGAACTAAAAAATACCAATTATCATTAATGTCTTTTTTAAATTCTACTAATATAGGTTCATCTACTTTTGCTTCTCTATGAGAATCTAATGCATTTGAACAATATTCTCTAATTAAAGAACTTATGGGGTCTGAATATAAATTTGAAGAAAGTATAGTAAGAATGAAATCTAAATTTTCTTCTTTTATTTTTACACTATTACTTTTAATTTCACCAACAGTATTTACACTGCTTTTTTGTTGCTCATAAATCATTACTTAATATTTATTTGTTATAAAATAAAAAGGAAGAAAAACAAATTTCAAAAATGAAATAAGTAATTTCTCCCTTTTATTCATAATTTTTTGTTTATAAATTCTTCTAATTTATTCTTTCCAAAAGATTTAATAAAATCAGAAGGGTCTTTAATATTTTGTCTTAATAATATAGGTGGTAATGTTATAGACTTAGATTTATTAGGTACTATAGAATTTAGTAAAGAACTTATCATCTGACTACTACCAATTCCAGTAGAGTCATTATCAAACCAAACTACTATTTTTTTAAATCTTTTAATTAAATCTTTTAGAATTAATTGATTAGGTATTTGTCCTTCATTTTGAAACCATATAGTAACTAAACCAAGATTTCTTAAAACTCTACAGTCCTTATATGACTTAGTAATAATAAGTAATTCTCCACTACTAGGTAAATTATTAAAATTACCAATATCATTTTGAGTGCAGTTTGTATACCACTTATATTCAGTATTTCTTGGTCTGTAAATTTTAATTCTATCTTTAAATTCAGTATAAGCATAAGCTATATCATAACAATTAATTATAAAAATGTTACCTTTTTTACTTACACTACTATAAGCTGTTATTGGAAATACATTATCTTCTAATAATTGTTTTCTTGTAATACCATAGGGTAACCAAAAAGATTTATCTTTGTCATTAAAGTCTCTTTTAGCAATAAAAATAGGTCTATCTATTTTACTACTAATAGTTTTTTTAGTTATAATAATGTCTCTTTTTAGTTCACCCTCTTGTTCAATTTTAAAATAATTAGTTATAAATTCTAATGTACCTAAAAAATCTAAATTATAACACTTACTTATAAAAGCAAAACAATTTTTCTGTACATTATTAAAGTCAGCCCAATCTATAAAATACAGCCTATTTTGATATTCCTCAAAATAACAACCAGCATTATTATCTTCTCTATATGGTGCTATGTATTTATCTATTAGGTTTATATCTTCTTTAATTACAATACTAAATATGTTTTCTTCTTTTATTGTGTTTAGTATTTCTTCTGAACTTAAAGGTGGGTAATAAGGCTTAAATTGCAACATACCCCTCTAAAGTTTTTAATTTTTACCAATTATTACTATCATCACCACCAAATGGTAAATCTTCTATTCCAGAAGAAGTAGAAGATTGGTGTTTTGAAACATTTTCTAATGTTTGTTTCTTCATATAATTTTGTTCAGTAAACCACTTATTTCTTGAAATTGGGTGTACTTTACCATCATCAGTTACAAAATGTAATCCTTTATCATCAATAACTTGTTTAAAATCTCCTTCTACGTGTTTTACATAAGAATTACCTTTATAAGATGTTTTTGCATTATCAATTTCTAAATAAGTTTGATTGTTATTAGGAGCAATATTTAACTGATAATTAAAGAAGAAATCTACATCAACTTCAACCATATTAGGTGCTTTAGCCTTTAAACATTTGTCTACTGTTTGATAAAACTCTTTAAAAGAATTATAATTATTAGACATTACTTTATTAACAGTTTCTTCTGGTACAAAAATCTTTAAGATATTTTTAATTCTTAAACCTTGTACATCACTAGCTTTTTTAGCATCATATGGATAATCATCTGGAATTGGGAAAAATCTAATATCTTTTTTAGTATCCCCTACTTGCCATTCTACAATTAAAGCATCTACTTCTTCTCCTTTATATCCACCTTTAGGTGTATAATAAACAGATAAGATTTTACCAGTGTTTAATCCAAATTTAATGTAATTTCCATTACCTCCTGTGAGGTTTTCTTCTTTTAAGTCTTTAAAATTTATCATATTAAAAATTTATTAATTATTTACCAAGTTGAAAGTTCTCTTTGATTAATTACCTCTTCATCAACTTCTTTATCTTTAAAATTTACAGATTTTTTATCTTCTTTTTCAATACAAGTTTCATCTGCAAATACAAATTTAGGTTCTTGTATTCTTCTAATTTTTAAACCTAATTGTTTTAATGCATTTTTCATTTGAGTTTTTGGTAATCCATAATGCTTAGCAAGAGCATCTAATTTCATACCCTCTTCTACTTGTTTTTTTAATATACTAGGTGTAATTGTTACCATATTAATTTGTTTTTAAGTGTTTTATTCTCCTTGATTATATTTTTCTATTTCATCTATTACATAACCCATATCATTAGGAACAATAAGGTCTTTAAATACTCCATAAGGAGTTTTAGCTGGTACTACAAGACCTCTATCATCTCTTGTTGAGTTAGTATAGAACCCATAGACAGTTTTACCTTCTGTATCTACATAAGTAGATGATACTAAACAATAAGTAAAGAAGCCATTTGGATTTATCTGAGAATCTATAAGTTTCCCAACCGTTTTTAACTTATAAGCACCTTCTTCAACTTCAGTATGAGCAAACATAATAAAATTCATATCAGTTGGTAAATTAATTCCTGCTGTTAAAACATCATAGAAATTTTTAGCCAAATCCGTATATTTTGCAAATCCTGCTTCTTTAGCTCTACTCATATATTCACCTGTAAGTAGATAATTAGCATCATCAATAATTACATTTTTAAATTTACCCAGTTTAGGTATATTAGTAATATAATTAATAATTTCAGGTGCTGAGTTACTGTTTAGTAAGTTTCCTTTTTTAGTTTGTCTGTCAAATTCTTGATAAAATTTCTTATAACCTCTAAAAGGCAGAGGTTTCTTAGCTACATTAATAATAAAGGTTTCTTCTGGTTTTAAGCCTTTAATTTGTAAATCTTTATTAGGAAACATAGATGAACTTTTACCTTGTCCACTATTACCTAATACTAAAATACTATTTGCCATTTCTTAATTTTTCTATGTAATTATACATTTTTCCTAAATTTTCTTCATCTTCTATCTTTGGACATTCTCTAAAAAAATCACTTTGTCCTACAAATATTAGTGGTACTTGAACATCTGAAATTCCATCTCTTGATTTTAATATTTTTAAAGCTCTGTAATTATCTCTCAAAAAAGATATATTATATCCTCCGTGTTGAAGTATATTATATCTATGTGGAGAAAATAAACCAAATACTATATCACTATCTCTTGGTGTAACTCTCAATAATGTTATCTAAGAGGCTCTTTATCCTCTTATTCTGCATTTTCAAATCCAAATTATATATGCAGTTCAGACTATATCTTCACAAACCTTTAAATATTGGTATATATAAGTTTGTGTTCCGCACTCTTGTTACTTCATTTTCTTCAGCACCACCTGTTAAGAAAGTATGTATTAGTCGTTGTTCCTTCTATATATTTCTATATAGCTTGGATAAGGGTTATCTGTTTCCAGACTTTCCCAGATTCACGGAATTTATAGATAGCTATAATTTGTATAACATAGATTGTACAATATAAGGTTTAATTAAATAATAAAATTTTAGTTTACTTTCACTTTTAATATAAATAGTATAACCGTGAATTTTACAATATTGAATTGTTGTTTTTAAATTCCATTTTTTCAATAAAAATTTTTGAAAATTCTCAACAGACTCTTTGTTAAAATCATACATTACTATTTTGTAAGAATAAAAATTCTTTACTTTATTTATTATTTTAGAACCATCATCTTGGAAAAATAAAGCTAATGAAATATCTGTAAAATACTTTAAAGTATCATTATCTATCTTTTTTATATGTCTATTATTTTCAAATCTTTTGTATAAATCTTTATATAAAATAGACAAATAGGGGTTAGACTTTAAATTTACATATATTTGATTTTGAGCATTTATATTTCTACCAATGAAATTATGATTTACTTTTTCTTTTAATATTAGTTTATTACAATGTTTTTCTAATAAAGATTTTTTATATTTCACACAATCTTTATTTTGAATTTTATGTGAAAAACCACCTCTATAATTATTTTTATTTTTACTTGAGTGGGTTAGCCACCCATCACCATATAAAGTACCTATAAGAACTGATTTTTCAAAAATAGAAAAACTTTCATACTTATAACCAAAAGTACTTTTTCTACTAAGTTTCTTGTTAAAGTTACCTATAGTAGCTAAAGAACAATTTAATAGATTACTTATTTCCTTATTAGAAATATGTGGTTTTTCTTTTATTAAATTTAGATATCCATTATATAATGGATATCTATTCTAACCAATATCATTTTCTTTTATAAATCTTTTTATTGTACTTACAGAACAATTATTTAGTTCTGCTAACTGTGCATTTGTTAAATTTTGCAGTATTTTAATATTTTTATTTTTTACCATAATAAAATTTTCTGCAAATATACAAAAATATTTTTAACTATCTCCAAAGCTTGATAAATTAGGCTCTAGTTTTTCTTCTATTGTCTTGCCAGAAAAATTAAACTCTAAAGACTCTTTCTCTGAGTTAAATTGTTGTACATTTACAATTGTAAAACCAAATTTATCTCTTAATCTTAGACAATATTTACTAGAATATAAATCAATAGCTTCTTTTGATTGTCCACCACCTTTTTCACCAGTTAATAGATTTAGATTATCTGTAATTATTATTACATAGTGTTTGGGGTGATAGGTCTTATAATAAGCTATTTTCTGGTAAGATGTTCCAAAACCATTATTTATATTATTAATTTCTTCAGGGGACAAAGGTATATTATTTTTATCATAATATGTACCTATTTCTAAAGCAAAATCTCTACAATATTTATAAAGTCCTGTAGGATTAGTTATAAAATCCACAATATGAACATTTTGTAAAAATGAATTTACGTGCTTTTCAGATTGTGAAATTAATTTTAAATCACTATCAGATACAGTATTATATCTACCAATAGATTGTAACTGTTTTACACTAATTATTTTGTTATATTTAGTGAATAAATCTCTTGATATTTCTGATAAGATTACTTTTTCTTTTGATTCTTCTAAAGAAAAGTAAATAATATCTAATTTTATATCTTCTGTAGTATTTTGTTCAATATAAATTAATGGTGTATGAATAAATAAAAATCTAGCTAGTTTACTTTTACCAACACCAGAGTTAGCACCTATTAAGTAATAACATCTAGGTTCTATTCCTGGTAATACAGATTCTAATCTATTCATTCCAAGAAATGGAATACAATTATAGTAACCTCTATTATGATTTTCTTTATTAATTAAAATCTTTTGATATACATCTGTAAAATTCATATAAAGTTACTATAAGATTGTTCATTTATAACTTTTTTAGGTAGTCTTTCAATGTACTCTTTTAATAAAGAGTTTTCACCATCATAATATATAAAATAGTCTGCAGATTTTAAGTATTTAGGATTATCTACTTGTCTGATATAATTTTTAGTAGCTTCCATAATGTCATCTTTTCTTACAGATGGATTATTAATAAAGAATCTTTTCATTCTTGAAATACATTGTTGTTTTACTCCAACTCTTTCTGGATTTAACTGTTTAAACAAATCTCTGTATTCATTAATCCATTCAAAATTAGTTATATCTTCAGCTAAAAAGTTTATTTTCCAAGTAATTTCTCCTGTAATATAATCCTTATTAACAATACCAGTAGATAAAATCTTATTGATAAGATTCTCTGGTATATAAGTAGGTTTTATATTATAGTATAGACACATTAGATAGCATAAAGCATCATCATAAGGTCTAATTTTTTCTTCTTGTAATTTCTCTTTAATTTCTGGATTTATATCAATTAAAGCTTTACTCATAAATTATAATGTTTTACTTTATTACTATCTAAATCTTCTAATAGACTAAACACCCATTTCTTATCTACTGTATCTTTTGAATATAGAATATATATTTTAGCTGTATAATTTGGTCTATAAATTAGACTTCTACAAATCTTTTGTAGACTTAAAGCATTCTTGTTACTGTCTGCTTGTATTACTAATACATTATCTATATTTTGAAATGTATAACCAACTCCACCAGAATTAACTAAAGCTAAAGTATCTATTTCTTCATTTAAGAACTTATTTAAATTGTCTTTATTAGTCTTTGAATTAAATGTTGGTACACCTAATTGATTACTTTGCTGAATATTAGAGCAAAATATTAAAGTTCTTCCTTTTAATTTAGGTAATATTGCTTTAGCATAGTTTAATTTAGATGGTAGATTATGTATAAATCTCATTCTTCTAAGAAAAGATACAGTACTCATTGTATTTTCACATACACTTGATAAATACTTATATTTCTGATATTCTGTTTGATAGAAAGATTTAGTTTTATTACCTGATAAGATATTTTTATTTGTTGAATCTATTGGTATTCCTATAGTCATAACTTTATAGTCAGCAACTATATTATTATCAATAGCTTCATTAATAGAAATTTCTTTCAGTATTTTGTCAAGCCCTAAGTAAGACATAATATCTAACTTTATCTTGTGTTTAGGGAGTGTTCCAGTTAGTCCAATCAATGATTTAAAAGTTAATCTTTTGCTTAATAACCTATTAGCTTGAAGTAAGGTCAGACATTGTACCTCATCTAAAACTATTAAACCATATTCTCCTGATTGTTTTTTAAGAGATGAATAACAAACTATATTAGTTTTACTTAAATAAGTCTTAGCTTTCCATTTAATAAATTCATTAGGTATATCTTCATCTCTAAGTTTAGTATTAGGAGTAACCCATAATATTTTTTTATATTTAAATTTCTTTATAATTTCTATTAATATTCGAGTTTTTCCTACTCTTGGGGCAATGAGATAAGTACCTACATCATTATATTTAGCTTTACTTAATATTTGTTTAATTATTTTTTCTCTTATATTCATAATTAATGACATTGTGCGTAGTTAGTACCATATATAGTATCTATATCTAATGGTACATTTAATTTAACTTTATCATTTACTCTTTTTATACAATCTTTTAGTATTTTTGTTACTTCTTCTTCTGTATATTTTTTATTATCAAATATATACAATGCCTCATCATGGTAAGTTAGTAAGAAATTAAAATACTTACTTCCTTGCATTAAATAATTATCAAAACAATATACACCAGAAGATTGATTAACAGCACTAAAACAATCTTTTAACACTCTTAATGAATACCAAAATTTACTAATAGGATTAAATATCCAAGTAGATTCTACATTATAGTTAAATGCATTTTGTTGTTGGTAACTCATAGATAATAAATCTTTAGCTAAATATACTTGTTGAGTTCCATCTTTAAATAAAACTTTTATCTTAAAATATTCAGTAGCTTGTTTAACAGATTTATTTTTAGTCCAATAAGCATCTAATAATTGTTGAGCTTCTTCAATAGATATTTTTAGTGTCTTAGATAAGGTTTTAGAACCTACATTATAGACAGAGGCAAAATTCGTGGTTTTTGCTTTATTTCTCTTACCATTAAGTTCAATAAACTTTTTATGTTCTTCTTCTGTAGGATTATCTAATTTCTTTAATCTCTTAAATTCATTAGCTTCCTCTCTTGTCATAATATTAGCAAAAACAGCTATTTCTATATGTGGGTCAAAACCAGGAGTTCTCATTTCTTTTACATATTCTGGGTCAAAATAATACATATAGTGTTGTTTAGTTGTATCCTCTAAAGCACACATATCTGAACCACATAAAGTATAATTTTCACTTGGAATAGTTATTAAACCTCTAATATTTTCTCCATAAAAAGTGTTTATTTTAGGGAGATTACTTATTGGCTTCCTCTTTTATTATTCCCTTGAAGTCGTTAATTTCAAGGTGTTTTCTAATGAATCTATGAAAATATCTTGTAGCTTGTAATTTAGTCATTTCTAAATCTGAAGTTATTTTTTTAAATCCTTCTCCATCTAAAAATTTTTCCATTATTTTATAACCAAGTTCATCTTCTGTTAAACCTCTTCTCTCTGCTACTACAAATTTTTTAACTTTTATCTTTTTTGTACCTATGTAGTATAATACTGTAATAAATTCGAGATTTAACATTTCTACTATTTTCTTTATAGAAGCACCTTTCATTCTTAAATCTTTTATTTTAGCTTCCATTTTAGATGTTTTATTTATAACTTCATTATAAAATTTATTTAAATTTACATCTTGAACAAGTCTTGCTATAGTGTGTCTTTCAACACCATATTCTCTTGCTAAAGCTGCGTAATTTAAAACTTCTTGTTTATTTATCTTATTGTAAATATCTAAATAGAAATCTTCTAAATTTTCAAAACCAAGTTTTCTTCTTGCTGAATTGACTCTTTTTGAAATATTACTTTCTCTTGAAGCATATTCTTTATAAGTTTCACCAAAAATATTCTTTATAGAATTTTGGAAATCTCTTTTTTCTATTTTTTTATCTTCCTCTTTTCTGTATTTACTAAAATCTGCAGGATAACCTAAATTATAGTATTCATCTGATTCTACTGCATTGTACAATCTAACATAATAATCTTCTCTTTTAAGAAGTTCTTTCTTATTATTTACAATTTCAATAATTGAAGCTGAAAATTTATGTAAACATAAATCTTTTTTCATTTCTTCATTTTTTGAAGAACCATAATAAGGTAATTCAGATTTTAGATTTATTATAGTGTCTATACCATCAATTTTTTCAATTCTACACTCAGATTTTTGTCCAATATATTTTTTATTATTAGACAAATTTGTAAGTAAATAAACTATATTCATCAAAAACTACTTTATGTCTCCATAAAGAATAGACTATATCATCAAGTTATTTTTTTTATTAAACTTGCAACCCGCTTCCTCTCACTTGAGAGTACTCCTTAAAAGGATAGTCGTTGAACTTTTGCCATATTATAAAATATTATAACTTAGGCACTTAGCTGCTGATTGTCTTAATCTTATGGTAACTGTTAATATTACCACAAAGATATAAAAACTTTTTAAACTATCAAAATATTTTTCAATATTTTTGTAGTGTTTTTATTTTTAAGAGTTTCCAGCAATTCAGGTTGTTTTAAAAGCACTAGAATTAATGCTTTAGACGCAAAGTTGAGGTAAAACCTCCAGCAGTAGCTATAACACAACTGTCTTTATCTAAACAATTCTTGAAAGATTTGAAAATTCCTATTCTATGATTAATTAATGATAATTGGTTTAATTCTTCTAATTCAGGACATACAGAAATTAATTCTTTTACCGAATCAGTTAATAGTTTCTTATCATTAAATATTTGCTCTACTTGTCTTATAGTACCTGCTTTTTTATCTTTGACTTCAGTATACACATCAGGTTTCCAACCTAAAGAAAATAACCAAGATTTTAATTGAGATATAGATGCTGGATTACCATCTTCTATTTTATTAATAACAGAAACTTCTCCTTTATAATCTTCAGGTAATCCTTCTGTTGATAGTAAATTAAACCATTTTTTACCAGCAGAAGATAAAGAATCATCTTTTTTATATAGTTTAGATGGTTTAGAAATGGTTTTATAAGTTATGTTTTTTGGCATAACAGATTTTAACACTTCTATTTTATTATCTGCTAATTTAATTAGTTCATTTAATGATTTGTTAAGTAAATCAATATCTATTTTACATTTAGTTGTTTCTTGAACTAATAAGCAATGAAGTTTAAAGTTTAAATAATTAATTATTCTCCAATAATTATCATTATATAACTTAATCAATAATTTTAATTGTTTATGGAATAATAATTGATTTATTTCAACATCTTCATTACACCTATGTTTATATTCTTCAATAGAAAGATTAGACCAATCTTTAATTTTAGGTTTTTCAACACCTAAATTTTCTCCCCACTCTTCTAATCCGTGAGATTTTCTACTTTCATATAAATACCAAGATAACCCCAAAGTGTCTATTATTTTAATTTCTTTAGGTACTACTATACTTAATAATTTCTTTAATACTGGTAAATCATATCTAATGATGTTATGACCAACTAAAATAGATTGAGTTTGTACAAAGTTTTTAATGTCTTCATAATTTGTTAAACTGTTTTTTTCAATTAGTGTTCCACTATTAAACTTTTGATAAGATAGACAATGTATCTTAGTTACATTATCTAATAAACCATCAGTTTCAATATCAAATACTGTATATTGCATAATATTTAAATATTAAAAAAGAAAGTGAGTGAATTGTAGGAGAATTATACAACTCATATCACTTTCTCATATTAGAAACTTAACTTTTTATAATGTGTAATTGCTCACACAGTTTCTAATAAATGCAAATATACAAAATTTTTATAGTTTTAATCTATTAAATACTCTACAAATTTCTTATTATCATTTCTTAAAATATATCTAATTAAAACTCTTATTTCTTTTTTAGTGATTTTCCCTCCTACACATATTTTAGAGATAATTTTACCAAAATCTTTTATATCAGGTATACTAAGAAAAGACTTTTTCTGATATTCATCTTTATAATATTCTTTTAAAAGTTCAAACAAAGTTTCTTTTGGACATAAATCTTCAAAATTTTCAAAAAAAGAAAATATTATTGATTTGTGTTCTTCAGGACTTTCATATTCTTCAGAGTTTACTAAATGAGATAAATATATTATATTTTTTAATGATTTTTTCATACTTATAAAATAAATAAAAACTACTCTTTTATCTCACGACCAAGAGTAGTTAATTTAACAAAGTTAAAAATGTCAAGAATGTATATTAATAAATATACATATGAGAACCCTATAAAAACTCAATATAAAACTAATAATATTAAAAATAAAATCCAAGAGAAAAAAAATGAAAAAAATAGCACCATAGGGTTTTTAAAATAAAATAAAATAACTTTGTAAATATACAATGAATATTTTTGTCCATTTCATATGGACAAACCTCAAGAGAAATAATTATTTTAAAAGTGGACTATACAAGACTTGAACTTGTATCTTTCTTATTGCAAATAAGATGCTTTACCAATTAAGCTAATAGCCCTGTTCGTGAGTAAAATTAAATAAGTAGTTTTCTAGTTTTAAATTCCCAAAATTTAGCTTAAAATGAAGTAACTTATCTATTACTACTTTTAAAAATTACTTTTCACAATTATTGTGGAGATAAGTGGAATTGAACCACTGACACAAGGATTTTCAATCCTTTGCTCTACCAACTGAGCTATATCTCCCCCATTAGATGTTTATTTCCCAACAGACATCTAAAAATTTTCTACCCAATAAATTTTAAAAGCGGAATATATAAGATTTGAACTTATGACCCTCTGATTAACAGTCAGATGCTCTGAACCAGCTGAGCTAATATTCCAAAAAATGA
>ERZ773056.688-NODE-688-length-17761-cov-9.930927_pt1 | contig 17761 bp, 19 predicted proteins | sample MGYA00580857_ERZ773056 | MGnify/ENA primary metagenome ERZ773056 (study PRJEB29015, sample SAMEA2737996) | human oral metagenome | biome: human oral; feature: human-associated habitat; material: dental | place: China | collected 2114 ... | reverse complement strand
ATTGGTCAGTGCTACGCGCAGGCCGGGTTCCAGCGGGTTCAGATCGGCCGGGAAGAGACCTTTTTCGTCACTCTTGGCGCCGGGCAGCTGAAGGCGTCCGGCCGAGACTTCGACGTTGACGAAGCTCTCGCCCATGACGCCCTGGTTGTCGGCGTCGAAGGCGCGGATGCGTAGCTTCACGGGGCTCTGACCATCGGCGGGCACGTTGTTGCGGTCCACCTCGACCGTGATGCGGGCGATGCCGTCCTTCAGCGGCTCGACCGGCACGATGTCCTGCATGATTCCGGCCGGTGCCGTGGGCAGGATGGCGCGCTGCAGGTCGGTGCGGTTGGATTCCAGCGTGGTGGCGTCCAGTGTGTCGGCCCAGCCATGGGGGGCGCCCAGTGCATAGACACCCAGCAGTGGCGCTGTCCAGCGCAGCGCGTGCCGCTTTGTGCGGGCTGTTTGCTTACGGGAACGCTTGACCTGTTTCTGATTGCCGCTCATCTGAGCCCTCTGTGTGCAGGGTGCAGGCCACGCCTGCCGTATGCCCGTCCTCCTGCAGCCTGCCGGGGCGCATGCATGGCGCTTGCCGGATCTGCAGGAACACGGGCGGTTGTCCGAACGTGAACCGCCTGCGAGAGCCCTTGAAACCGCATCTCTCATGTCGGGTAGTGAGGCTTGCAACTACCCTTCACGCCGATGTCACGATCGCGTGATGGTGACAGATGAGTTTCCAGCCCTCGGCCAGCGGATTTTCATTGTGTCGGTTTTCTCTTGAGGATCCGAATTTTCAGCGGCCGTTTTCAGCGTGAAAGGAACGCTTTTTCGGGGGCAATCGATCGATGGAAAACGAGGGGTGACGGAAGGTGGCAGGCGTTCTGCCGGGGCTCTGTCTTTCAGGCTGTTTTGTTGCTCTGTGGCAGGCATATGGCGGGGCGGTGTCCAAACAGATTAAGCAGCCTACAGACTGAATCAGTAATCTTTAAATAAGTCGCGGGCAACTTTGATGGCTTCGGCAAATTCGAGCCGTTCGCCGCGGCGGCGTAGGTTGACGTAGCGTTGCAGACTGCTCCAGCTGTCGTGCAACGTTACCCGTTGCATTTGCGGGATGGTTGCACCATCTTCAGCCAACCGTGTTGCGCCTTCGTGCCGCAAGTCGTGAAACCGCAAATCATGAATATCCAAAACACAGCAGGCGCGGGTAAACTGCGCACTGATGCTGGTGGCTTTCAGCGGCACAAGGCTTCCTTTTCTGCCTTCTAGTTTTGCCATCCCCTGCTGCGCTGAATCTTGCAGCAATTCTTTGATAATTTCCTGTGCATTTTTGCTGACAGCAAACGATTTATTATTCCCTCTGCTGCCGTCCGGGTGTTTGATGTCTTGAATCATCCATTCTTCGTGCCTTTTGTCGTAATTGGACAGCATCATACGGCAAATTTCGTCTTGGCGGCGGCAGGTATAAATCGCCAGCCACATAATCAGGTGCATCGGAATAACGGTGCTTTTCACAATAGCGTACATCTTGTAGAAATGGTTGGTCAGCAGTTGCAACTCCTCGCCTGTCGGCAGGCGGTTCCGTATTGTTGGGCGGCTGACGATCCGCCCGCGCTGCAGCCCTTCAAGCGCAAATTCGATTTCCTGCCAGCTAACCTTTAAATTCCAAACGTAAAACGCATGTTTGATAACAACCCGCATGTATTGGATGTCTTGTAAAACCGTTGCCGGTTGTACCGCTGCCAGCCCGATTTTTGCTACGCCAGCGCGTCGTTGGCGCGCATATTCCGCCACGCGGTCGCGCGTGATTTTATCCAGTGGTAGTTTGGCAATATCAAAATTGCGTAAAAGTAAAAGCCCTTGCTTTTTACTTCTGCCTATTTGCGGCAATTCCGATAAATAGCTTTCAATTGCCGCCTTTAGTGTCGGCATTCTCTTTTTGTTTATGCCTAATATCAAATCCGGATTTGCTTCAATTTCCGCTTCGCGGCGTTTCAGCCATTCTGTTGCTAGTGATTTTTTACTAAATGTTTTAGACTCGCTATATGTCGGCATGTCTGCCTTGTTGATGCGGATTTGTGCTCGCCAAACAACCGCTCCGCTGGGATTTGTGCGCTTTGTAATCGTGCCCATTTGCACCATCTCTTAAAATCAGAAAAAAGGTGCAATTATGGTACAATAGAAAAGCGGAAATAAGCAAAAATAATACGAAATAACCGAAAATGTTACAAACAAAAAACCAAGAAAAAACAAATAAAAACATACAAGATGCTGATTATATTGGTTCTCATCGCCTATCCGTAGCCCCCATGTTGGACTGGACTGATCGGCACTATCGCCATATGGCGCGCCAAATCACCCGCCATACCTGGCTTTACACCGAAATGATTAACGCGGGCGCGGTGATTTACGGCGACCCCGACCGTTTCCTGCTGAAAAACGACGGCGAAAACCCCGTCGCACTGCAACTGGGCGGCAGCGAGCCGCAGGATTTGGCCAAAGCGGCCGCCAAAGCCGCCGCTTACGGCTACGACGAAATCAACCTCAACTGCGGCTGCCCCAGCCCGCGCGTGCAGAAAGGCGCGTTCGGCGCGTGCTTGATGAAGGAGGCGGATTTGGTGGCCGACTGCCTGAACGCGATGCAGGAAGCCGCACCCGTCTGTGCCGTTACCGTCAAGCACCGCATCGGCCTCGACCGCGAAACCGATTATCAGCCGCTGGCCGATTTTGTCGGCACATTGGCGGAAAAAACCGATTGCACAACCTTCATCGTCCACGCCCGCAATGCCTGGCTGGAAGGCCTCTCGCCCAAGGAAAACCGCGACGTTCCGCCGTTGCGCTACGATTATGTCTACCGCCTGAAACGCGAGTTTCCCGCGTTGGAAATCATCATCAACGGCGGCATTAAAACCAATGACGAAATCGCCGCGCACCTGCAACATGTGGACGGCGTGATGGTCGGGCGCGAGTGCTACCACAATCCGATGCTGATGCGCGACTGGGACAGGCTTTTTTACGGCGACGACCGTGCGCCCGTCTCCTACGCCGAACTGGCAGGCCGTCTGAAAGATTATGCCGCCGCGCAACTGGCCGCCGGACGCGGCACGATTTTGCGGCACATGGCACGCCATTACCTCGGCCTGATGCACGGCCTGAACGGCGCGCGCCATTGGCGGCGCATGCTGTCGGATGCCGAACTGCTGAAACCGAACGACCCCGATTTGATTTTGCGCGCCTGGGAACAGGTGGAACGGGCGAATGATTTTTCAGACGGCCTCCCTGTGGATAAAGAGTAAACGAAAGGAAACAAAATGGATGCATTAGATTTGCTGACCACCCGCCGCTCGGTGCGCGAACTGGTCGAACCCGCCCCCGACGAACTCGAGCTGGAAACCGTTTTTCAGGCGGCCACCCAAGTGCCCGACCACGGCAACCTGACACCGTGGCGTTTCGTTGTCATTGCGGGCAGCGAGGCGAAACAGAAATTCCGCCGCGCGTTGGAAGAAACGGTGGAAGTGATGAAATTGGGTGAGGACGCGATGAGAAAGGCGGAAAAAGTCGCCAACTTCGCCCCCATGATTATCGCCGTGATTGCCGCGCCGAACACCGCCGCCGAAAAACCGAAGCCCGAATGGGAGCAGCTGATGAGTGCGGGCGCGGCTGCTTATGCCGTCCAGCTTGCCACCAACGCGCTGGGTTACGACAACGTGTGGATTACCGGCCTGTGGTGCGGCAGCCCCGTATTGCGCGAATCCATGAACTGCGGCGAAAAAGACCGCATCATCGGTTTGATCATGGTCGGCACGGCGCAGCACGATTTCCCGAAAGAAGAAAAAAATACCGATTTGGAACGTTTCGTCAGCTATTGGTAAGATAAAAAGGCCGTCTGAAAACGGCATCCGTATTTTTCAGACGGCTTGGAAAGGAATCGATATGCCGCCGTTGGCTCGGAATTTGGCCTTAATCGCGCTGCCGCCGCAGGTGGCGGGATTTGTGCTGTTAGTTATTTTGTTGGGCGGCGACTTCCCCGATTTTATTTTAGGCATCCGCACTTTGGCCGTTTTGGGACTGCTGCTGGCCTCGATACTCTACTGCCTGCCGATTACCGTACCTTACGTCGCACTGCTTTCCATCCTGAAGGTACGGCGCGGTTGGGCGGGGGCGGGTATTTCCGCCGTACTGCTCGGCGGGCTGGCGGTGTCGGTTGCCGCCTTGGTCGGATTTCTGTTTGCCGGCTATATCCCGTGGGATATGCTGTTGCACGTTGCCGCCGCCTTCGCTTTTACCGGCCTGCCGATGTCGCTGTTCCTGCCTGAAGAAAAGGCCGTCTGAAGCGGAATCCGTATTTTCAGACGGCCTGCCGATAGCCTTATTTAAAAAGGAAACCGAATGTCCGAACATAAAACATCCCATTTGGGTCTTATATTCATCAGGGCCGCCGTCATGGCCGGCGTATGGGCGGCGCACTTCGCCGGTTGGCTGATATTGGGCGCGGCCTATATGGGCGGCAGTTTCGAATGCTACGACCACCGCTACGAAAACATCGCGGGCACGGCGTTTTACCCCTTGATGCTGGTTAGTTTGATTCTATTCAGCGTCCTGTGCTGGTTGCCCGCCCGCCTGCTCGTCCGCGCCAAAACGCTGCTGCCCGCCGCCGCCGTATTGCTGGCCTGGTTGGTGTTTTATATCCTGTTGCCGCACAACCACAATATCTGCATCGGCGGCTGAACCGCCGTACGACATCATTCAGGCCGTCTGAAAACCAATCTTGTGCGAAGCGGGATTTTTCAGACGGCCTCAAACGAAGGGACATACACATGAAACAATATCTCGGCCTGATGCGCCACGTCATGCAAAACGGCCACGACAAATCCGACCGCACCGGCACCGGCACGCGTTCCGTGTTCGGCTACCAGATGCGCTTCGATTTGGCGCAGGGTTTCCCGCTTTTAACCACCAAAAAACTCCACCTGCGCTCGATTATCCACGAGCTGCTGTGGTTCCTCAAAGGCGATACCAACATCAAATACTTGAAAGAAAACAACGTTTCCATCTGGGACGAATGGGCGGACGAAAACGGTGACTTGGGCCCGGTTTACGGCTACCAGTGGCGCAGCTGGCCCGCGCCCGACGGCCGCCACATCGACCAAATCGCCAACGTGGTGGAGCAAATTAAGAAAAACCCCGATTCCCGCCGCCTGATTGTATCAGCCTGGAATCCCGCGCTGGTGGACGAAATGGCCTTGCCGCCCTGCCACGCGCTGTTTCAGTTTTACGTTGCCGACGGCAAACTGTCCTGCCAGCTCTACCAGCGCAGCGCGGACATCTTCCTCGGCGTGCCGTTCAACATCGCCAGCTACGCGCTTCTGACCATGATGATTGCCCAAGTGTGCGGTTTGCAGCCGGGCGAATTCGTCCACACGCTGGGCGACGCGCATATTTACAGCAACCACTTCGAGCAAACCGAATTGCAGCTGGCCCGCGAACCGCGCGCGCTGCCGAAGATGAAGCTCAACCCCGCTGTAACCGACCTGTTCGACTTCAAATTCGAAGATTTCGAACTGGCGGATTACGATCCGCACCCGCACATCAAAGCCGCCGTGGCCGTCTGAAAAAACTTGAAATTATAGCGGGTTAAGTTCAAATCAGGACGCGGCAGCGAAACCGCAGGTAGTACAAACAGTACGGCAAGGCGGGGCAGTATCGGGCTGGTTTAAATTTAATCCACTATATTTCGCGGCGAAGCCATGATGAGAGAGGCCGTCTGAAAACGGAAAACCAGTTTTCAGACGGCCTCTTGCCGTTCCAAACGCGCCCGCCTTAAAGCGTGGCCGCTTCGACATAGGGCACGCGGCCGTCGGGTTCGGGCGGCGTATCGAAGGCGACGACGAACAGCCTGCCGCCCGCCGCCAGATGCGGATATTCGTTCATGACGGGCAGCAGCGGGTCGTTTTCGTGCATGCTGCCGACCATGTAGTGCCAGCCGAGTTTGCGGCAGCGGATGTATTGCGCGCGCAGGAGGGCGCGGTAAACGTCGGCATCGTCTTTTTCGACGGCGGTCAAAGCCAGATAGCCGTAGCGTATCGTCCCGCCCTCGTCGGGCAGCAGCGGCAGGTGCAGCAGGCGGGCGGCGGCGTTGTACAACGGCTTGCCCAAACGCCACAGGCCGTTGTACCGTTCGACATGGATTTGGCGGAAGCCATGCTGGTCCCAGCCGGCCAGCGCGCCGACAATCCGGCCGTCCCGCCGCGCGATGCAGACGTCGCCGACGGACAGCCCGCGCAGCCGCCCGTTGTGCCAGTCGGCCGGTTCATAATGCGGTGCAAATTGGCGGCGGGCGGCTTCGCGGTTGAGAAAATCGGTCAGCACGCCTTCTTCACCCGCACGGCCGAAACGGAGTTCCACCCCCTCCGGTGCAATCGGGCGGCGCGGGCGGGCAAGGCGGATGAACGGCGTGTGCACCAGGCCTTGCGGGATGTAGTGCGGCATACCGCGGCGGTTGGCGGCGATGGTGGAGAGGGCGGCGGCGTTGTCGTGCAGAATCATGCTGGTGTGCAGCGGCAGCGGGTCGGCGGCAATGACGTTGCCCAGTTCGCGGTAGGCCCGGAAAAGGCAGTGGCCGGAACGGTAGCGGCGGTTGAGGCGCAGGTCGGCCAGATAGCCCAGCGTTTCCCGTTTGCCGTTGAAATAGGCGGCACAGCGGAAACGGCTGCCCAATACCGCGATTTCGCCCGTTTCGACATTGCAGCCTTTGTAAATTTCCGCCTGTTCGCCCTGAATCGATGATGTGAGGAAGTAAGACGGTTCGCGGCGGAAGCTGACGCTGATGCCGCCTTCCATAACGTTGTCCCGCAACAGGCGGCGCAGGGCGTCGTCGTCGTCGGGCGTGGCGAGGGAGAAGATGAGGCGTGGCATAGGGGCCGTCTGAAAAAACATTGGACGGTGTGATTATATAGCGAAACGGCCGTCCCGATGGCGCGCGGCGTGGCGGGAGGAGGCCGTCTGAAAAGCCGAAGCCGCCAAATTCCGCTATAATCCGCCGTTTTGATGACCCGTTTTACGCTATGTCCCCGCGCCCGCTGATATTGACCGTACTGCTTGCCGCCCTGCCTTTGTCCGCCGCCCCCGAAACGCCGGACGGAGGCGATTTGAACAGCATCCGCCACGCCATCGACGAGGCGCAGTCGGAATTGCAGCAAAAACAGCAGGCGCAGCGGCAGGCGCAGCAGACGCTGGCCAAAACCCGCGCCGCACTGGAAAAGGCGCAGCGCGAACTGGCCGGCATCACCCGCCGCCAGCAAGACTCGCGGCAGAAGCTGCAAACGCTGCAAAACGAACTCGAAGGACTGAAAACCGAAATCGCCGGACGCAAAGCGCAAGTTGCCCGCCTGTTGAACGGCCACTACAAAAACCGCCAAAACAACGCAGTCATCCTGTTTCTGAAAAACGCCGAACCGGGGCGGAAATCGCGTTATCTCGAATACGCCCGCCGCATCGGCAGTGCAAACCGCAACGTGGTCTCCGAACTGGTCGTCCAGCAGCAGGAACTGCACCGGCGCGAACAGGAAATCGATGCCGAACTGGCGAAGCTGGCCAAACTGAAAGCGGAAAAAGAAGCCGCGTTGAGCAGGCTGGGCAAACACAATTCGGCCGCACAGCGCGAAAACAGCCGTCTGAATGCCGAAATCGACAAGCAAAACCAAAACCTGAACAAACTGCGTGCCGACGAATCGAAATTAAACCAAATCCTTGCCGACATCGCCCGCCGCAATGCGGCCAAACGCAAACAGGAAGCCGCCGCCCGCACCAAAGCCGCCCGCGAGCGGCTGGCGGAGGAAAAGGCGAAAAAACGTCCGGCAAGACCTGACAACGCCGAAGCCAAAGCCGCCTCCGCATCGGCCAAACCGCCCGTTTCCACCCTGACGGAAGAAGACCGCGCCTTACAGGGCGAATATGCCGCGCAGGCTAACAACACCTTCAGCCGCCTCCAAGGCCGCCTGCCGCATCCGGTCGGCGGCAGCATCACCGGCCGTTTCGGTAAACCGAGGCCAGACGGCGGCGTTTGGCGCGGCCTGTTTTTCGCCACGGCTCCGTCCCCCGTCCGCAGCGTGGCCGACGGCACCGTGGCTTACGCAGGCGCGCTGAACGGCTACGGCAATACCGTCGTCATCGACTACGGCGACGGCTACACCGGCGTTTATACCGGCCTGTCGTCCATCGCCGTCGGCAGCGGCGGCAGCGTGAAAACGGGCGCGACAATCGGTACCAGCGGCAGCCTGCCGTCGGGCGAGCAAGGCCTGTATTTCGAAATCCGCTACCGGCTTGCGGCAATGAATCCCGCCGCCTGGCTGCGCTAGGGCGGGGAGGCGGAAGCATAGAGGCCGTCTGAAAGTCCGGCCGCCCGTTTTCAGACGGCCTTTGCGTTTTTCCGCCTATTGTATTTTTTGATAAAAGCAGTTGATGGACAACATCAAATCCAATACAGTTCGCATCTTTGCCGCAGGTCGGCATTCAGAAACAAACGAGAATATACAAACATGGCAAATTCCACTTTGAAAAAAGTCGCACTCTACACATTGGGCGCGTTCAGCGGCGCATTGCTGACCGTCGGCGTACAGGGTTTCGCCGTCTCCGAGGGCAAAAAACAGGACGCGCTGCCGGTACAGTCCATCCGTACGCTGGCAGAGGTTTACAGTCAGATTAAAGCCAACTACTACGAAGACAAAACCGACGACGTCCTGCTCGAAAGTGCCGCGAAAGGCATGGTAGCCGATCTCGACCCGCATTCCGAATACATGAACAAAAAAGACTATGCCGACCTGAAGGAAAGCACCAGCGGCGAATTCGGCGGTTTGGGGATGGAAATCGGCTCCGAAGACGGCTTTGTCAAAATCATCGCTCCGATTGAAGACACCCCGGCCGAACGTGCCGGCATCAAAAGCGGCGACTACATCGCGAAAATCGACGGTGTTTCGACACGCGGCATGAGCGTGAGCGAAGCGGTGAAAAAGATGCGCGGCAAACCCGGCACCAACATCGAACTGACCATTTCGCGCAAAGACTCTTCCAAACCGCTGACCTTCAAACTCACCCGCGCCATCATCAAAGTGCAGAGCGTGCGCTCCAAACTGATCGAACCGGGCTACGGCTACATCCGCATCAGCCAGTTCCAGGAACGTACCGTCGCCTCGTTGCGCGAAGCAGTGCAAAAGCTGACCAAAGAAAACAAAGCCCCGCTCCAAGGCTTGATTTTGGACTTGCGCGACGACCCAGGCGGCCTGCTTAACGGCGCGGTGGGCGTATCTGCCGCCTTCCTGCCCGAAGGTGCCAAAGTGGTCAGCACCAAAGGCCGCGACGGCAAAGACGGCATGAGCCTGTCCGCCCTGCCGAAAGATTACATCTTCTCCGGCCATGCCGATCCGCTCAAAGGCCTGCCGTCCGAAGTCAAAAACATCCCGGTAACCGTATTGATCAATTCCGGTTCTGCCTCCGCTTCGGAGATTGTCGCCGGCGCCCTGCAGGATCACAAACGCGCCGTCATCGTCGGCACGCAGAGTTTCGGCAAAGGCTCGGTGCAGACCGTTCTGCCGCTATCCAACGGCAGCGCCATCAAGCTGACCACTTCGCTCTACTACACGCCGAATGACCGCTCGATTCAGGCGCAAGGCATCGTGCCGGACGTGGAAGTCAAAGATAAAAACCGAACCTACGAAAGCCGCGAGGCCGATTTGGCCGGACACATCGGCAATCCGTTGGGCGGGGAAGAAGTAAACGGCGTGGTGCACGATGATGCCGTTGAAGAAAAAGCCGCATCCCAAGCCGACAAAGAGGCCGCCAAAGGCAAAAACAAGGACAAAGAGAAAGAGGCGGAAGAAGAACTCTCTTCGCGCCACAATCCCGATCCTGCGAAAGATGCCCAACTGAAAGCCGCGCTGGATTTGGTGAAAGACCCGGCCAAATGGCGTGAATCGCTCGGGTTGGCTGCCAAAAAACCGGCAAAAAAAGACAAAAAAGAAACAACTAAAGAAGACAAATAAACCCGTCGGATATAGTTTGTAGCGAAAAGGCCGTCTGAAAGATGTTTTTCAGACGGCCTTTTTACGTCCCAACCCGCGTTCAAAGCAAGCAGGCGGAAATAGCCATGCAAAGACTGCCGACGGATGGAGAAATGCACCCGAATGATATGGCGGTTTCCCCTGTCGGGAAGGCGGCGCGTGCAACAGTCAATATAGTGGATTAACTTTAAACCAGTACGGTGTTGCCTCGCCTTGCCGTACTATCTGTACTGTCTGCGGCTTCGTCGCCTTGTCCTGATTTAAATTTAATCCACTATAAAACGGTTTGGGGCGGGGCGGGCAAATCCGCCATCTGTTCGGCTTCCATTCCAAAGAGTCAGCCATTCGGGAAAAAGACGGCTGCGATATTTGCCGCCGCTATTGGCGCGGAAGTTGGGATGTATGGCGGGGGTTACCACACAAAATAAAACATGGTTTTCGCCAGTATCACAATCAGCGTCATGTGCAACAGCACGGCGGTATGGATATAGCGCGACCAGGCTTTGGTCAGCGTGTGCCGCCGCATTTTCGTAACGGCCACGACAAAATGCAGCAGGATGCTTGCCGCAATAATCACTTTCAGCGTCAGTTGCAGGTTGAAGGAAGAAGCGAAGGGCGCGGCCAAGTTCGGCAGATAGCGCAGGTAGGCCATGGTCAGGCCGGACAAAAATACGGCCGCCACCACCCAAGGCATCACCTTTACGGCACGTCGGGACAAAGCACGTTCGACTTCGCGGCGCGATTCGCGCGAAACGGCCGAGGTGTGCATCACGCTCAAAACCAAGGCTTCAAAAAAAACGCCGCCGACAAAAATCACGGCGAAAAACAAATGGGCAAGATGCGCCCAGGCATAATCCGGCATAGCTAACGAACCTTTGGAGAATTTAACTTAAATAGACGGCAATACGCACGACAGACGTGTATCCTTACATCGCCATTTTAGCAAATGGTGTTTCTCATTCCCATAAAAACAAGGAGTTTCACAATGAAATCTTTATTCTTAAAAACCGCCGTATTAGCCGCTTTAGCCGTTTCCTTGACTGCTTGTAACGGCATGACCCGCACCCAGCGCAATACTGCCGCCGGTGCAGCCATCGGCGGTGTTGCCGGGAATCTGATCGGCGGTACAACCGGCGCGACTCTGGGCGGTGCTGCCCTGGGTGGCGTAATCGGCAGCCAAATCAACCGCTAAACACTATCTGTAGGCAAACAGGCCGTCTGAAAAGTTCAGACGGCCTGTTTCATTATCTATCTTGCGCACCGGAATCATCGGTCAAAGTATCCCATGTTCTGCCGCAAGGGTAAACGCACCGTCCAGCGCGGTTTGCATATCCTGCGGCAGCGTGGCGCGGATACGGGCGGTATAGGCATCGCGGCAGAGTGCCAAATCCATGCTCGGGCGTTTGTGTTCGATGCCGTATTGCAGGCTTAGCAGAACGGCGGCCGTATAGGCATGCGGGCGGCCGTGCAGTTCGAACATGGCGTAATCCGGCAGCTCGGTCAGGCCGAAATTCATTTGTGCGGGAAGCAGATGGGCGTTTTGCCGACCGAATACCGCTTTTAATGCTGCAAAATTCTGCACCCGCACTTTTGCGTCCAACGATATTGCAGCCAATGCGGACAAAGCCGAACGGTCATGCTCGGACAGCCAGGCAAACAACGGCGGTGGATAATTCGGATACGGATGCTTCATAACGGGCGGTCTGCTTTGCGGCGCGGCAGGCGTGGGCCTAACGGGTGTGGGTATGGCCGACGCTGACGCCGCCTTTGATTTCGCCGTATAATTCATTGCCGCCGTTGGAATGATGGGCGGCGCAGGCGGCCAATATGGCGGCAGCGGCAATCGTGAGAACAATTTTTTTCATATGAATCCCTTGGATGGCTTGGTTTTCAGACGGCCTTTGGGCATTTCGGCCCGTCAACTGCCGCATTATATCGAAAACCGCCTTTACGGCGGATTTTCAGACGGCCTGATGCGGTTTGGGCTACAATACACGGTTTTCCCCCACCTGTCAGCATCATGAAAGAACACAAAGCCAGAAAACGCTTCGGGCAGAATTTTTTGCAGGATACGCGCATTATTGCCGATATCGTCAACGCCGTGCGCCCGCAGGCCGAAGATGTCGTGATTGAAATCGGTCCGGGCTTGGCGGCGATAACCGAACCTTTGGCGAAAAAGCTGAACCGCCTGCACGTTATCGAAATCGACCGCGACATTGTAGGCCGTCTGAAAACGCTGCCGTTTGCCGACAAGCTGGTGATTCACGAAGGCGATGTGTTGCAGTTTGATTTCAACGGCATAGCGGGCAAAAAGAAAATCGTCGGCAACCTGCCGTACAATATTTCCACGCCGCTTTTGTTCAAGCTGGCGGAAGTGGCGGACGATGTCGTCGATATGCACTTTATGCTGCAAAAAGAAGTGGTCGAACGCATGGTGGCCGCGCCGAAAAGCAACGACTACGGCCGCTTGGGCGTGATGCTGCAATATTTTTTCGATATGGAGCTGCTGATTGACGTGCCGCCCGAATCGTTCGACCCTGCGCCGAAAGTGGATTCGGCGGTGGTGCGCATGATTCCGGTGAAACACCGCATCGGCAAGGCGGACGATTTCGAGCATTTCGCCAAACTGGTGAAACTCGCCTTCCACCAACGCCGCAAAACCATACGCAACAATCTGAAAGAACTGGCCGGCGACGAGGATTTACAGGCAGTCGGCATCAGCCCGCAAGACCGCGCCGAACACATCGCGCCGGAAAAATATGTGGAACTGAGCAATTATTTGGTCCGTAAGGCCGTCTGAAAGAAATAAACATGATTAAATTCAAAAACGTCAATAAATTCTTTAAAGACCTGCACGTGGTCAATAATGTCAATTTGGAAATCGGGCAGGGCGAAGTGGTGGTGATTTGCGGGCCTTCGGGCAGCGGCAAATCGACTTTGATCCGCACGGTAAACCAACTCGAAAGCATCCAAAGCGGCGAAATTTGGGTGGACGGTATCAATGTGGCCGACCCGCAGACCGATTTGAACAAGGTGCGCACCGAAGTCGGTTTCGTGTTTCAGCATTTCAACCTTTATCCGCATTTGAGCGTGTTGGAAAACATCATCCTGTCACCAGTGGTGGTAAAAAAGCAGCGGCGGGAGGATGTGATTCCCAAGGCTTTGCACCTGCTGGAGCGTGTCGGTTTGTCCCACAAGAAAGATGCCCTGCCGGGGGAGTTGTCCGGCGGGCAGCAGCAGCGTGTGGCGATTGCGCGCGGGCTGGCGATGGAGCCGCGCGTGATGCTGTTTGACGAGCCGACTTCCGCACTCGACCCGGAAATGGTCGGCGAAGTGTTGAAGGTGATGAAGGATTTGGCGCAAAGCGGGATGACCATGATGTGCGTAACCCACGAAATGGGTTTTGCCCGCGAGGTGGCCGACCGGGTGATTTTTGTCGACCACGGCCAAATTGTCGAAGACGCGCCGCCGGAAGAGTTTTTTACCCGGCCGAAAAGTGAGCGGGCGAAGCAGTTCCTCGCGCAAGTGATGCACTAATCGTGTGGTAATCAGGCCGTCTGAAAACATTTCGGTTTTGTCGGAATGTTTTCAGACGGCCTTTTTGCGGATGACGGGTTATTGCCGTTCCAGCCAGTCGTCCCGCGTTTGTTTCGCTTCGGCGAAATAGCGGTAGAGGTCGTCTGAATTTCCGTTGCGGAGCAGGCCCGCGATTTTTTCCAGCTGGCGTTGTTGGCCTTCGAGCAGTTTCAGCAGGCTGTCGCGGTTGGCAAAGCAGATGTCCGTCCAGATGGCGGGGTGGCTGGAGGCGATGCGGGTGAAGTCGCGGAAGCCGGTGGCGGCGAAATCGAGATAGGTTGCGCCGTCGGCATGGTCGAGGATTTGGTGGACGTAGGCAAAGGCCAGTATGTGCGGCAGGTGGGAAACGGCGGCGAAGACGGCATCGTGTTCTTGCGCACTCATGCGGAAGATTTGTGCGCCGACCGCTTGCCATAATCTGCCGACGAGTGCTTCCGCTTCGGGATTTTGCGTTTCGTGCGGGCAGAGAATCAGTTTTTTGTCTTGATAGAGGCCGAATTGCGCCGCCAGCGCGCCGCTGCGGTCGGAACCGGCAATCGGGTGGGCGGCCACGCATTGCGGCAGGTGTTGCGGCAGGTGTCGGGCGAAGGCGGCGAGTGCGGATTGTTTGGTGCTGCCGACGTCGCTGACGACGGTATCGGGCCGTAAAAACGGCGCGATGGTGCGGCAGATGTCGCCGAGCGTGGAAACCGGCGTGGCAATCAGCACCAAATCGGCTTCCGCGATGTGTTCGACCCGGATGCCGACGGCTGCGCTGTCGATGACTTTCCGTTCCAGTGCGCGCTCAAGGTTGCTTTCGTTTACATCGATGCCTGTTACGTGGCGCACCAAGCCCAGCCGTTTCAGGTCGAGGACGAACGAGCCGCCGATCAGGCCGACGCCGATCAGGGTGATTTGGTTGAGGATGGGCGGGTTCATAAGGGTTGATGTAAAAGTGTGGAGGGAGGCCGTCTGAAAAGATGGCGGGCGTGTTTTTCAGACGGCCTGAATCTTAACCGAGCGCAGTCTGCCGCTGCAAGCGCGGAGCCGTTTAATCGAAGCGTTTGCAGCGGATGTCGCGGTCTTCGCAGAACATGGCCGAGGTTTCGGCGTTGCAGGCGCGGCGGACTTTGCCGCGTGCCAGTCCTTCGTTGCGGTCGGCTGCTTCGAAGGTTTTTTGGAAGGGGGTAACGCTGCATACGTAAACCGAACGGTTCGGGCGGTATGCCGTGTTGCCGTTGCGCTCCAATACGGCGATGCGGTGTTCCAAATCGGCGATTCGCGCTTCAATTGCGGCAATGCGTTCTTCAGCCGTGGCGGCGGATGATGCGGCGGCAGCCAAACAGGTAAAAGAAAGGATGAGTTTCTTCATCAAAATTCCCTTAATGGTTTTGTCTTGAAACAGGAAAAGGATGCGCCAAATCGGCAAGGCCGCCTGAAAACCCGTTTTTCGGTGTTCAGACGGCCTTTTATGCCTTTAACGCAAGTAATGCGGGCGTTTAGTTTTTATCTTGGTCTACCAATTTGTTTTTGGCAATCCAAGGCATCATGGAGCGCAGTTGCGCGCCGACTTTTTCGATTTGGTGGTCGGCAGTCAGGCGGCGGCGGGCGGTCATGCTGGCGTAGTTGACAGCACCTTCTTGGATGAACATTTTGGCGTATTCGCCGGTTTGGATGCGTTTGAGGGCGTTGCGCATGGCTTCGCGGGATTTGTCGTTGATGACTTCCACGCCGGTAACGTATTCGCCGTACTCCGCGTTGTTGGAAATGGAGTAGTTCATGTTGGCGATGCCGCCTTCGTAAATCAAATCTACGATGAGCTTCATTTCGTGCAGGCATTCGAAATAGGCCATTTCGGGCGCGTAGCCTGCTTCGGTAAGGGTTTCGAAGCCGGTTTTAATCAACTCGACCACGCCGCCGCACAATACGGCCTGTTCGCCGAATAGGTCGGTTTCGGTTTCTTCGCGGAAGTTGGTTTCAATCACGCCGCCTTTGGTGCCGCCGTTGGCTGCGGCGTAAGACAGGGCGATGTCGCGGGCTTTGCCGCTTTTATCTTGGTAAACGGCAATCAGCGAGGGCACGCCGCCGCCTTTGAGGAATTCGCTACGCACGGTGTGGCCGGGGCCTTTGGGGGCGACCATAATCACGTCCAAATCGGCACGCGGCACGATTTGGTTGTAGTGGACGTTGAAGCCGTGTGCGAAAGCGAGTGCCGCACCTTGTTTCAGGTTAGGCTCGATTTCGTTTTTGTACACGACAGGCTGGTTTTCATCGGGCAACAGAATCATCACCACGTCTGCTTTTTTGGTGGCATCGGCCACGGACAATACTTCGAAACCGGCCGCTTCGGCTTTTTTCCAAGAACCGCCTTGGCGCAGGCCGACTACCACCTTCACACCCGAATCTTTCAGGTTGGCAGCGTGGGCGTGGCCTTGCGAACCGTAGCCGATGATGGCGACGGTTTTGCCTTTGATCAGGGACAGGTCGGCGTCTTTATCGTAATAAACTTGCATTGTTTTTTCCTTAATTTGATTAAAGGTAAATCGGTTGGGGGGGAATCAGTTGCCGTTGTCGGACACGTCTTTCATCAGGACGATGTCTACGGCTTCGGTTTTGCCGTCGATGGCTTTCAGGAAGTTTTGGAAATGGACGCTGGCGTTGTGGCTGTCCACGGCGGCCTGGTCTTTCCAGTTTTCAAAGAAAACGAAGCGGTTTGGGTTTTGCAGGTCTTGGTGCAAATCGTAGCGCAGGTTGCCGCCTTCTTTGCGGCTTTCGCCGACCAGTGCGGTGAACACGTCCAGCAGTTCGGCTCGGTGTTCGGCCTTGACGGTAATGATTGCGGTAATTTTGATGTTGCTCATGCTGTTTTCCTTTCGGTTTGGCTTTTCAGACGGCTTTTGAATCGTTTCAGGCCGTCTGAAAGCCCAAAAACTCAAATTTTCAAAATCCGTTCGCCGCGCCCGATGCCGGCCGCACCGGTACGCACCGTTTCCAAAATCAGCGGCTTGCCCACGGTTTCCAAGAAAGAATCGAGCTTGTCGGTCGTGCCGGTTACTTCGACGGTATAGCTCTTGTCGGTAACATCGACTACTTGGCCGCGGTAAATATCCGTCAGACGCAGGATTTCGTCGCGGTCTTTGCCTACGGCGCGGACTTTTACCAGCATCAGTTCGCGTTCGACAAAGCGGCTTTCGTTCAAATCGACCACCTTGACAACTTCAATCAACTTGTTGAGTTGTTTGGTGATTTGTTCGATGACCACATCGTCGCCGTGGGTAACGATGGTCATGCGCGAGAGCGTTTTGTCTTCGGTGGCCGATACCGACAGCGAATCGATATTGTAGCCGCGCGCCGAAAACAGGCCGACCACGCGGCTCATCGCGCCCGATTCGTTTTCCATCAAAACGGATAGGATATGTCTCATGGCACGCTCCTTGTATCGTAATCGCGGTCGTTCACATCATTGACATCGCTGTCGGCCTTGGTTTCGCGCATGTGCAGCGGCAGTACCATCTCGTCCAAGCCCTTGCCGTTGCCGACCATCGGGAAAACATTTTGTTTTTTGTCCGTGATGAAGTCCAAGAACACACAGCGGTCTTTCATGGCCAAGGCTTCGCGCAGCGCGCCTTCCACATCGGACGGCTTCTCGATACGCATGCCGACATGGCCGTAGGCTTCGGCCAGTTTCACAAAATCAGGCAGCGAATCGAAATAGGTTTCCGATTCGCGTTCGCCGTAATAAAGCTCCTGCCACTGGCGCACCATGCCCAGATAACCGTTGTTCAGGCAGATGATTTTTACCGGCAGGCGGTATTGGAAGCAGGTGCTCAATTCTTGGATATTCATCTGAATCGAGCCTTCGCCGGTAATGCAGCACACATCTTTGGACGGGTCGGCCAAATACGCGCCCATCGCATAGGGCAGGCCCACCCCCATCGTGCCCTGACCGCCCGAATTAAGCCATTGGCGCGGCCGTCTGAACGGATAAAACTGGGCGGCAAACATCTGATGCTGGCCGACGTCGGACGTGATAATCGCATCATTGTCCGTCAATTCGGCCAAAGTTTTGACCACCATCTGCGGCAGGATGACATTACCGTCCGTTTCCGGCAGGCGCAGGCAGTCGCGCGCGCGCCAGCTTTCCAGGCTATGCCACCATTTTTCCAAATGCTGGC
>ERZ773056.686-NODE-686-length-17782-cov-26.555368_pt1 | contig 17782 bp, 10 predicted proteins | sample MGYA00580857_ERZ773056 | MGnify/ENA primary metagenome ERZ773056 (study PRJEB29015, sample SAMEA2737996) | human oral metagenome | biome: human oral; feature: human-associated habitat; material: dental | place: China | collected 2114 ... | reverse complement strand
TTGCATGTGTTAAGCATTCTGTCAGCGTTCATCCTGAGCCAGGATCAAACTCTTCATTCAATATATTTCTCATATATTTTATTTCCACCTTAGTCTTGACGAGTTTCTTGCCTTCAAGGCAAGTGCTCTTGACTTTTATTTATATCTTACACATTGTTGCTTCTTCTATTCTTATCTTCTATTGTCCTGCGATACTTTTTCGTATCGACAAGATATATATTATCATATCCCCTCCCCTTTGTCAACTACTTTTTTCCATTTTTTCAAAGTTTTTTATATAAATATTATATAATCAGGTGTAATGTCTAAAATTTATACGTATTTTTCGTATTCATTGAGTTTTGACATTTTTTATTTCATATGTTACTATAACTATTATTTATTAACAAAAACTACAAAATAAATATTTTTCTTAAAACTATAGATTTAATTTGGTATTAACAATGCTATTCCTGTTTAAAATTATCAAAAAATTACAGACCATAATTTTATCGTTTACCAAAAGATTTTTAATAAATTTATTGTTTAAACTAGACTTAAATATAAAAAAGGAACAAATTGTAATTTATGAATAGAAAAATAATTTTTATAGTTTGTTTTGTATAAAAAATAAAGGAGTATTTAATGGAAAATAGGATGACTATAGAAAAATATATTCAAAATCAAGCGACTTCTGAAATAGAAGATAATTGTCTAAAAAGTACTCAAGATTTTTTGAAACTACTTTCCAGCAAATGGACAATAAATATATTATACGTACTTAATAAAAACAGTATCAAACGTTTTGGTGAATTAAAAAAGGAAATTCCTGGAATAACAAGCGTGATGTTATCTTCAACATTAAGAAAATTAGAAAAATTTGATGTTATATCACGAAAACAATTTAACTCAATACCACCTCAAGTTGAATATTTTCTTACTGAAAAAGGTAAAAAACTTATCTTTATTTTTTATGAAATAGATACATGGCTCGGAAAAATTTGAAATATTTAATTTTTTATATTATAAATTACAATTTTAAATGGAAAAGAATTTTTTAATGTATTAATATTTAATTTAATTAATTCAGCTGGTTCTTAATTATTAAAAATAGATACAGAAAACTTGATAAGAACCTTAACGCTGATAAATTCAAGACCAAGAAAATATTTAAACTATGCAACGTCATTTGAAAAATTTTTACACAAGAGTAGTTTTTAAAAAAATTTGGTAAAATGTCACAATTAATATTGAAATTTATGTTTGAAAATAACATTTTTTAGATAATTATAAATATCCATTTTCTTTATACCAGTTTATGACATCCTTTAAGGTTTCATCCAATGATCTAAATTCACATCCTAATTCTTTTTTACTTTTTTTATGACTGAAATTATTTCGCATATAATCATTTTTGATGACATGTATTGTAGCCTTGTTTATTAATGTCTCTTTTTTAGTTAATTTACTGATTAATTCATTAAATATAGCCAGTATTTTTAAAAAATATAAAGGTACAACCCTTTTGGGAGCTGGAATTCCTGTTACTTTAGATAATTCTTCTAACAATTCTTTCATAGTCATAAATTTTCCAGCTGCAAGATACAATTCTCCTCTTTTTCCTTTTTCCATTGCCATTATTTCGTGTTCTGCTACATCACGTGCATCTACAACGCTATAGCTTGAAGGTATAATTCCTGGTATCTTTTTATTTACATAATCCATAACAAGCTGTCCTGATGAAGTAGGCCCCATATCTCCAGGACCAAACATAAATCCTGGAAGTACAAAACAACAAAATATATCAGGATTTTCATTCAAAAATTTTTTAACAGCTTCATCGCTTAATATCTTACTACGGTAATAATCATTAATTTCTTTGTCATGTTTATCACGTAACATTGTTTCATCAATAAGCTGATTCTTTTCTGCTTTAAGCACTGCAATTGAAGAAGTGTGAACCATGTTTTTTATTCCTGCTTTTTTTGCAGCAGTCATTAAATCTATAGTTCCTTTCACATTTGTATTGTAAAGTTTCGACCAGTGATTTTCTCCACCTTTATACGCTTCCTTGAAATAAGCTGCTGTATGAAAAAGTCCATCGCACCCTTTAAGAGCTTCTTTATAGCTATCTGGATTATTAAGATTTCCTTCTACAAAAGTAATTTCTAAATCTGGAAACTGTTTTTTTGCATTTTTTATATTCCGTACTAATCCTGTTACTTTTATTCCTCTATTAACTAGCACTCTTACAAGATTATTTCCTAAAAGCCCCGTTGCTCCTGTTACAAATGCATGCTTTATCTCCCTTTTTGCAGTAAAAATGCTATTTGATTTTTCATTTTCATTATTTAGATTTATTTTTTCCATATATTTATCTCCTGTTTTTATTTATCTTAATATTTTTCGTTTAGTCATTATACTTAAATAATATAAACTTTTCAAGTACTTAAAATTTCTATACTTAGTAAGGTTTAATATACTAAAGTTGAAAATTCAGGAAAAATTTAGGAAAAAAATATTAGCTGTCTTAGTAATTACTAGGTAGTCATTTTTTGTTTTAAAATTTATTTTCTTCATATAAACAAAAAACTGAGACAAAATCTCAGTTCTTATTTCTAATAATTTTACAATTTTTGAGCTTTTATTTATAACGGCTTCTTGGATGGAATTCCTATTTTTCTTGGATATTTTTTGTCTGTTTTTTGTAGTTTTAAAATTTCCAAAATTATCCTTTTATCCATACTTTCTGGAAGATTAAATTCAAAAGTTTTGTTTATTTTTGCATTTAAAATCTTTAAAGCATTTTTCGATTCTTCTATTTCGTTTAGGTTTAATTTTTGCGGTAAAAAGCGTCCATTTACTTTTATGAATGGAATCATATACTCCAGTATTATTCTTAAATTGGCTACTCCTCGACAAAGAGCAATATCAAAACATTCTCTTCTATCTTTTATTAATTCTTCTGCACGTTCAAAACTTGTGGTTACATTCTGTAAATTTAATTCTTTTATTACTTCATTTATGAATTCTATTTTTTTCCTTACTGAATCTACTAACAAAAACTTATTTTCTGGGTAATAAATAGCAAGTACAAGCCCAGGAAATCCAGCACCTGTTCCCACATCTATAAAAGATTTTTCGTCATCATTTATAACTTTTGTTAAAAGCAAGGAATCTATAAAATGTTTTTCCAGCATTCCTTTTTTCTCACGAATTGCTGTTAAATTCATAATTTGATTTTTATTATATAAAAGTTCCAAAAATTTCAGCATTTGTGTAATTTTTTCATCTGGTACTTTAATTTCTGATTTTGAAAGCAAGTTTAAGAAATATTCCCTTAAATTGGCTTCTTCGTTTATATTTTCCACTTTTTCTCCTTACGTTCCATTAATATATAAAAGTTTATTTTAAAATAGCTAGATTTTATTTTAAAACTCCATCTAAATACATGAGCAGCACAGAAACATCTGCTGGCGTTACCCCAGACATTCTGGATGCCTGTCCTACATTATACGGTCTATTTTCTTTCAATCTTTGTTTTGCTTCTCTTGTAATTCCCTTCATATTATCATAGTCAAAATTTTTAGGAATTTTTTTATCATCCAGTTTTTGCTGTTTTTCCATAATTTGGATAGCTTTGGCGATGTAGCCTTCATATTTTGTCTGAACTTCAATTTGATATTCAGTTTCATCGTCAAAATTTAGATTTGGTACATTTTCAATGATTTCAGCGATATATTTTATATCCTGATATGTAACTTTTGGACGACGTAAAATTTCCTTTAAAGTCGTTCCACTTTTCAGACTTTCATTGTATTTATCAAGAATTTCCATAAGCCTTTGGTTACTGCTTCCAAGTTTTATATTCTCAAGGTTTTCTATTGTTTTCTTAACATTTTTTTTCTTTTCCTGTACAATATCATAATATTTTTTATCAAGAAGTCCAATTTTATAAGCTTTTTCAGAAAGTCTTATATCAGCGTTGTCTTCACGTAAAATAAGGCGGAACTCAGATCTTGCTGTAAACATTCTATATGGTTCAAACAATTCCTTATTTATTAAATCATCTATCATTGTCCCAATGTATGAACTCTCCCTATCCAAAATAAACGGCTCTTCTCCTTTAATTTTTAAAGCTGCATTGATTCCTGCTATAATTCCCTGTGCAGCCGCCTCTTCATAACCACTTGTCCCATTTAGCTGTCCAGCTAAATAAAGTCCTTTTACTTTACGAGTTTCAAGAGTGTAGTCAAGTTCGCTCGGATCTACAATATCATATTCCACAGCATACCCGTATCGCATTATATGGGCATTTTCGAGTCCATCAATTGTATTTACTATCTTTTGCTGCAAACTAGCGGGATAACTTGTGGAAAGTCCACTTATGTAGACTTCCGCCGTGTCAAAGCCTTCTGGCTCCAAAAACAGATGATGGCTGTCTTTATCATTAAATTTTACAACTTTATCTTCAATCGACGGGCAATATCTTGGCCCTGTGCTACTTATACTTCCATTATACATTGGCGCTTTGTCCAAATTATCAAGTATTATTTTATGCGTTGTTTCATTTGTCCGTGTTAAATAGCAGGATAATTGAGGTTTTTCTAAAACTTCACTATTTGGAGTTCTCATTGAAAATTTTAATGGAATACCTGTTATTCCCGGCTGTTCTTCCAACTTTTCCAGATTTAATGTTCTGATATCAAGTCTAGGAGGTGTCCCTGTCTTGAATCTATCCATTTTAAATCCTAAAGATTTCAGGGAAGTTGTCAAATCTTCTGCTGATAACTCTCCCATTCTTCCACCTTTTACCCTTTTATCTCCAATGTATAAAAGCCCTCTTAAGAATGTTCCTGTTGCAAGTACAACTGCCCTTGCAAAAAACTCCATTCCAGTCTTAGTTCTTATCCCTTTTATAACTTTTTCAATTCTTCTGGAATCATCTTCAAAAATTTCAACTTCTTCAACAATTAATTCTGTGACAATATCTTGAACAGTATCTAAATTTTGCTGATTTTCTATTGTTTTTTTCATTTCCCTTGCATAAATTTTTCTATCTGCCTGAGCCCTTAACGAACGAACTGCCGGTCCTTTTTTTGTATTCAGAATTCTCATTTGTACAAAGCTTTTGTCCATATTTCGTCCGATTTCTCCACCTAATGCGTCAACTTCCTTAGCCAGATGGCTTTTTGCAGGCCCTCCAACTGATGGGTTACAGGACATAACACCTATATTATCTAATGTTATTGTAAAAATTGCTGTATTCAACCCTAATCTCGCCGATGCCAATGCCGCTTCAATTCCTGCGTGTCCAGCACCAACTACAATTACATCATAATTTCTCATTTTATTTATAAATTGTAATTTTTATTCTCAAAATAATACTTTGACCTAAAATTACACTCTCCTTTCAATTCCAAATCTTTTTATAAATCCATTATATATTAATATTTTGTTTTTTTCAATAAAGTATTTTTAAAAAAAGAAAAAACGAGTTATTTAACCCGTTCTCAGCTATTTAATAATTATATTTTTATTTTCTGTTTTGGTGGAAATGACGGGAATCGAACCCGTGTCCAAAATAAAAAGTTCTTACTATCTTCTACAAGTTTAGTCTATTTAACGCTTTAACCGTTAGATATTAAACAGACAAAAGTCTAAAGGCGAGATTATAAGATTTCCTCAAATGACATAATCATACATTTAAGTAAGCCATTAAAAATGACATCATCTAATGGAAAAATGGCGTTCCCAAAAGAGATGAGCCGCCATCTTAGGCAGCTAATGCGTAATTATCGTTTCCGATTATTTTTAAGTTGGATTTTAAAGCTCCCGCTTACTTGCCAATAATAATCTTTTTATCCTGTCGAAACCAAAACATTCCCTTAACTATTTTTAACTCTTAAGTCATTCTATCACAAAAACATTTATTTTTCAACAGCCGTTTTAATTTTTTTTAATGTTTCGGTGCAAAAAGGCTTATTACTCCATAAGACGCTAGAGTCATTATTGCTGCAGCTATTACAACTCCTAATCCAATGTAAAAAAATGATCTTTTTCTATCAAATTGAAGCAACGCCGCAATTAATGCACCTGTCCAGGCACCTGTTCCTGGAAACGGAATTGCTACAAACAGCATTAAGCCAATAAATTCTCCTGTTGCAAGCCCTTCACTCCGTTTTTTTGCACGATTTTCTATTTTTTCAATAAATTTTACCATAATATTATGTTTTTTCATAAATTCAAAGGCTTTTACTGAAAACAGCAGAATAAATGGTACAGGGAGCATATTTCCAACAATCGAAACAATCATATTCAAATACCACGGCAATCCAATAGCCGCTCCAATCGGTATTGCACCACGAAGCTCAATTATAGGAAGCATTGATATAAGAAATATCCCAATCATTTTGTTTAAAAGTGGAGCTCCTATCAAAGTTACCTTTATAAAATTTTTAAAAGATTCCATCATTTTTATTTTTTACTTTATAATAACTACATTCATTAATTATTACAAATTTCTCCTTTATTATTTATTTACGTTGATTCAAGAGAACGCATGCTCTATTTTTTTATTTAAAATCCTATCTAATTCTTACAAAAATTCATACATTTACAACATATTTCCAACTAAATCTAATCAATTTTTTGTGATCAAAAATATTAAAGGCTGCGATTTTTCCAAGATAAACTCAGACTCGTTAAAGCCTCCAAATATCTTTAACTTGGTTATTCCTAATTGCTCAAAAAATTTCATAAAATCAAAATAATTGACATTTGTTAAAACTTCCTCATTTTCAAACTTATCATCCAAAATAGTTTTGAAAATCACATTATTATCAGAATTTTTGTAATAATAACGTTCAAATTTGACATTTTCATTTTGAATTAATGGTAAATTCCCCAAAAAATCAGATTCAGATTTTTGATTTTCAAAAAATTTATAAAAATTTATTAGCTGGATAATCAGTTTTCCATTATTTTTAAGTTGTGAATAAGCCTTTTTTAAAAATAAAAAAATCTCATCTTTACTATTTAAATGCGGTAATGTATTTCCAACATTTATTATTGTGTCGAATTTTCCCAATTCATCAATTCTCATCATATCTAAATTTTTAACATCAACATTTTTTTCTCTAGCCTGCTCAATCAATTTTTCATTTATATCAATCGAAATTACATCATATCCTTCATTTTTCAGAAATTTTGACAAATTACCTGTTGCAGCTCCTACATCAAGCACTTTTTTTCCTGTAATATATTTTTGAAAAAAATTCTTCTGAACATATGAAAGTGAAAAGATAAAATCGTATTTTTCTGCTATTGTATTGTAAAACTTCTTCATATTCATATTTTTTTTATTTTCCATATTTTCTCCAAATTTTAAAATTTTTGAATTTAACAGTAAAGTTATCATTTTAGATTATTATAACATAAATTTTACAAAATAAGAATTAAATTTGTCCAGACTTTTGTGGTCAATACGTCTAATTTATACTAAACCCCATTTAAATAACGAATTTATTACAAGCTTTTTCAACAAACGATAAAAACCGACGGAGCTTTTATTTGTTCAGCTACGACTGTCTGACGACTGTAAGGAGGAGTTTCGGAGTTGGGCAAATAAAAGTCGTAGTCTAGCCATAGGTATTGCGTAGCAATCTTGCCACAATTTTAATTATCAGGATAAACATTTATTGCAAGATAAGGATTTGCGGCAATGAGCAATCCTGCAAAAAAAAGAAAAAAAAGAATAAATCGTAAAAGCTATTATTAAATAAAATAATCTAATTAAACCCTATTTAGAAAATAGAAACTATGTTAAGAACAAGAAGTTATAATTTCTTGCTAAAATATATCATTCAAAATTTATTAAACATTCACTATTTAAATAGGAAATAGTATTAAAAAAATCACATAAAAATACAAATAAAAGGAGAAATTATTACAATGAAAGAAATTAGACTGGCACAAGAAAAGGATATTCCAAAAATAGAAAATTTACTGGAACAAATTTTATTAGTCCATCACAAAGGGCGTCCAGACATTTTCAAGGCAAATGGAAAAAAATACACAACAGAGGAATTAACAGAAATGTTAAATGATTCAAATAAGCCAATATTCGTAGCAACTGATGAAAATGATAACGTAATCGGCTATATTTTCTGTATTTTTGAACAACAAACAAATCACAACGTCCTAACTGATATAAAAACATTATTCATTGACGATCTTTGTGTTGATGAAAGTACTCGTGGGCAGAACATTGGAAAGAAATTATACGATTTTGCTTTAGAGTTCGCAAAAAAAGAAGGCTGTTACAATTTAACATTAGACGCTTGGGCTGATAATGCTGGAGCTGTTAGATTTTATGAAAGATTGGGAATGAAAGTTCAAAAGTATGTTTTTGAGGAGATTTTGTAATTTTCTATTAAATTTTTTGAAGAAATATAAAAAAATTGCATTTTAACTTGAAATATTGTATAATTAAAATATAGAAAGAACACAAATAATTAATACATAAAATGAAATGTATATTCGACTTAGATAAAACAATATAAAAGGAGATGGTATATTTATGAAAAAAATTATTATGCTGGTTATATTGGCTATGACTACATTCAGTTGTAGTATTATAGATGAATACAATGAAGCTAAGAGAGAAGCAGCTGAAAGAGGAGTGAAATGTTATAAGGATCAGTATGGAAATGTATTCTGTGAGGATAGATACGGAAATAGGGAATTCTAACGTATACTGCAAAGGTACAAAATAAGAAATGATAAATTTATATAAGAAGGGTAAGGCTTCTCGTCTAAGAGAATGTATTCTTGCTCTTTTTCTTTTGCTTAAATAATTATAAAAATTAAATCTAATTTTTAAATTTTAATAAATTGACGGAACTTTCATTTGTTTAGCTACGGCTGTTTAACGACTGGATGAGTTGTTTTAGAGTTGGATAAATAAAAGTTGTAGTCTAGCCATAGGTATTGCTATAGATTTTGTAATTTTCTATTTTTTTAACGAGAATTGCTATAGATTAAATTAAATTTATTTTATTTTTGATATTTTTCCTGTTAAAAAACTGATAAAAATATTATTTTTTTTATAAAAAGCACTGTTATTTTCTTTTTTTTTATGATATAATACGCCTTGTAATAATTTTGAAATCTTTTCAATTAAGTTATCATAACTCTTTAGCTTGATTTTAAAGAGGAACTTTTAAAGTTATAACTTTTATCCTATTCCAAATTTTCTTTATTTTTAAACATAAAAAAGGGATTAGAAGCAAAAGGATTTTAAATGACATCATGGAAACTAAAAATAAAAAAGGAGACAAAAAATGACAAATAATCTTAAAACTTTACAAAAAGATTTACGTGCATTTGCAAAAAAAACGAAAAATTTTAAATATACAGATTCTGCATTTATCAAGTTTTTAATAACAGGAATGGTATCAGTTGCAAGCAATGTGTTTTCAGCAGCACCAGATAAAAGCGTGAAAGATCACAAATTAGAGATTTCATCTTCAATAAAGAATTTGCATCAAAAAGTTAAGGATACAAAACAGAAAAACAGCAAATTACTAAAAAACTTAAATCTTGAACTGATTCAATTAATGGAGCAGGGAGACCACGTGACAAAGTCACCTTGGAGCAGCTGGCAGTACGGAGCAAACTATTTTTACAGCGGCTGGCACACAAACTTTAAAGGAAAAGGGAACAAAACTGGCGATGTTATCTATCAAAGAGACAAAACTTTAAGAAAATATTTAGCAAAACCAGTAAGCGAAGGCAGTTCAAATGCAACTACGTTAGGATTTGTCTATGAGCCAAATGCGGCAATTCCAATAAACGCCGCAATTACACCAAAATCAATAACAAAAACTAATCCAAATATTCAAAAGCTTGTGACGATTGCCAGCCTTCCCTCGTTTGAGCCAAGAGTTGTGCAGGAGCCTTCCTCTCCAATCATAAACGTACCTAACCCAAGTCAGCCTGCACCATTTAACGTGGTAGCCGTATCTAACGGAAATGACTTTGACAGCGCCTATGACGATGCTCTTCAGAATCAAGGAAACGATGACGGAGTCATAGAAGGGGGAGTTGCAATAACAGCGGGGAATTTTAATGTAGAAAGAATTGGAAGAAGATTCAAATATAACTATTCAGGATATTCAGGAAGAGCAGATAACGGATCTTTGGCTTACAGGGATACATCAGGTTCCAGAGTTTATCTCCCAGCGACAATAGGAACCTGGTCAAATTTAAGCAGACCGTCAACGACAACGATTGACAGAAATGGATTTTTAAAAATGGCTGGATACAGAAAAAAAGGGGATGCTACAATGTTGTCTGATGCCACTTTTGTGTATTCAAGACGGGAAGAAAACAGTTCTACTAATTTGGGAGAATTTGCACACTTAGATTTGCACGGCGCTCAGAGCATAACGGACCAGACTGCCTGGATTACCGCCTCTTCCAGTGCGAGCCTTGCAGCCTATAATGATGCAATATCCTATTTAAATTCCGCAAACCCAAATGTAACGGCGGCATCTGATTCACAGACATATATAAACGCTGGAAAAATAACTATGAAAGGGGGAAATATATCATTAACAAACAGCTATAACCATAATACCGAAGGAAATAAAAGGGCTATAGTGATAAATACTGGCGATGTTGCTATCGAACCGTTAGAAGATAATGGAATCTTTGGAAAATATAATGCCATATTTGTTGTTTCAAATGATAACTGGACTCCAAACCAACAGACTTTATATAATTCTGGACAAATAGACATCTGGACTCCAAATTCAACTTTTGCCTTAATTGACCCTAACATTACAACAACTGCCGTATCGTCATTATCTTTGGCCTCAGGTCTAAAACGTCCTGTTGACATTGTAAACAGGTCGAGCTCGGTTAGCGTACATGGCGAAAATTCAACTGGTATCTACTTGAAAAGAAATGTCGATGCCTATCTTGACTTTACTGATGGAACAGATATGGCAACTGTTGGAAACGGATGGAATCCTGTAGTTATCTACGGAGATAAGAGTACAGGCCTATTTGTCAATACCTCCGGAACAACTGTAAAAGGATATTTTGCCGCCGATATTGGAAGCGCTGGGCAAGGAAACAAGGTTTTTAACGGTACAGGAGGACTCGCAAATTATGATATAAATAGAACTGACGATGCTAACGCTGGAATAAGCGAAGATTTGTCCAATCCCTCACTAACAGCTGATGATAAAGCCAAAATAGAGGAAAACAATCTTATTACAAAATCCACTGGAATTTACACTGTAGCGCCTATTAATTTAACTAAGCATCAAATAAGAATATATGACAAGACAAAAGGAAATGTCGGAATTTATCCTGATGGAGAAGTAGCCGTTACATTGGGAACAGGAGACATATTATTAGAAGGCGGTACAAACAACACTGGAATTGCAGTTAAAGTAAAAGGTTCCTCGGTAACTTCAGATGGCACGGTAACCCTTTCTAAAGGTAACGCAAATATGGCTATTTACACTGACGGATTATCTGACAGCGGTAAAACTACACAAGTAACCGTAAAAAATGTAGACACTTCAAATCAAACAGAGAACTCAGTGGGAGTTTATGCCAAAGATGCTTCAGCTGTCGATGTAAAAGAAAAATTTGTCATAAATTCAAAAGTTACCAGCACAAAAGAAACGGCTATTGCGTCAAAAGCTGGCGGAGGATTAGATAAAAGCACAGAAAACGCTGGAGGTGTCTATGCTGCTGGTGCAGATACTAAAGTGAGCCTTGCTTCTGATATTGCAGCAGTCAGTCCGGCTCCAGCTTCAGAATTAGTTAATATAAAAATTACCGGTGCTGAAATAGTGGATTCTAAAGGAGCAGGAACAGGCGAGTATGCAGGATTTGGGTTATTTGCAGAAAACGGGGCAAAAATTACTACAGCAGGAACTTCGCTTGCAACAGACGGACCAAAAATAGAAGTAGAAGGCGGTTCAGTCGCTCTCGCTTCAGTAGGAGCAAATTCAGAAGTGGTAGTCGACAAAGGAACTGTTACTTATGATGGAAAAGGTTATGCCCTTTATTCAAAAAATAATGGAAAAGTTCATTTAACTGACGGAAAGCTTGTGTTAAAAGGAGAAGCAACTGGATTTTCAGTGGATGCCTCAGTTCCTGCATCAGCACAGCCAATAAAACTGACTGGCTCAAAAGTTGACATGCAGTCAGACAACGCAATACTAATGAGCATAAAAAATGCAACTAATTTAAGCACAACAGGAATTGCGGCAACGCTGCTAGGGTATTCTGGACTTAATCCATCGGATGTTTCAACTAGCACTGGAAACAATTATTATAAACTTGCAGTTTTAGATGGAGCAAAAATTAATATTGATGGAACTGGAATTGATAAGTCTGATTCGACTGCAGGCTCAGACAGTGAAGTATTTACAAGAAGGCTGCTTATTCAAAATTCAATTTTAAATGTAGATTCAAAAGTTTTGGCTCAATTAAACACAACACAAATTACAGATATTGACAGTAATTTAGCAATTCCAGTCGGATTAGCCGTGAGTGCCAGCGGAAACTCCCAAAACATAAGCACAACTGGAGTAAATGTTGCAAATGGCGCTACAATCACTGTAGATAGAACAGATAGTGGAAATGGTGGAGTAGGTGCGTATGTAAACTACGGAACTATCTCTAATGACGGAAAAATTGAAGTTGAAAATACAACACCAAATGATTTTGCAGTAGGACTTTATGCTACAAATGGAACACAAGTGGATAATAAATCTAATGGAACTATTGAGGTTGGTGGTAAAGATAGTATTGGTATTCTTGGACTTTCGTATAGAATAGACAGTAAAGGCAATGTTGTGTATGAAAAATTCGGAACGACTGGTCCATCTTCGCCTATAAACAAATTAGGAACAGTGAATATTACAAATAGTGGTAAGATTACTCTTGATGGAGAAAATTCTTTAGGAATTTATGCTAAGAATAACAGTTTAGATGCTGCTGGAACAAATATGGACTACACAAGAATAGGAAATAGCTATACTCAAGCTACGAATAAAGGTGAAATTACAATGTCAGGCAAGAACGCTATTGGTATGATTACTGAAGGTGGATTACTTACAAATGATACAGCAGGTAAGATTACAATAAGTGGACAAGAAGGCGTTGCAATGTATGGAACTTATGGTTCAATTGATCCTGCTATTGTGGCAGCACAAGGATTAACAACTGATAGATTAAGTGCAGCTCTTATAAATAAAGGAACACTTGAACTTGCAGATACAACAGGAGCTACACCAATAATCGGTATGTTTACAAATGATGCTGATACAGAAATAGAAACATCAGGAACATTAAATATTGGTAAGAAATCTTATGGTGTTTATGGAGTTTCAAATAGTGTAGTTATGTCAGGAGGAACAATCAATGTTGGAGAAGACGGAGTAGGTATCTTTGCAACAGGTTCATCAGATAAAAAATTAACATCAGGTTCAGATGTAATATTACAAAGTGGAACAATTAATGTAGGAGATAATCAAGCAGTAGGAGTATTTATTGCAGATGATGCTACAAATCCTTTGAAAACGACAGTAATAAATACAGGAACTAACATGACTGTTGGAACAAATGCATTTGGTTATGTTGTGGATTCTACAACAGGAACTGATTTATTACTTGGTACAGCGACAAATAAATTAACAGCTTCACTTGGACCAGATTCAGTTTATGCTTATTCAAACGATAAAAATGGATATGTTTACAGTAATACTGATATTACAACTACTGGCGGGAAATCATACGGATTGTATACTGCTGGAAAAACTGAAAATTATGGAAATATAGATTTAACTGGTGGAAATGGGAATGTTGGTATTTATTCAACAGGAGCAAATTCAGATGGAACAGGTGCAATTAACTATGGAACAATAACAGTTGGTGGAACTGACCGAATTGCCAAGGAATATGGTATTGGTATGGCGACAGGATATTATGATGAAAATACCAAGGCTGTTTCAAATGAAGGTGTTATCGAAAATAGAGGAACTATTAATGTAACATCTGACAATTCAATTGGAATGTACGCTACAGGAAGCGGTTCAAAAGCCATAAACTATAATACAATTGACATTTTTGGTAAAAATGCCACTGGTATGTACATTGATCGTGGAGCTGAAGGTATTAACTACGGAACTATCAAATCTACGGGAACTGCCTCAGGAATTAAAGGGGTTGCAACAGTAAATGGCGGATATATTAAAAACTATGGAACAATTTTGATTACTTCTCCAGGAGGAATAGGAATATACCAGGATGCCGACTCGGCGCTGGCTGCCCAAAATGAGCCAAGAGCGACAGGAGTCAATCCGCTGATATTAGCTAGTCAGACAGGAACAGTCCATGGAACAAGAGCTGATGTATATTCTGCAACTTCCACAGAAGAAAAATACATAATATCGCCAAAAGGGAACTTGCTTATTCAAAATCCTCCAAGAGAGCCTAGATTGACAATCAACGGAAGAGAAGTTGCGCTTACAGGAATAGATACAAATATTGCAAGCCCATCACCAACATTTGTAACTGCTGGATCAACAATTCTGGATCTTTCATTGCCGCAATATTTAAATCTAGTTTCAAAGGCAGAAGTAAATGAAATCGGAATGTATGTGGATACTTCCGGAGTAAACTACACAAATCCTATTCAAGGATTAGATAATCTGATTGGACTTGAGGATATAAACCTTATTATTGGTACGGAAGCGGCAAAATACACTAACACAAAAGCAATTGAAATTGGCGAAAATATTTTACATCCTTACAATAAAGCTATTTCTTCGTTAACTTCATCAGGAACAACGTTAAATATTAATTCTGCCGGACTGACTTGGCTTGCACAGCCTGTAAAGGGGACAACAAGACCAATCGAAACTTTGTATATGGTAAAAATTCCTTATACTTTCTTTACGAGCGAAAAAGATGAAAATACATATAATTTCCTTGATGGTCTGGAGCAGAGATACGGTGTTGAGGCTCTTGGTTCGAGAGAAAGGCTGATTTTTGACAAGCTTAACGATCTTGGTAAGGGTGAAACTCAGATTTTTACACAGTCTGTGGATGAAATGAAGGGGCATCAGTATGCAAATCTTCAGCAAAGAATTAACGCAACTGGAAATACTTTGGATAAAGAGTTCAGATATCTAAGGGATGAGTGGAGAAACCCTTCTAAGCAGAATAACAAGATAAAAGTGTTTGGTGCAAGAGATGAATACAGCACAGACACAGCTGGAATAATTAACTACAGAAGCAATGCTTATGGTGTAGCCTATGTTCATGAAGATGAAAAAGTTAAAATGGGCAACTCAACCGGATGGTACACAGGAGCCGTAACAAACAGATTCAAATTTAAAGATATTGGTAAATCAAAAGAAGAGCAGACAATGCTTAAAATAGGAGCATTTAAAACAATGTCGCCCAAAAAGGATCATAACGGAGCATTGCAATGGACAGTTTCAGGAGATGTATTTGCTGGAGTCAATAGCATGAAACGTAGATTTTGGGTAGTAGACGATACTTTTGAAGCGAAATCTTCTTACAATTCTTACGGAGCTGCCCTTAAAAATGAGATTGGCTACGATATAAGAATGAGCGAAAAAACACATTTACGTCCATACGGATATGTAAAAATGGAATATGGTAAATTTAATAATATAAAAGAGAAATCAGGACAAATGAGACTGCAAGTAAAAGGAAACGACTACTTCTCAGTCAAGCCTGAAGTTGGAATGGAGTTCAAATATGTACAGCCAATGGCAGTAAGAACAAATTTATCAGTAGGGCTGACAGCGGCTTACGAAAACGAAATTGGAAAACTTCAGGAAAGAAATCAGGCGAGAGTAGGACATACAACTGCTGGATGGTATAACTTGGAGAAAGAAAAGGAAGATAGACGTGGAAACGGCAAGTTTGACCTAAATATTGGAGTTGATAACACAAGATTTGGAGTTACTGTAAATGCCGGATATGATACAAAAGGCAACAATGTAAGAGGTGGAATAGGATTTAGGGCTATTTACTAAATTCTAGTTTTTTGAACAAAAAATTTGAGTCAAAAAGTAAAACCAATGAAGTAAGAAGAACAGTGAAGCTTAGAAGTTTACCGTTCTTCTTATTTAAATAATTTTTTATTTTAAAATCAATTTTTAAATTTTTTAAAAATATGCTATAATATGCTAATTACTTTAAAAAATTTAGGAGGAAAAATAAAATGTCTGAGGGCAGTTTATTATTACAGATTGTAATAATAATAATTTTAACGGGAATTAACGCTTTCTTTTCCAGTGCGGAAATGGCGATTGTTTCGTTAAATAAAAACAAATTAAAAATATTAATTGAAGACGGAAATAAAAAAGCAATTTTACTTGATAATTTGCTGCAGGAACCTAGTAAATTCCTGTCTACTATTCAGGTTGGGATTACTTTGGCAGGTTTTTTTGCGTCAGCGTCTGCTGCTACTGGTTTATCGCAATATTTGTCGAGTGCATTACAACCTTTGAATATTCCATACAGTAATCAAATTTCGATGATTTTAATAACTTTTTTGTTATCATACATCACTCTTGTTTTTGGGGAACTGATTCCAAAGAGGATTGCACTTAGAAACTCAGAAAAGATCGCTTTATCATCAATTGGAGTTGTTGTATTTATTTCAAAGTTATTTTCTCCATTTGTAAAATTTTTGACATTTTCTACAAATTTTGTTCTTACAATTTTGAAAATGAAAGAAGACAATATTGAAGAAAAGGTTTCTAAGGAGGAATTGCGTTCGCTTGTGGAAGTTGGGAAGGAACACGGTGTTATCAATGAAACTGAACAGGAAATGATTGAAAATATTATTGAATTTGATGAAAAAATTGCAAGAGAAATAATGATTCCAAGAACAAAAGTATTTTTGATTGATAAAAATATCTCAATTCATGAGCTTTTTGAGAATAAGGAAATTGGAAAATATTCACGTATTCCAGTTTATGAAAATGAAGCTGACAATATTGTCGGAGTATTGTTAACCAAGGACTTGATGATGGAAGCCTACAAAAAAGGGTTTGATAACATAAAAGTTGCTGATTTGCTGCAAGAAGCATATTTCGTTCCTGAAACAAAAAATGTAAATGAACTTTTTAATGAAATGCAGCTTGAGAAAAAACATATTACCATTCTAATTGATGAATATGGTGGTTTTTCAGGAATTGTTACACTTGAAGACTTGATTGAGGAAGTTATGGGAAATATTGCTGACGAATTTGATGATGAAGACTTGTCAATCCGTCAATTATCACGAAATAAATACTTAATTAATGGAGATGTTTCCTTGAATGACTTGAATGATAACTTTCACTTTGAACTTGAATCTAAATATTATGATACTTTAAGTGGGATTTTAATTGAAAATTTGGGATATATTCCCGAAGATAATGAAAATATTGAGCCAATTACTATTAATGGTGTTGTATTCAAGCCACAGCGAGTCAGAAATAAAAAAATTGAAAAAGTTGTTATGACTTTTGACAAAGATAAAACAGAAGATGAAAAGGCTAAAAATAAATCGAATGAAGATGAATAATATTTGTAACAACATAAATAATACATAGAAATGGCGTTGATTAATCAAAATGGGCATCACTAATGTTCAACAAACAAGCGGACTTAAACGACTTTTTCCGCTTCTAGCAAATGAAAATGTCAATATGAAAAAGGAAATTATGGCAGGGATTACAACATTTCT
>ERZ773056.682-NODE-682-length-17856-cov-6.218190_pt1 | contig 17856 bp, 14 predicted proteins | sample MGYA00580857_ERZ773056 | MGnify/ENA primary metagenome ERZ773056 (study PRJEB29015, sample SAMEA2737996) | human oral metagenome | biome: human oral; feature: human-associated habitat; material: dental | place: China | collected 2114 ... | reverse complement strand
GCGTCGCCCTGCGCGCCAGAGACGCCCGCTTCCCGCCGCTGCGCCAGTTCATCAGTGTGCTCGCCGAAGAAATCCGCCGCGAGCCGCGCGCACTCTTCTTCCCGCGCCGCACCGCCACAAACGAAAACAGCGCGAGCAAATAACCCCCAACCACCCACGGAGCCCACATGACCCACCCCCTCCACCTCCTCGACGGCGGCATGGGCCGCGAACTCTTGCGGCGCGGCGCGCCCTTCGCCCAACCCGAATGGTCGGCGCTCGCCCTCATGCAAGCGTCCGCCACCGTGCAAGAAGTCCACGCCGCGTACATCGCAGCCGGTGCCGAAACCCTCACCACCAACAGCTACGCGCTCGTTCCCTTCCACATCGGCGAAGAACGCTTCCGCGCCCGCGCAGGCGAACTCGCCGCACTAGCGGGCAAACTGGCGCGCCAAGCCGTTACCGCCAGCGGCAAAAACGTGACCATCGCGGGCTCACTGCCGCCCCTCTTTGGCTCCTACCGCCCCGACCTGTTCGACCCGGCGCGCGCCGCAGAAATCGCCCGACCGCTCATCGACGGTCAGGCGCCGTATACAGACCTGTGGTTGGCGGAGACCCAAAGCAGCATCGCTGAAGTCCGCGCCCTGCACGCCCTCACCGCACGCGACCGCCCCTTCTGGGCATCCTTCACCCTTGAAGACGAACCGCCTGCCGAGCCGCCCCGCTTGCGTAGCGGCGAAACCGTTGCCGCTGCTGTCGCTGCCGCGCTCGAACTCAAACTCGACGCGCTGCTCTTTAACTGCAGCCACCCCGAAGCGATGACCGCCGCGCTCAAAACCGCGCGTGCCACGATTGACGCGGCGGGCAGCGCGATGCGCCTCGGCGTCTATGCCAACGCCTTTGCGGCGCATGGCACAGACGAAGAAGCCCTGCCCGCCAACGACGGCCTCGACGACATCCGTGCCGACCTCACCCCCGCCGCTTATGGCGACTGGGCTGCGCGCTGGCGCGATGCGGGCGCGGACATCATCGGCGGTTGCTGCGGCGTCGGCGCGGCACATATCGCGGCGATTGCACAATGGCGCGACGCCGTGCAACCATAAACCTTTCCCAACCCACGGAGCATTTCATGAAGAAAACCCTCATCGCCCTCGCCCTCGCGCTGGGCACCGTCGCCGTCCAGGCGGAAAACACCACCACGCTGCATGGCTCCATGCCTAGTGCCTTTGAAGTCCGCAAGGCTGAACTGCCGCAGCGCCTCGACGTCAAGCTGCCGGACAGCATCCGCCTCGCCGAACAGGCGGCAAAACTGGCGCCGCTTGACTACACCCCCGGCGAAGGCAAGACGTACTACTTTGACGCCAAGGGCAACAAGGCGGAGAAACCCGTCCAGGACGGCTACTACCGCAAAATCCTCGGCAAAACCGCCGATGGCCGCACCGTCGTCCAGGACTTCTACCAGGACAGCGACAAGCCGCAAATCGCGCCGAGCATCCTGCGCCAGGGCGCGGCAGAAGACGATTTCGACGGCGATTTGTCCGACAGCACCCTTGTCCATTACAACCGCGACGGCAGCGTCAGCGCCATCGCCCCGCTGCAGGACGGCAAGGCGACCGGCCATCCTGCCCTCTACCACAACGGCGTGCTGACGATACAAGCCCCGTTGCCCGAAGGCGGCAGCGATACCAACGACCCTTTCACCGCGCTCGCCGCCTACGCGACGACGCACGGACGGATGTTCTACCCGGACGGCACGCTGATGGCGATGATCCCGTCTGGCGACGGCAAGAAGGATGCCGCCACCGCCGCCCTCTGGCGTGCCGATGGCAGCCTGCTGATGTCGCAACGCAAGCAGGGCGACAAGGAAGAAATCACCTTTTGGAGCGCGGACGGCAAGGCGCTGGAAAAAGGCTCGCTGGCGGAAATGAAGGCCGCGCAGGAAATGCTGAAACTGATGGACTCGATTGAAAACACAACCAAGGCGATGAAAGAACAGCTCCAATAGGGGGTGTTTGCAATTCATTTTGGATGCGGTCGCTACGCGATTTTTCACACCCCCTCCCTGACTCTCCCCTGCAGGGCGCGCCGCCCCGCAGCGGGCGAGTTCCGCGTAGGGTGTGTGGCGGCGTAGCCGACACGCACGCGGGAATTTGATATCGGCAAACGCGTGCGTGCCTGCGGCACACACCCTACAAACCAATGGTGTAGCTCACAAAATCGTCGCCACGCAACCACGTCGCCCTCCCCAAAACTAAAAACCGGGCAACCCCGCACCGCGCCGCCCGCGCCTATAATTGCCGCAGAACCCCAAACCTGAAAGGAGCCATCCATGACCCACACCCTGCGCGCCGCCGCCTGCGCCTTCGCACTCGCCCTCCTGCCCGCAACCGCCGCCGAGAGCGACAACAACCGCGACGACATCAAACCCGCCGACCTCGTCCACATCCTCATCGGCGCCTACGAAGGCGCCGCCGATGCCGCCGACCGCAGCGGCCACCCCTTCGGCGACGAACGCCTGAGCCACGAACAACTGATGCGTTTTGAAGCGAACTTCAACCAGGTACAACAAGGCCTGCAAAACATCACCCGCCCGGACGGCAGCATTGACGGCGACCGCGCCGCCGCACTGCTCAACGAACTGCAAGACCGGCACGGCGATGGCCGCACCATCGACTTCGTCCGCGCGCTCAACACCCTGCGCCAACTCGAACAACAGCCGGACGGCCTCAGCCTCGACAACATCCTCGGCCTCTTTGCCGCGCACAAAAACGACCGCAGCAGCACCATCGCCATCGCCAACGACGACAACGCCCTGCCCGACCTGCTCAAACTCGTGTACGCCGACCGCCAACTCGGCACGCCCGACCCGGCACGCGAAGCACGCGCACACCGCCTCATCGCCGAAACCCTTGCCAGCGACACCCTCAGCCCGGCGCGCCACGCCGAAATCGCCACACTGCTCGACAAACTGGGCGCGCCGTATCGCGACGACTACCTCAAATGGCAGGCAACCCCGCCGCGCATCGCCATCCGCCCGCAGAGCAGCACCGACACCCTCGAACAACTGACCCGCGACAACCCCGACCTCACCCCCGACCAGCGCGCCCGCATCCAGCAAATCCTGCGCGAACAAAAATAACGCGCTGCCGCGCTGCCCTCCCCTGCCTGGCGTATCCGTAATATAGCCATCCACCGAAAGTTTCAGACAAGGCGCGTCGCTGAAGACAGTACGCGGTTGTACGGCGAGGCGACGCAACACAGTATGAGGCTTTCGGTGGATGGCTATAGTGAACCGAAGAACAGAAAACCGCCGCACTGCAGGGGATGATGAAATCATCGCCTTTGATGGATGGCACCGGATATATACGTTCCATGGAGGAGGCGTACCAGACGATATGGGAGCGGTATTCAGATGAAGAAGAATAAGAAACATCGAAAAACGAAACTGCGTCGGAAACGACAGCAAAGAGAAGATGTTTGGCAGACAAAAGAGGAAGGAACGATGGAAATGGAACAGCAGCAGAAAAGTGTCAATGCAGACAAGATCCGGGGACTGATGGAAAAGGAGGCGTATGCTGAGGCGATTAATACCTGTGCTGATATACTTGCTGAGGGGAAAGAGCCGCCGGAGAGTGTTTTTGGCGATATTGCACGGGCGTATTTTGAGCTTGGCGACTATGAGCGCGCTGCTGACTGGGTTACGGCAACGCTTACGCGTACGCCAGATCATATTGATGTGCGCATCTTGCTTGCGCGGATCTGTCAGCGTGAGAAGCGCATAGAAGATGCACTGAAGATTTATGACCATCTGATTTCAGTGCAGAATGCGAATCTTACAGATGCGCAGCGCAAGGAAATTGATCGCCGTGCAGGGCTTGATGCACGCCTTGATGCGGCGCGAACGAAGCGCGATTATCCCTATCTTGCGGCATTCCTCGGCATGGGAGAAATGCCAAAGCCAAAGGAAGAACCGGTGCACTCACCGTCTGCTAAAACACAAGAGATGAAAGCGCATACGCCTACGGCAGATTCTTTTCATGCACAGGAAAAGGCTGCACAGGTCCTGTCACAGGATATTCGCCCGCGTGACAAGCTTCGTGCGCTGAATGCATTTGCGGGCTTTGCCTATGCCGAAAACGACTATGAAGGGGCAAAATATCTGCTCACAGAGGCGCTGCGCCTTGATCCCGGCAGCAGCGAGACGTTGCGGAATATGGCGCTCCTATTGCATGAGATGGGAGAGCAGGATAAGGCACTGCGTGTCGCCGCGCAAATGAGAAGAACGGACTTCCTCTTGCTGAAGACCATTAAGTCATGAAGCGTCTCAGTATTGTTCTTGCGGTGACAGAGGGGGCGGCGTATCTGCATGCATCGGTAGGGGCAGCAATCGCCGTTTCTGCCGATTTGGATATGGAGGCAGAGTTTTTTGTTGTTGCTCCTGCGTCCAAAGAGACGGCTGCTAGGGAGCAGCTTTCTGCTTGGACTCATTTGCATGTTTTCGTGAGAGATACAGAGTCCCTTGCGCAGCTTTATAACTGCGGGGCAGATGGGGCGACAGGCGATGCCATTCTCTTTTTGCGGGAAGGGGTTCTCCTTCAAAAAGAAGTACTGCAGGCACTGTACAAGGCACTTGCAGCCGATGAGCACATTGGTGCTGTTGGCCCTTTTACCAATCGTACGGTTTACGAATGGCAGTATCTCAATGCCGAGCGTCTCGCAGCAGATGGAGTGGAGCCGTCTGCTGCGCTGAAGCGGTCTTGGACAGAACCAACGGATAGTCTTTTCCTGGAGAATTTTGCACTCCTTGTGCGCCGTGATGTATTTGATGGAGCAGGCAGATTTTGTACTGATTTTCCATGGGTTGGCGGGGAAGATATAGATCTTTCATTTCGCCTCAAGTGCAGGGGCTATCAACTCCTGCGCGTGCCTGTTTATTTGCCGCATATAGACACGGAACTTTATCGTGTCTGTGATATGGTACGCACAAAGTCTCGCCCCCTTTTATTGCAGGCATGGGGACTTGATATAGGTTTGCCGGAATCTCTTTGGCAGAAGGCACTGATGGCGATCGATTGGCAGCAGGATTCCTCCCTGATCCATGCGACCTGCCGCAGCGTGCTGCTGCGTGCCCCGCTTGTCAGTATCTTCCTTATGACCTATAATCGTCCGGCATACTTTAGGGAAGCGCTTGAGAGCGCATTGGCCCAGACCTATCCTAATATTGAGATCATCATCGGTGATTTTGGGACAGATGATCGTACAGAGCAGCTGGTACAGGGCTATCTTGCAGATCGGCGCATACGCTATGTACGTGATCGAACGAACTCGCCAAAAGAAGAACATCATCTTCTGTTTGAACCTCTTGCGCAGGGAGATTATATTCAGTGGCTGATGGATGATGATATGCTCCTGCCGGATAAGCTGACCCTAATGGTCGATGCTTTTTTACGGCATCCCAATGTAACGCTTGTGACATCGCAAAGAGGCGTAATTGATGCAGAAGGGCATTTTATGGGCATGTGGAATGTACCCATGTCTCTGCATGGTTCCTATGAAGTGCTCTCCGGTACAGATATTGGAAGAACTGCATTGATGGAGTGTTCTAACTTTATTGGAGAGCCATCCATTGTGCTCTATAAGCGTACGGGTGATATAAAAATCGCAGAAACAATTGTAGCGAAGGGGCACCAATTCCTCGTAGACATTGCGATGTGGCTGCATTTTCTTACGCAGGGCGATTGTGTCATATTCACACAGGCACTGGGCTTATGTCGTCGGCATGGAGCACAAGAGAGCGCACAGCGCAATGGCCCGATCCATGCTATTGTTGAATGGAAAAAGCTGATGGAAGAATATAGAGACAGCAATATTCTTTCAGAGGAAAATTATCATAGGGGTCTGCAGAAGATCAAGGAGCTGAGTAAACGTTATGTGCCGCTCTCTCATACGGTAGAGCCTTATTTACGTCAAGCACTTGAGGATTGTTATAATCTATGATGGAATAGGGGAGGCGTTCGTGTTTGTTGCAGCAGAATCTTGACATTATCCTTGCGGTGACAGAGGAAGGGCGGTATTTAAAGGCATCAGTGCAGGCGATAGTGACCGCTTGCCGTACGTGCGACATAGAGGCAGACATCGTTGTTGTATCATCCACATCGCATGCCTCTGTCACGCAAGAGATTCTTTCGGACTTTCCGGATGTGCGGGTACTGCTGAGAGATACAGAGTCCCTTGCGCAGCTTTATAACTGGGGGGCAAAAAGTACATCGCGTGAGGCGATTCTCTTTTTACGTGAAGGGATTCTTCTGCAAAAGGATGCCTTGCTTACAATGCTCGATGCACTTGTGATTGATGAACACGTTGGTGCCGTCGGCCCTTTTACCAATCGTACAATTTATAGTTGGCAATATATCAATGCTGCTTATATGGAAGAGGTAGAGGGAAAGACGTTATCTGTCTGGTTGCGCAAGCATTTAACGGGCGCGTCAGAGGGGCTTTTTCTTGAAAATTTTGCGCTGCTGGTACGGCGTAGTATTTTTATGCAGACGGGGGGCTTTTCTGAGGATTTTTTAGAGACGGGCGGGGAGGATATTGATCTTTCGTTCCGCCTTCGATGCGCAGGCTATCATTTACTTCGCGCACCGGCATATCTGCCGCATGAAGGGGCAGATATATATGATCTGTTTATCACAGAAAAAACCACTGCGCGTCTGATCCTGCTGGAGCGCTGGGGACTGGATATTGGCGTTCCCGAAAAACTTTGGACAGATGCTCTTATGGCGATTGACTGGAAGCAGGGACGTTCACTCATTAGAGCTACTTGCCGCAGCGCACTCCTATCTGCACCGCTTGTCAGTATTATGATTCCAACATATAATCGCCCCGCATTTTTTAAGGAGACGCTTGAAAGTGCACGGGCACAGATCTACCCGAACATCGAGATCATCATTTGCGATAATGGGACGGATGATCGCACTGAGACGCTGATGCAGAACTACCGGGATGATATACGCGTGCGCTATGTCAGGAACCGCGCGGCAAAAACCAAGGCAGAGAATTTTATGCCATTTGAACATCTCGCACGGGGAGAATTTCTCCAATGGTGTATGGATGATGACATCCTGCTGCCGGATAAGCTGACGGTCATGGTAGATGCTTTTTTTCAGCATCCGAACGTCACCCTTGTCACATCCCGGCGGGGTACCATTGATGGGCGGGGAAACTTTTTGGGGATGCGGGATCATCTCCCCTTCCTATACGGAAACCATCGTATATTGGATGGAAACAAGGTAGGTAAAGTGACCCTCATGGATCAGATGAATTTTCTTGGTGAACCATCTGCTGTGCTCTTTCGTCGGCGCGATCTCACGCATCATTACTGGAGAGCCGAATCAAGAGGATATACGGTTCTTTCGGACTGTGCCATGTGGTTGCAGCTGCTGGAGCGTGGGGATTGTATGATATTTTCCCGCCCGCTCAGTCTGTATCGCCGTCATGCAGACCAGGAGGGGCAGAATATTGATGTTGTTGTTCGCAGCCGCATCGAGTGGCGGCGTTTAATGGGGGAGTATTGGCGCAGACACCTCTTTTTGGAGAAGGAAGAGGATTATCAGATGGGCATTTCTCATCTTGAGGAGGAGTGTAAAGAATTTATTGAACCCCTTTTACCACAGGCTTCACCGGATGTGCGGCGGGAATATCAAACAGGGGTTGCAGCACTTCCGATCGTTGTGATGTGTCGGTCAGAAGAACCGATTGCAAATATGCGTGTGATGAATGCTCTTTTTCGTTGTATGCAGCGCGGTGCAGTTACGTTAAGCGGATGCATCAGAGAAGGGGATGCACAGCTTGAGATTTATGATGTCACTCACATGTGGGAAACCCTGATTTTATTCCAACGTGTACGGTTTCCCGCAAAACAGCAGAATACCAGACTGTTTGCACAAAGTGGCATGCAAGGAAATATCATACTGCATGAGGTGGACGATCACCCTTCTCGTTGGCCAGAACTTGCCGCATCCAATCATTTTGCCTATCGTGCCGTTTCTGCGGTGCAGACTTCAACACAGACACTTGCTGATTTTTTCCGGGAATTTAATCCGTATGTTCTGCTCTTTGAAAATCAGCTTGAAATATTGCCTGAACAGAGAAATTATGACCTTGCCAATGAGCGTGTAAATATCTTTTTTGGCGCATTCAACCGCCAGGAGGATTGGGCACCGCTCATGCCGGCGATCAACGAGGCCATCCAAACCTATGGAGATCGTCTGTATTTCCGCGTTGCATCGGATCATGCATTCTATGAGGCGCTGCAGACATCGCAGAAGTGGTTTGCAGGGGGCACAAAGGATGGGGATGTCATTGCGCCCTATGAGGTCTATACGGCCGCACTGCATGCTTCAGACATTGCCCTTTTACCGCTGAATGACAACATATTCAACCGCGCTAAATCGGATCTGAAGTTCATTGAGGCAGCGGGGCATGGTGTGGCGGTATTGGCATCGCCTGTTGTCTATGGAAAGAAGGTGCGTGACGGGAAGACGGGACTGATTTATCAGAGCACACGGGACTTTTCAGAGAAACTTGCCAATCTGATTGAGCGTCCTGAGCTTCGGGTACGCCTTGCGGAGAATGCCTATCGCTATGTGAAAGAGCATCGCCTGCTGGATCAGCATGTGGATGAATACATTGCGGCATATCAGGATCTATTTGCGCGGCGGGAGGAACTTGAACGAGAGCGGCTAAAACGCGTGGAACGGTACTTTCCGAAGCTCTGATTTGCACTCTTGTACAGCGTGAAGTATATTGGTTTTTGTAAACCAATATACCAACGGTAAAAAAATGTCGAACTATATGAATACTCGTTCTTTTTCTGTTCTCCTAAAGACCATTGACAGTGTTAGGTGGGTCTTTTATAATGTGATAAAGCATATATTCATGCTTGTCCGTGAAAGGAGCAACAGTGATGACAGGAAAAGTAAAGTGGTTCAGTGCAGATAAGGGATATGGCTTTATCTCGCGTGAGGATGGTGAGGATGTGTTCGTGCATTTTTCCTCCATTCAGGGGGAGGGCTATAAGACACTCAGTGAAGGACAGGAGGTTGAATTTGACATCATTGAAGGGGCCAGAGGCCCACAGGCAGACAATGTCATAAAGAAAGAATAATGAAATCATATCGAAAAGCCCGGCTTACACAGCGGGCTTTTTCATTTGCGTAAATATACCGTTTGCAGGCATATATTAGTATGGTCATCATGATACGCGGATCATTTCACACTGTTTTCTCGGTTCTTTCACCAATACTGTGATGCGCTCCATAACATTGCACAAAGAACTGTTTTTTCTGCATGAACTATGCAGGATTTGACAAAGAACCGAAAAAATTCAGAATTTTGGAAGGGGTTTTTTCCCCCATGTCGAAATAGATACTTAAAAGAGGGAGCGATTCTTAAAAATAAAGCGCTCCCGACAGCAGAAAGGGGCTGTGTTTCATGGCTGCATTCACGATTCGAGGGAAGAATGTCGAGGTTACGCCTGCGCTCCGTGACTATGTGGAAAAGCGTGTGGGCAAGATTATGAAGTATTTCGATAACGTAGGCGATATTGCTGTCTTGCTCTCGGTTGAGGGGAAACATCATAAGGTGGAAGTGACTGCTCCCATTGTCGGCGGGGTTTTGCTGCGTGGGGAAGAGCATTCAGAGGATATGTACAGCTCGATTGACCTTGTCATCGAGAAGCTCGAACGTCAGATTCGCAAACAGAAAACAAAATTGGAGCGCCGTTTCCGTCATGGTGGATTTAAGGCAGAGGCAGTGGAAACTTTTGTACAGCCGCTTCCGGAGGATGAGGATTTCTATCCGGTTGTCAAGACGAAACGCTTCGCTTTGCAGCCGATGGATATTCAAGAAGCGATCATGCAGATGAATTTGGTGAACCACCACTTTTTCGTTTTCCGCAATGCGGATACAGAGGAAGTGAATATTGTTTATCGGCGCAACGATGGAAAGTATGCACTGATCGAAGTAGAGAAGGGCTAAGTGGAGCCGCCACAAGATGGCAATGGGCTGTATGGGAGAATGCAGAGAAAACAGCGTTCTCTCATGCGGCTCTTTTCGTTTTAGGATAGGTGCTGTGGCGCACTCATCTGTTTATTCATAGATCTGTATAGCGTTTTTTGCATCCCTGTTTATTGTATGCTATGATAGACCGATAAGATGATGTATGGAGGAATATGGATGCGAAAAATCTATGTGATTCATCAATGGGTGAGTCTGATCTGTGCACTATTCTTGCTGCTTTTGGTGCTGACCGGACTGCCGCTGCTATTTCGCAGTGAGATACGCGCGTGGAATACGGTCAATCTGCCGCAGAGCGCAGGACCATTGCCGCAGGAGGAGATATGGCAGGCGATGCCGGAGGGGCTTGCGGCGATAGAAAAAGCATTTCCGGGCAAGCAGGCGGTCGCTGTTACGCCAGATTTCTCTGAGGGGATGCTGTACGTTCTCGTCAAAGATATGGCAGCGGAGAAGACGCCGCGCGCCCATATGCGCATGGGCGGCGAGCAGATCATGTATGATGTGCGCAGCGGTGTGTTGTTCAATCGAAGTGACAGAGTGTATCGGTTTGATGCTGTGGAGCAGTTTTTGCATGCGATGCATGCACTTCATGTCCGTCTCGGTATGGATGAGGGCGGGCGAGATTTCCTGGCGACGATGTGCGTGCTGTCGGTCATCTCCGTTGTGAGCGGATATTATCTTTACGCACCGCTCATGGGGCGGCTTCCCTTTGGTGCGCGGCGGCGAAAGAGCAGCCGCATTTTCTGGTCGGATTGGCATAAACTCTTTTCGGCCTTTGCAGGGGCATGGACCGTCGTGATGTGTCTCAGCGGCATTTTTATCGTACTCTATTCGGTTGGCATCCGTCATTATGAAAAAGAGGCGTATGCGACGGCTGCATCGCATTTTGCGGGGCAGGAAATGCAGACAACAGAGATGGCCGAGCCAAGTGCAGCACTGGCAAGGGTGCAGGAGGCATTTCCGCAGAAAATCGTGATTTCTATGCATTTATCGGAGGCATCTGGGTATTCCTTTCATCTGGCAGACCCACCGACCCGCATGACGGATTTTATGCTCGGAGAGCTTGCTTTTTTACCGCCGTCGGGACATGGGGAGCCACTCTTTGTTCCGGTTCCTCCATGGCTTACGATGGCACCATTTTTCCTCAATATCCATATCCATAATCATGTGCTGCTGGCAGAAAAGCTCTTTTGGGCACTGCTCATCTTCGTGACTGCCGCTATGATTTTCTCGGGGATTTTCCTCTTTTTCACACGTTGGCGGAATGTGATCTCCTCTGCCGCAGAGGAGCAGCAGAGAGCGCGAACGACAGAGGTGTGGGAAGAACCCGCACGCATTGTGATTCTCAGCTTGATTATTTGTATTGCACCTTTATATGGGACGGTGGGAGATGGGCTTGCGCTCGCACTCATGCTCTATCTGATTTATTTCTTTTTGCGTGCATTGCGCGGATGATAGGGGATCAGCGTCGGCATAAATGACGCGGCAATGGTTTAGAAAAGGGGAATGTCGTGCAATGGACAGGGCTCACGGCAGATGAGGTCATAGCATCGCGGCGCATACATGGGACGAATGCGCTTCCGGAACCCGCACGGGTGACGTTTGGGCAAGCTTTTATGGAGACGTTCCGCGACCCGATGATCCGTATTCTACTCATGATGGTCGCACTGATGATCGCCATGTACTTTGCTGGGCACGCAGAGATCTATGAACCCGTAGGTACCCTTGTCACGGTGGTGATCGTTGCAACGGTCACCGCGCAAACAAATGCTGCAAGTGATACAGAGTACCATGCGCTGCGTGCACGCAGCGAGACAGAGACGGCAAAGGTCTACCGCGACGGTGGGCTCATGGTGATTCCCGTGGAGGATGTTGTTGTAGGCGATTTGGCGCTTTTGCAGGGGGGCAATAAAATCCCGGCGGATGGAATACTCCTCTCGGGTGAGCTGCGTGTCAACAATGTGGCGCTGAATGGGGAAATGGAGGAATGTCCCAAATTTCCTGCTGAACTGTCCTATGTTTTTCCTGTGCATGTGACAGGGGATGCCGTCATCGACCGCACGACGCTGTTTCGCGGTGCGGTCATTTTTGATGGGGAGGGCGTGATGGAGGTGCGCCGCGTTGGTGCGGCCACGATGATGGGGCAGATGGCGGCGGAGCTGAAAGAGCGTGAGCCGGATTCACCACTGCAGGTCAAACTCGCGCACCTTGCCGATCAGATCTCTGCGTTTGGGTATATTTCAGGCATCGTCATCATCTCTCTCTATATGATGTTCTTCGCCCTGCGTGCAGGCGGGCTTGAGGCATACATTATGATGGGCTGGGAGCAGATTCTCGTGGATGCCGTTCAGGCGATCTCGCTTGCCATCCTCATCATCGTCTGTGCGGTTCCGGAGGGGCTGCCGCTGATGATCTCCCTCGTGCTCATGCAGAATACGAGTCGTATGCTTGCGCGTGGGGTGCTCGTGCGCCGTGCCGTAGGGATTGAGACGGCAGGTGCGTTGAATATTCTCTTTAGTGACAAGACCGGAACCATTACAGGCGGACAGCTCGAGGTCGTTGAATTTTTTACGGCAGATGGTACGGTAATTGCACCGGATGCGCTCGCAAAGCAGGGGCGTATTTATGAGATGATCGCGCCTGCCATCGCGATGAATTCTGCCGCAATGTATGATGAGCGCGGCACGGTTGTGGGAGGGAACCCAACGGATCAGGCAGTGATACGGTTTCTCGGGGCAGATACATACCGTATGATGCACGAGGAGGAGCGCTGCAAGACGGGGCGGCGGCAGACATTTAATTCTGCAAATAAGTTCAGCCAGGCAGAGCTTCCCGCACGAGGAACAGTCGTTTACAAGGGGGCACCAGAGCAGCTCCTCTCGCATGCACAATATGCACTCACCTCAGATGGGGCAATCGCCCCCTTTGACGCAGATGCACTCAATCAAAAAATAAACACCTATGCCGCGCGTGCCATGCGCGTACTGGCGTTTGGATTTTCCCGTCAGGCATTTGTCAAAAATGAAATCAATGGAGATACAGTTCTCATCGGTTTTGCCGCCATTCGTGATGATGTGCGTCCGGAGGCGCGTGAGGCAATCACCGAGGTGCGGGCAGCGGGGGTTCAGGTCGTCATGGTGACAGGAGATCGCCGTGAGACTGCTGTTGCCATTGCACGTGATGCAGGGCTGCTGCACGAGGATAGGGATCTGGTACTCACGAGTGGTGACCTTGCTCAGATGACGGATGATGAGTTGCGCTGCATTCTGCCGCAGCTCGTGGTCATTGCGCGTGCTCTGCCGACGGATAAATCGCGCATTGTGCGCCTTTCGCAGAAGATGAATCTTGTCGTTGGCATGACAGGCGACGGTGTGAACGATTCTCCGGCGCTGCGCCGTGCGGATGTCGGCTTTGCGATGGGAAGCGGCACAGAGGCGGCACGCGATGCGGGGGACATTGTGATTCTGGATGACAATTTTCGCTCCATTAAGGATGCCATCCTCTATGGGCGTACGATTTATCACAATATCCTAAAGTTCTGTCGGTTTCAGCTCGTCATCAATATCGCTGCTGTTGTTGTCAGTGCCGCAGCGCCTTTTTTGGGGCTGATGGAACCTCTGCGCGTGACGCATCTGCTCTTTATCAATCTCGTTATGGACAGTCTTGGCGCCATCATGCTCGGCAATGAGCCTGCCCGTGCACGCTATATGCGGGAGAAGCCGCGCAGCCGCACGGCGCACCTCATCAGCACGGAGATGTGTGTGCAGATTTCCTGTATGGCCGCATGGCTGGTTGTTCTTAGCTTCGTCTTTTTGAAGCATCCTTTTTTTACGGCGTTTTTTCAGGGGCACACCGAGCATTATACGGCATATTTTCTTCTCTTTGTACTTGCCTCTCTTATGAATGCGTTCAATGTACGCGATACGGGATTTGCGATATGCAGCGACCTTGGGAAAAATAAGGGCTTTTTGAAAGTCTGGTTGGGGATTGTCCTCATCATGGCGGGCATCATCAACGCAGCGTATCTTCCCCATGAAATCGGCGCATGGGTTGGTGGTATGTTTAGCTGCACGCCGCTCTCAGCAACGGCATGGGGGCTTGTCTTTTTGCTTGCTGCAACAATGATCCCCATTGACCTTTTGCGCAAGTGGATTCAGCGCAGGTTGTTCGGAGCTGAAGGTGAAGCATCCGGCATCGTATCATCTGCCGCACCCTTAAAATCCGGAACATAGCATTCCTCTGCCGCGGAGGATTCCTGTACATAGACGCGTGTCATACCGTATGCACGGGCCGCCGCCACAACAGACTCGTATTCAAAGGTCGTCAGACGGCGGTGGAGCGGAGGGTGCTGTGCTGCATGGTACAGCGGCGTATACTGGCGCATGAGGCTGAGCTGTACGGCATTCCCAAAGGTATTCCAGATCCAGCGGAGGATGGCGATGCTCTCGTGGCGGTGCCCTGGCAGGATGAGATGCCGGATGAGGACGCCGCGCAGAAGCCGCCCATCTGGCGCAAAGCGTACTGGGCCGACCTGCTCCACCATGGATATGATGGCCGCGCGTGCCGCATCTGCATAATCCGGTGCGCCGGAGTAGAGACGACCACTCTCTTGTGCAGCATATTTTAGATCGGGCAGATAAATATCGACGGCACCAGCGAGAAGGCGGATGGTTTCGGAGGTTTCATAACCGCTCGTATTGTAGACGACAGGGAGGGTAAGCCCCTTTGCATGTGCTGCGGTAAGGGCGGATAGGATCTGCGGCACATAGTGTGTTGGTGTTACGAGATCGAGTGTTGCCGCACGTTGTGCTTGGAGTCTTAAAAAGAGAGCAGCAAGCTCTTCCTCTGTATATGTTGTTCCATGTCCGCCGTGGCTGATTTCATGGTTTTGGCAGTAGATGCAGCGCAGTGCACAGTGAGAGAAAAAGACTGCCCCCGCGCCATGTGTCCCCGTGAGACAGGGTTCCTCCCATGTGTGGAGCATTGCCCGCGCGACGCAGATTATGTGGTCTGCACCGCATACCCCCCGCATACCCGCCATGCGGTTTACACCGCAGCGCCTGGGGCAGAGCATGCAGTGAGAGAGCAAATTCTGCATGGTATTCTCCTTCCTATGGATGTTTGAGAAAATGGCTTTTTCTATTTGTGCAGTGATGGCTATTAAAATAGGACTGCTTCATGAGATACCGTCTCATGGAGCAGTCCTATTTTAGCTCTGGTGGGTCTTCCACGCGAGCACATTACCGGCTCTCTGTTGTGTTTCACAAAGAGCTGTTTATGAACATGCAATGCTTAGGGCAGAATGATTTCCACACCGAGTTCTGCCGCTGCTGCACGAACGGCTGATGGCGGCTCTGAGTCCGTAATCAGTCCGGCGAGTGAGCTTAACTTTGCATAGTCATAATTTCCATTTGTTGAGAGTTTGCGCGCCTCTGCTACAACATAGGTACGTTTGCTGCGGCCGATGATGGTTGCCTTGCTCATGCCGTCCTCGATGTCATAGGTTGAGATACTGTTTGCTGCGACATCGACGCCAACCGCGCCGACAAAGGCAATGTCGGGTTTTAGTTTTGCGATGAACTCCTGCGTCATACTTCCTAGGAATCCATCGCGGCCGCGGTTGATCTGCCCGCCGGCGAAGATGAGGTCGATGCGTGGATTGCGTGCGAGAACGCCAAGCACGTCGATCATATTTGTTACGATGGTCAGGTCGCGGTCGCTCTTCATGAGAAGCTCTGCAATCGCAAGATTGCTTGTGGAGATGTCAAGAAAGACCATGTCCTTGTCTTGGATCAAGGACGCGGCGGCTTGGGCGATGCGGCGCTTTGCGTCCACATCCATATGGCGGTGGCGACTGACCTCAATCATGTGGACACTTTGTGTCAACTTTACGGCGCCGCCGTAGGTGCGTTTTAAGCGGCCCTGGCGCTCCAGGGAGCCGAGATCTTTGCGGATACAGTCTTCTGTTACTTTGAACTGTGCGCTGAGATCTTTCACTTTCACTTTGCCGTCATGCTCTACCATGCGAACGATGAGCTCCTGGCGCTCCTCCAAAAACATGATATTTCACTCCTTTACGCAGATAAACATGTCAACGCTCTCATATCTGCTTTCGATGAGACGTCCGTTGTTTCTACTAGTTTACCCGAAAGCAGAGAAAATAGCAAGATGATTTTTGCAATTGTGTAATATTCATTATATGAAGGTTTTTTTATATATTCAGTAGATATAATGAGTGGAACTTCTTTTTATTGATATACATGTATATTTTGAGAAAAGAATCTGATACAATGAAGAAAATAAATAGAAAATAATTATTCTTGCATAAGGAAGAGGGAAACTGCTACAATATATTTGCTGCATAGATGAGAGCAAAGATGCTGCCGTGTGACTGCGTTTCTCCTAGAGAGGGCAGGGAGAGGATACTATCCGCGTATGGCGCGCCGTTTCATGACATAGTTAAAGAGCATGACGAGGGCGGCAGCAATTAGTTTGGCCAGCATATAATGAAGCGCAGCCAGCTCTACAAGGCTCCATAGGAGTATCTGGTTGAGGGCGAGGCCCATGATACTGGAACCGAAAAAGAGCAGATGTGCGTGGTATGTCCTCGTTCCGGCACCTTGAAAGACGAAGGAGAGGCAGAGATAGTAGTTGAGGAGGACGGAGACGGTGAAGGAGAGTGCGGATGATATGAGATAGTGCAGTCCACCATAAGCCGTGAGTGCGTAGAGCAGCCCATAGTCGACACAGAACGACACACCGCCGACCAAAGCGAAGCGGATCATTTCAAAAAAATGTGTGCGGGTCTTGGAATACCGCATGAAATCACCTCTCATGTTGTCATTTCTAGGAAAGGAGTTTCTATGTTGCGATGGTTTGCCGCACTGCCGAGGGCAGCGCACAGGATGCGCCTCTTTTTTGTCCTCAGTGTGGCAGGTATTTTACTCGCTGCCTGTGGACACGAAGCGCCGACGATGGTGGAGGAGACGCAGCTCGTCCTAGGGACAGTTTCACATCTAAAGATCCGCGCGGCAGACCATGCGGCGGCAGAGGAGGCGTTGTGCGCGGGGCAGAAACAGCTGATGCAGGTGCAGCAGGACGCTGAGGGAGAGGAGCTGCGTGTTTTGGAGGCGGCGGCAGGCACAGGCGCGTGGACGAGGATTTCACCGGCACTTTATGAAACGCTTGGCTATGCACAGGAGATTGCACGCCGTACAGGCGGCGCATTCGATGTGACGGCAGGTGCGCTCACCGCACTTTGGGATACGGCGCGCAGAGAGAAAACACCGCCGACGGATGAAATGGTGCAGGAGGCACGCGCACGCGTTGGGTATGAGCATCTTGAGATGCGCAAGACAGGGGACGGTGCAGAGATTGTCTATGAGGCGCGTCTGATGAAGGCAGGCATGTGCATTGACCGTGGCGCACTCGTCAAGGGGGCGGCACTCGATGCCATCTATCCCCTCTGGCAGCGTGCAGATACGCTCGGTGCACTTGCCGATCTCGGTACGAGTTCCATCCTCGCTATGGGAACGAATGAGGAGGGGGAGCCTTGGCAAATCGGCATTCGCAATCCACGCGGGGCAGAGCGCAGTGATATATTGATGGTCCTGCCGCTGACGGATGAGGTGCTTTCGGTATCAGGGGATGATGAGCACTATTTTCTATACGAGGGGAAGCGGTACCATCATTTGATCGATCCGCGTACGGGCTATCCTGCTGAGACAGGACTTGCAGCCGTTGCAGTCATCCTGCCATGCGCAGAGGGAGAGGAGATGCCGCCCGCGTGGCAGGGACATA